>Ga0208622_1000173_pt1 | contig 30133 bp, 28 predicted proteins | sample CryBogCBH12Jul09_FD_184621 | JGI IMG/M metagenome (GOLD analysis project Ga0208622, IMG submission 184621) | Freshwater microbial communities from Crystal Bog, Wisconsin, USA - CBH12Jul09 (SPAdes) | ecosystem: Environmental > Aquatic > Freshwater > Lake | place: Crystal Bog, Wisconsin, USA... | reverse complement strand
ATTGACTCAGAACAGCAACACAAATGTTCAGAATGTGGTATCGAGCAGATGTGGAACAATAAGCCACTGAAGTTTGATATGGATCATATTGATGGAAATACTCAAAACAATCAACGATCCAACTTGCGACTCATTTGCCCAAACTGTCATAGTCAAACAACTACCTATAAGGTAGGGAGCAATAAGAATCCAGGTAAAAGAACATATTCAGATGAAGAAATAGTGGCTGCATTGTTAGCAAACACGTCAGGATATACTGCGATGAAATCACTAGGGATGAATCCCCATGGTGGTAACTATGTGAGAATAAGAAACATCATCAAAAAATATGAGTTATCATTAACTTATACTGTCTAACGGAACTTGGGATTTCGAAATTCCCGGGGTCCTCCACTATAACATGATGCGGACCACTTACTGTAAGTGGGTAAGACACGCCGCTGCACGGCAACATGTCATGGGAGTGCAGACCCCATGCGCATCATGTTCTAATTAATGGACCCTTAGCTCAGAGGCAGAGCGCCTGACTTTTAATCAGGATGTCGAGATTTCGAAATTCTCAGGGTCATCAAAAATTTGAATCTATGATTCAATGATTAGAACATATATCTCTAAAATACTGAATTAACAGTTCAAATCTATTTGGATTCACTAACTAAATAACTTTAATGCGGGTGTCGCATAGCGGCTTATTGCACTGCCTTGCAGCAAGGCAGAGTCGAAAGACATCGTGGGTTCGAGTCCCATCACCCGCTCCAAAATATACTATTGACACAAAATAAAACATCTGCTACAAACAGCATATAGAATATGCTGTTTGACAATAGAATAATAACAATAATTGGGCTAGTTCAGCTAGAGATGCCACAACGGGTTGGAGATAGTAGATTTCCTTCTGGGTATGCGTGGGTTTCATAGAACGCAAACTGTTTATAGATGCTTAATTTTTATTCCCGGGTAGCACAGCTGGTAGAGCTCCTGACTGTGGGACCAAAAGTAAATGTGGTGCAACTCCACAAGGTCCAAAAGTAATCAGGTTGTCGCCCGTTCGAGCCCAGCAGATGGAGCATGCCACCTCAGTATGTAAGTATCGAACTAAATACATTAGCGAATACTTACATACTGAGGGCTGCAATGTTTTATATTATATATCAAATAACTAATCAAATAAATGGAAAAATTTATATAGGAGCACATATCACCGCTAATATAGACGACAAATATATGGGCAGTGGAAAGCATCTATCTAGATCTATTCAAAAATACGGACTTAACTCGTTTACAAAAACAATACTTCATGTATTCGATAATACAGAAGATATGTTTACTAAAGAAGCTGAACTAGTAAATGAAGTGTTTGTGGTACGCAAAGACACATATAATTTAAAAGTAGGAGGCCATGGGGGGTGGGATTATGTCAATACAACAGGTAAAAACTTGTATGGAAAAAACGGACAACCTGGATATGGCGCTGAAAATCTTAAAAAAGTCAGAACTAAACAACAACTTATAGAACAAGGATTATGGGAAGAAAGAAACCTACATATATCCGACTCATTAAAAACTGGTTATCGTTCAGGAAGAATAACTCCGGGATTTTTGGGAAAATCCCATACCGCCGCGACCAAACGCAAAGTTGCAGATGCTAGTAAACAGCACCAAAGAGGTGAGGGTAATAGCCAGTTTGGGACCTGTTGGGTAATGCACCCCGTAGAAGGTAATAAAAAAATTAAGAAAACCGACCTTGATTTTTACTTGAATCAAGGTTATACTAGCGGAAGAAAGATAAAAGTTTGATGTGGTGAGCCACTAGTAGAGAGTTTGTTGGTTGCCCTGTATGCTAACTGGGAAATCCTCAAAAAGTTGATGTTGACACACCACAAGGATGTGTTATTATTGAGCGTAAGAATACGTGTACGGTTAGCGCCGGAGCCTGTGAGCGTGTTGGATAACACTACGAACACGCCGTGAAGGTATCGTGCCCCAAGAGTAAGTGTGTTTGAGGGGCAATGCACGTATGTAATATGCCCGCGTAGCCCAACTGGTAGAGGCGACAGATTTAGAATCTGAAGGTTGTTGGTTCGAATCCAATCGCGGGTACCAACTTTGATGAGACATTATAATATAGGGCTGCAAAGGATTCAGCTGGATTAAAGCCCACAGTGGACCTTTCGGTTTGCAGGTTTCAATTACCTGGCAGTCCACCAAAATTAGTCATTGACATCTAACATATCTACAGTATTATGTGTGTATAGACAATGTGTTGGCTGATAATATAAGTTATTTTATTCCCGTCTTGCTCACTAGGTGAGAGCGCCGGACTGTTAATCCGGTACAGAGTGGTTCGAATCCACTGGCGAGAGCCAAAATTTAACACCGCCGATGTTTTCTAGCATGCGTGCTAGTTATTATTGGCGGTTTGGAAAGATGCTGTATCACGCTAGAATAAGATCGAATGTGGCAGGCGGTATCAGATGTACAGCGGGTTAGGGGGCTAGTACATAGGTTTTTATAATATGGCCCCATAGTTTAGATGGGCAGAATGCTGGGCTTTCAACCCGGAGACCGGATTTCGATTATCCGTGGGGCCACCAAATTAAATGGCTGTATAGTTTAATGGTAGAACGCTTGCCTGTCCAGCAGGTCGCCTGAGTTCAATTCCGCGTACAGTCGCCAAGATCAAGTTCCACCGGAGCCATTGCACTTGCTTTGGCGAAGTTGGGCAACATTTAGCACTGTGGCAATGAGATGTTGATCTTTACTAGAGGTCAGCGTATCATGGGCTTACCAAAACCAAAAAATGCTAGTAACATTCTAGGGTTGATGGTTCAATTCCATCCAGTGCGAGCCAAATTTGTGGTAAGGAAAGCCAAATGTTGACGAACATTTGGGAGGGACTGATCATCCCTAAACGGAGCATGGGCAACCCTTTTAAGGGCAGATACCGCACCGGCCACATTACTAGTCAAAATACAAGAAAAATTTGAGTACGAAGTCTATATGAATAGTAAATAATAATATGGAACCAATAACAAGATTAAACTATCCGTTAGATTTATCGCGCCTTGCACCAGCAGTTGAACATGCTAGATCAATAGCACAAGGTTACAGCGATCACCGATATCCAGTTCCTGCTATGAACTGGAAAATTGCTCGATATACAACAGATTACATTGAGCAGATTGGCAGTGATTTTGGGATTAAGTGCGATCCAAGATTTTATTTTGCAAGTGCTAATAGCATCATTGGAACTCATATAGACAACGGTACACTGTGTTCCATTAACTTTATATTGTCAGATGACCCAAGTCCAGTTACGTTTGGCACAAATGATTATGTATATAAACAAGCATTGCTAAACACAAGTATACCACATGGTGTTAAAAATGGACCTGTTGGACGTGTTCTGCTTAAATTTTCCATATTTGACGAAAGCTATGAATCACTAGCTTCACGCATACCATATAGACTTTAATTTTATCCGAAAAGCTAGATTTAGGATGTAGGCGGTATTTAGCAGCAAGTACAAACAGTTACAGGCGAGTGGCGCAGAGGCAGCGCATCCGGTTTACATCCGGCAGGTCGAGATTTCAAAATTCTCCTCGCCTACCATTTAATATATCAGTAACCAATTGTAGTGTCAATAGGTTAACCTGTTATAAAGTTAGTGGTTGAATCTTTTTAGATGCACCACAATTGATCACTTATAGAGTTGTTGTGAAAATGTAGAAAACAGCCATAAGGTTAGATCCGAGAGTTCTAGCTCTTGGGAACAGAACATCTAGAAAAATCAACAAGGGCAGGATAATATCTGTAAGTCCCGTGTATTGGGGGCGTGGCGGAACTGGTCTACGCGGGGCACTCAAAATGCCCTTCCTTAACGGATTGGGGGTTCAAATCCCTCCGCCCCTACCAACAACGCATTACCTGATAGATTATAATACTGCTGTTGTTTATAGTTTGCGATGATTACAATCATGCGTTATATTATTATAAGAGAATGGCTCATAGCTTAATTAGCAAAGCATCCGACCGATAATTGGACTACCTTGGGGCAGAACCGGGTGGGCCAACCAGTTTTGATGGAGCGCAAATTGGCCTAAGGCCGCGGACTTTGAATCCGCTATTTCGTAAGTTTGATTTTCACCGCTCCCGCTATTTTTAGACCTTTGGTGAAACGGTTATCACAGCAGTCTCTGACGCCGCTATTCTTGGTTAAAATCCAAAGAGGTCTGCCAATAACGGCTCTTGTGGTCCAAGGGATGGGCACCAGTTTCCTAAACTGTATTATGAAGGTTCGAATCCTTCCAAGAGCACCAGATCAGTCATAGAGCCGAGGACCCGAAAGCTTGTAAAGGAGTTTAGCGGATAGTTAAAGGCCATGACAACCCAGTGTTATATAACCAACTGTGTAATTTAATATTAGAGAACGGTCGTCTAGGGGTTAGTTGGGAATGTTGCGCGGCATGCGTTGGCCATGGTGAACAAAAGGAAATATAGGTTATGCAGGTTATTATACGAAAAAGATATGAAGCTCATTCTGCAATATGTGGTTAACAAATACAGCAAAGACTATATAAAGTTATATGAGTAAGGAAGGGTGCTTGAGCCTGGCTTAAAAGAACAGTTTGGAAAACTGTCGTGCCGAAAGGTACCGTGGGGTTGAATCCCACCCCTTACGCCATTTTTTGGAATCTGCCAGGGTTGGCTCCCTAAACTCGCTCGAAACGAGTGGTAACCGCAAGGTTAATAGTTCGATGCTATCAGGTTCCTTAGATTTTTTATAGAAAAACGTTGATTTTTTTCAGTTATATGTTAATATACAAACAGAACGAAAGAATGCATTTATGCGCAAAGATATGAGTAAGGTTATTGTTGAGCGTCCACGTCGTGGGGGCGGATATGTACGCAAAGGTCGTGAGCTAGATCTAGATCAGCAGGTCAGCAATCAAGGCATGCGCAAGCCCTATATAAAAGGTTACAATTACAAAGAGCTCAACGAAAATCTTGCTCCCCTTTATCGTTTTCTGCAGTCAAAACTTGGATTTCGTTGGGATGATGTTTACAGCGAAATATGTGAAAATATTCGAGTTACAAGCACTGTACAAGAGCATATCCGTGTACATGTTAAACAGATGGTGGCTACTAAAATTTCAATCGATGATAATGGAGAGCCTTGGGATATGGATGGGCGTCCTGGTAAATTGAGCGCCACTCCCTATGTGAAATACTGGGTTGACCCGCGTGATGGTATTCTCAAGCTCAACAACGCTAAAACTTATAAACAGCTCAATCGAGAAGCTCAAGATGAGCTGGTAAAAAAGCTGACTGAGAGTAGCCGCAGCCTGCCGGGTGGAATTGAACTGCGCAAGGCTAGAGGTATTTGGTATCAAGTAGAAGTTGCACCTGTGCCAGCAAGATCAAAACGTGAGGTTATCAGTCCAGATGGTATTGTCCACTATTACGACACCGGTGGATCTGCCTATGATGTGATTCTGCATAAAAAGGTTTACATCAGTTGGAAGTTGGGTAGCCCCTATGCTGCTACCTATTGCGTCAGCAAACGTCACCTCAGCCGAGCAGAGTTACGCCGTTACGGTATTTCTAACGATTAGTCGCCGTTAACCAACAATAAAATGGCCCCGTATGCCGCCTGACTTCGAATCAGGAGAAAGCTAATGGACACATGGGAGTTCGAGTCTCTCCGGGGTCACCAAATTAACCTATTATAATAAGATCTGGCAATAGATATTAGTATTTCAATGTAAGTCGACACCAGGGCAAAACTATATTATTATTAAGCTCTAAAAACTTTTAGTGAGATCTATATGAAATACAGTATCATAATTCCAACTTATAATCATTGCACAGATCTCTTGATTCCTTGTATTGAATCGATACTACGTTATACAGATCTCAATGATGCTGAAATAATTGTCAGCGCCAACGGTTGTGTAGACAATACTAGGGAATATCTTAATAGTCTTGGTACTGCTGTAAAAACCGTATGGAACGACCAACCATTGGGCTATCCACTTGCTGTGAATGCTGGTATAGAAGCTGCTGCGGGCAAATTAATAGTTCTAATCAATAACGACACAGTATTGTTGCCTCAGAATAAAAATGAATGGTTAGCCATGCTTTCAAAACCATTTGAAGAACTGCCAAATGTAGGTATATCTGGTCCTGTTAAATTTGACTGGGATTGTGCTGGTATCCGATACGATTGTATGGCATTTTGGTTGGTTATGATCAGTAGACAACTAATAGACGAAATAGGTACTCTTGATCCAATATTTTCTCCAGGAATGGGCGAAGATGGAGATTTTTGTATACGCGCTGTAGAAAATGGTTATAAGTTAATAAGTGTTCCAACTGATATTAAAGGTAAATTTGAAGTTGGTATTGTAAATTTTGGTTTTCCAATCAGTCACTTAGGCAACGGCACATTTAACGATAACGCTGATCATAAAAATGCAGTAATTGACCGTAACAATCAGATATTGTACAAAAGATATGGTCTTAAAAAAACAATAGACATTTCTATTGTAATACCAACCTGCAATCATTTCCACGATGCACTTAAACCGTGTATTGATGCTGTTTTAAAATATACAGATCTTTCTAATAAAGAAATTATTGTAGTATGCAACGGCAGTGGTCAAGAAACCAAAGATTACCTCAATTCACTGTCAAATTCAGTAGATTATATTTGGCGAGACGATAGAATTGGTGTAATTGGCGCGTATAATCTTGGTATTACCGCTGCACAAGGCCGGTATATTATAACATTAGATGATGACTCAATTCTCATGGAGCAAGCAGTAGATTCATGGATAAACATACTTCAAGCTCCGTTCTTAGAAGACTCGTACGTTGGTGCAACAAGTCCATTTGCGCACGAATACGTTGACATGGGTCTAGTGCTTCATTCTGGATGTACTATGTACAACGCAGCAGTATTGCGGCAAATAGGTATGTTTGACGAAATTTACTATCCAGGCTATTTTAGCGACCCCGATGTTGCTATGAAGGTATGGAGAGCAGGATATAAATGTGTAGAAGTTCCACATAAAATTCAAGACAAATCCTATTATGTAGCAGAGAAGAATGTATTTGCCATCAATTTTCCCGTTATCCACATGGGAACAGTGCAGACAATGGACAAGATTAAAGATATAGATATTGTCACCAAAAATCGACAAATATTATACGACAGATATGGTATTAAAAAGGGCAACATGAAATATACAATTATTATTCCAACATATAACCGCTGCGACGAATTATTGGTTCCTTGTATCGAAAGTATCAAACAATACACAGATCTTTCTATTACAGAGGTTATTGTAGTGGCAAATGGATGCACAGACAATACAAAGGAGTATGTAGAATCACTAGGCTCGCCGTTTAAATTGATTTGGAGTGACGAAGCACTAGGTTACACAAAAGCTGTTAATTTAGGAATTCTACAAGCACAAGGTGAATTTGTAATACTGCTTAACAACGACACAGTATTGTTACCTCAAGATAACAATTATTGGTTAAATTGGATGTCTAGCATGTTTGATGATCCAAAAATGGGTGTAGTTGGTCCTCTGATGTTGCATGATGATTATGCAGATGTTGATTGTATTATTTTCTTTTGTGTTATGATTCCAAAAAAGCTATTTGATGAACTTGGTATTCTCGATGAGATTTATACCCCAGGTGGCGGAGAAGATATTGATTTCAGTGCAAAAGCTGCACTAGCTGGTTATAAAGTATCAGCTCTTGAACCAACAGAATATTCCAAAATTGCCAACACCAATGTGGGAACTTTCCCAATTTGGCATAGAGATAATCAAACATTTAAACATATCCCTGAATATACCAATTACATTGTCAAACGTAATGGTCTAATTAACGCAAAACGTTATAACAAAAATATCAAATTAAATCTAGGATCTGGAGGCATAACATACGACGGTTATCTCTCTGTTGATTTGCACGATCGACGAGCACAGGTTCAAATGGATATTACCAAGCTTGATTTTGATGATAACAGCGTTGCAGAAATACTTGCCAGTCATGTATTTGAACACTTAAATCCATATCATGCGCTTGATATTTTAAAAGAATGGTTGCGGGTATTGAAGCCGGGCGGTAAGCTGATCATGGAGATGCCTGATATCGAAGCACTGTGTCAGACATTTATCACTGCCAACACCGGTGAGAGATATGGAATTGTCAATGCCATTTATGGATCAGTCAATACCACTGACGTTGGCGGACCAGACAATATCACCAGTCCTCATCTGTTTGGTTGGTGGCCTCAATCAATGAGCGATCATCTACAGAATGCTGGTTACGAAAATATTGTGTTCATGGACGAGAAAATTCCACACCCTGCGAGCAACTTCAGAGTAGAGGCTAGCAAACCATTGGCAACTATCAATGCCACACCTAGCCTAGAAGACAGAGTTATAGACCACGAACGATTGAAAACCGACCATCCTGCTGTTTATTCGGAGATATTTGGCATCAATTCCTATAATGTGGATGCACAGGAAATAAAAGGCAAGACGGTTATTGACGTAGGGGCCAACTGTGGACTGTTTAGTCTAATGTGTGTAGAATTTGGTGCTGATAAAATTATCGCACTTGAAGCACAACCAACGATTTATAATCAAGGTTTATTGAAATATACTGCCAACTATCCAATGATTACATCATTAAATCTAGCTATGTTAGACGTTGACGATGTAACGGTTCGTATACCAAATAACTATGTTGGGTCAAAGATAGAAGCCAATAACGGTGAACCTGTACAAACTATTAAATTAGAAACACTATTGTCTAAGTTAAATATAATTGGCAATGATTTAATACTTAAAATAGACGCAGAAGGTTCAGAATTTAATATTTTGATGCCGTGTCCATTAGATGTTATTAGAAGGTTTTCAAAAATTTATGTAGAAGTTCATAATAATTTTAATGATAACCCGTTGTATCAAAACATTAATCTATTGAGGTTACGCATAGAAGGTAGTGGGTTTACTCGTGACAGTGTTGTTCCGTCATTATCATATAGCGACGGAGAACCTAAAGAAAACGGCGTATATGTTGAAAAATACTCAAGGATTGATTTTTAGCCTCATAGCAAGTAGCAGTGCAGTGTTGATTCGCCGCGCTGCTACTCTGTTGCTATAAATATTGCTATGCGATTACTAGAAATAGAAACCAACTTTGATCCCTTGTTAATTGAATTCTGGAAAACACATCACACTAATTTGAACCATTATTTTGATCGCGGCGGGTGTGGTGCGGCAAGTGCTGATCTTATACAATGGTTAGAAGATCAAAAGGGTATACAAACTGCTGAATTGGCACGCACAGGCATAATAAAAGGTGATAAAAAACTCAAAGGTTGGTTTCGTGCAGATGTACCAGACTTAGCTATCGATAGTTTTACCAATCAAGAACTTGCTGCAATGAAAAAACAAGGGTTAAATTCTAACAAAAAATCTGATAGAATATTATTTGTTAAAAACAACAATTTAGAAGATGAGATGAAATGGATACCGCACAGTTGGGTCGAACTGCAGGGTAAAATATTAGATCCCAGCGGTTTTTACATAGATGGTAAAAGTGGACAATTTGACAAAATGGTCAAGAACAAACGCGCAGTAGCAGACAGATATAACTGGTTTAGCTAACATAAAATAATTTATATAACATGGTTGACGTTCAATTGTATGCAGCATACAATACATATATAAAATATATGGACGGGTGGCAGAGTATCTATGCACAGGTTTGCAACACCTGATACAGGCCGGTGAGAATCCGAGCTCCGTCCTCCAATTTCAAACGTATCAATGACAATGTTGCGTAGAGGTAAGTATTGGATATTGCGTGTCAACAGTGACGAACTTATTCAAGTTTATGGAACCAATATAGATATGACACACAAAATTTCCGGGCCAATTGAATGTTGGTATTTAGACCATACAACATATGTAAAATGGTTTTACGATATCTGGTTTGATAATAAAGAGGAACTTGTAGAATGGCGACTGGTCAACAGCTTCTAATACTATTGCTGCTATTGCAGGTTAAGCATTTAATAATAGATTGGTGTTGGCAAACACCATTTGAACTGAACAACAAAGGTAATTATCTACATCGCGGCGGTATACTACATGCTGGTAAGCATGCCGCTGGCACTTTATTATGTTTTATGTTGTTTGTTACTTGGTATGTGGCAATAATTGCTGCGGTGTTAGACGGAGTAGTTCATTATCATATTGACTGGGGTAAAGCCAAACTTACATCTAAAACACAGTTAAATCCAGTTGATTCTGAATTTTGGTGGTTAATGGGTCTAGATCAGTATTTGCATCAATGTTGTTATTTGTTTTTAGTATGGGTTTTTTGCTTGTAAGATAGGCAGAATGTGCTATAATAACTGTGTTATAGGAGTAGATATAATGCCACAGCCCCCACAACGTGCCAAAGTTCTATCTGCAGCCGAAATCGCTGCAAGACGCGCAGAACAAAAGATACGACGTGCTGCCAACAGACGTAGGCTGAAAGCACATGTTAAATCTGAAATGGGAACAATTTGGCCATATAAAGTTGTTTTACAAAAATCTATTACAAAAGAAGATCGATATTTGATTCGTCGTTGGATGATGGCACAACATATGAGAACTTATGATGCAGATTTAGACAATCGCGATCGATCCGATGTTATGTGGAACGATCAGTGGACAGTATTTAGGTTTGCACAAGAAGAACACTCTGTACTGTTTAACATGTGTTTTTCTTAAAAAGTCTAGACCTTAAGAAATTATCATGTCGTAAATAAGGTGTAAACAGCGTTGAAATATTGAACGATTATCACAATCTTCCAAGCTGAAGAGTGGTATCCTTTGGTAGACACTATTTAACTTTTTTTCAACGAGACATATAAATAGATCATGTTATCATAGGGAGTATAATATGTCAACGTTTCTAGCAGAAGAATTTAGGTCTATAATTAATGAACTAGATGCAATTAATTCACCATCCGTAAATGAAGCTGACGAATCAGAGGCCAAAGCTAAAGCAGCATACGAGACCTTATCTGAATTGCGTGCAATTGCCAAACAGCACGAACGAGGCGATCAACCCCCTCTTCCAGACAACTTTGCCAATAAGGTTGCCAATGACTTATGGCAGGTGATGAGCTGGATGGAACATAACGTTCCCGGATCACGCTACTAAACACTGCGAAAATCAATTAGATTTATGGTTGACACCTGGTGTATTTGTGCTAATATACAAATACAACATCAGGAGGTTGATATGGCTGTGCATTTCGTAGGCTTCAGAGATACATCGCAGTATTGGCTTGCTTGCCAGGTGTTTGGTCAGCCCGAATTCATACACCCACGCTGGGACTGCCGTGTGAAGTTTGGTGGGGAATTTGACAAGGACCACGATGTTCTGGTATTTGCCACCGGCACTGAGGCCAATACTCCCAGTGAACATGCGTGGAACGACAGCGAGAGGTTCTAAATGGCCAGCAAGTTGACAGAAATACCTATACTAACTCATCAGCAGTGTCTGAACTATTCGGTTCGCCTGCGTGAGTTTGCGCAACGCATGCGTGCAGAGAATGACCTAGTGTCAGCCGAGTTTAATGATTGGCTGTCAGAGAGATACAGCATGACGGCTGAGGAATATCAGACTAAATTTCTCCGTAGCTGAAATACTTGATTGACATCAACAACATGTTGTGCTATAAGTAAGATATAATTTGGCGGGTTCGTATAATAGAAGTACCGGAGACTTTGAATCTCCAGGCGTTGGGGCAGAACCAGCACCCGCTTCCATTTTTTAGACGTTTAGACCTTTGGTGAAACGGTTATCACAACAGTCTCTGACACTGTAATTCCTGGTTCGAATCCAGGAGGGTCTGCCAAGTTACCGGAAGGGTGACCGAGAGGCTGATGGTTCTGGTCTTGAAAACCAGCGTACCGAAAGGTACCGTGGGTTCGAATCCCACTCCTTCCTCCATTACATGCCCCTGTAGCTCAGTGGATTAGAGCATTGGTCTTCGAAACCAAGTGTCGGCCGTTCGAGTTGGTCCAGGGACACCAATTAGTAAACAACACGGTTGACAATGGCGATTTATAGTGCTATAAATAGAATATAATATGCAGTGCTAGCTCAGTTGGCAAAGAATCTAGCTTCCAACTGAAAGATAGACGGATTAAATTTACAGTCTGAGCTTGCTGTTTGTTTTTGGGCGGAATTAGTGTTAATGATACCAAACTCTCGGTCAGAGACCAATAGGCGGCGTTAGCTCAGCGGTAGAGCGCAAGATTTCCAATTTTGAGGCGAATAGGTTCCATGGGTTCGATCCCCATACGCCGCTCAACTTATGTCCACATCCTCAAAGATTCCATATCTGATACTATATGATTTTGGTTCTTTATTATAGACATCACAACATCATGTTTTACAAAACAATTTGATATGTTATCAAATTCGCGTATTCTAGTAACTAGTTCATCCAAAGTGATTGAACATTGATCATGTTTTATTTTGTTGTGTTGGTGCAACATCAATTGACAATTGGCAGGATGACTGATGAGTAAGGGATGTACCTTGTTTTTCAAACCCATTGACACAGAATATAGATGATCTCTGCTGACACCTGATGTGTTTTTGTCTTTGTTTTTTCTTTTCCGTCCCGGACATGAATACCAGCTATTTTTGGCCAACAGCTCAAGATCAAACAGCTTTGGAAATTTGTACACATTGAATTTGAATGCCGAAAGTTTGTAGTATATCTGATTGAGATCCAACGCATAAGGTGATGATCTTCTAATTGTTCCACCGGGCGCCGCGCTTGAATAATAATACCTTCCTGTGATATCACACTGTTTCCAAACTATTCGACTGTGAGGGCCTGGTGTGTTGTGTTTTGTTCTTGCTGTATGGGTAACGGATTGACGTTGCTTTGCACGGGATTCAGATGAGCGAATCCTAGCGTTATATGTAGCAGCACAACTATGATTGCAGAACTTCGCTGGACCGTTGAGTGTTTGATGAAAGCCCAGTGCTGAATTGCATTGCTGACAAAGCTTTGGATTTTTGGAATATTCGAGTTTAGTGATTTTTCTGCGAGCTGCTGCCATCACACTCGTCTGTCGGTTACGCTCCCTGTTACAGCATTTGAGATCGCAATATTTGCGATTCTTTGCAGGTAACATTTTCTCGCATTCAATATATTGGCAGACTAATTTATTTGGTGAATTGGTAGACTCGTTGAAGAATTTCGAGTAAATATGATCAGACATTGTTTATTCCTTATAATAGACACTGTTTAGAGACATAAGATGTTCCACCATCTTATGTCTCGTATTTATACAAAGGTCATTGACATCGTTTGATCTATCTGCTATATTATATATCTTAACTAGTCTCCCTACCCGCTCATAAAATTGCCTTGCGGTCTCGTAGCTCAACTGGATAGAGCAACAGCCTTCTAAGCTGTAGGTTGGTGGATCGTACCCACCCGAGATCGCCAACTTATATGTTTTGATGCCCGAGATAGATAGGGGCGAGACTGCAAATCTCTTAAATACACGTCGTGGGTGCAAGTCCCACCTTCTACTCCAACTACATCGAACCTTGGGGGTAATGGTCAACTAGTTCAGATCGTATATCCTGGCTAAACACTGCAACGAATCATTGACACACCATTGAGTTTATACTATAATAGTTGAGTAAAGACAATGGAAGGGTGGCCGAGTTGGTCTATGGCAGCGGTTTGCTAAACCGCCGAACACTGTCAAGGTGTTCCGAGGGTTCGAATCCCTCCTCTTCCGCCAATGAATTCTCTCACTGGTTACGTGAGGTAGAAATGTTGATGAATGTGGTCAATATTCAATATAAAAGAATTGACACATTGGTGTATAGATAGTATAAATAAAAGTAAGATGCCCGTTTAGCTCAGTTGGTAGAGCAGGAGTTTTGTTTCCGTGATGGGTAACATCTTGGAACGGATAACAGTTGTTATCCGCTCTTGAAGGACAAACGGCCTAAAGCCTCGAGTCCAAGACAAACTTCAGGCCGTTGGTTCGAATCCTGCAACGGGCACCATATCTCAACAATTCAACCTCAATTTAAGGGAACTTCATTTTTCTGCCTCTGGCATACCCATTATTAATGTATGTCTATAGATCCTGTAATTTGATCTTAACAGTCTCTGACTCGTTGTATATCCAACAAGTACCAAACTGTGAATTTTTTTCGCCAGTTTGATGTTTTATTTTCCTAAACGTGTCCCTTCTTTTTTGCTTGATAACCGGACACAAACTTATTTTTTGTACATTCTTTAAACTATTCTTGGGTGGATTATCCTTGCTCCAGAATTGAAGATTCTTTACATTTCCCTTTGACTTTAGTCCGCCAAGTCTTCCTCTCCTGGCCATATCTTCAGTAGTCCAATCAGCATAAGGGAATAATATTCCGCCAGGACCGCCAGGTTTGAGATTGTAGTTTGATTTTACCAATACAAAGTCGTTAGTTACAATTTCAGCCTCTTTGAGATCCATTGTTTCTTTTGAGGACAACATAAACAATATTTGTTTGGTAAAGTTTTCTTTACCATATTTTTTTAAGGCTTTGCGAATCAAGTTACCAAAACCCATATAACCATCATCAATATTATCGGTTGCATGTTTTCCGATATATATTCTGCCATTGATATTATTAGTTATCTGGTATATCAAATAATAGAGATCGCTAGGCTGGTTAGAAACATTTGACATTGGTTGATTACTCCTGTCACATATTATGTGGGACAGCACGGATTACTCCGTGCTGGGTTTCCTGTAATTTTATTTCTGTTTGGCTATAGTATGCTGATTGTTGATGTCTGGTGCATTGCCGCCTACTGGATATGTAACTCCGTCCGCAGCTTGTGTAAAGCCAATCTGTCCAGATTTGACATGATTGTGTGTCCACGGGCTTTCCATTATTGGTCCGTAACAGGTTGCAAGCTTTACTCCGTTAACTGGTTGTGCTTGTATTACACACGGATAACTCCACATGTTCGACATGCCTGTTGTAGCTGTTGTACCTATAGTAAATGAACGAAACTGTGCTGGAGCAGACGTCCATGATGGTGCTTGTGGATAATTTGTTACTGGTGGAACACCAAACAAAGACCAAACTTTTCCAGGAGCAATGTCACAGCTACCGTTCATTAGTTTTAAATCTGCTATAGCATCACCGTTTAATACCGGACACACTGCTGCACCTTCTCTAAAAGTTTTCTTGCCAACTTTCATAGTTTTTCCGGTTGGGGTAGCTGCTGATGCAGCACACAGCGCATACTCGCCATGACAAATAGCAAGAGTTTGTGCCGATACTGTTCCCGCGAATAGCATGCTTGCTGTAAAAATTGCAGCAACAATGGTGTTAACTTTCATTTCTCTCTCCTGTTAATTACTGAGATATTTATACAGTTGTATGAGCACTAAGACTTTTGATAAATATCAACATGTTAATACTAGATCTTATAGAATCAACTAATACAACCATGGCAAATGCCATTGCTAAAATGCAAGATGGATATTTGCACGGTCGTCAATCTGGCAAAGATACATGCTATGCATATGCCGGTGAAAAACTTGCAGAGTACAATCCACCGGCAGCTACTATACGTTTTTGGGGTATAAAACATAAAAACATGATAGTGCATGGAGATGCACTATTACCCAACGGCACCGTGTTTAGCGATATAGATCCTGCAGTTTATGAAAAACGTAGATATGAGTTGGTTGATACTATGCCATTTGATGAATTTAAACAATTAATTGCAGATCAATCTAAAAAACTATAAGCTTTAAAATGCAACAAAATATTTCAAAATTATTTCATAATGCAGAAGGCATAGTGATACTTGCCGGCGCTGGTATGGGTGTAGATAGCGGCCTAGCTGATTTCAGAGGCGATACTGGGCTGTGGACTACAGCCAAGGAAAACTTTTTAAAATACTCAACTGCTCGTGCATTTGACGACGATCCGGTAGTTGCTTGGAATTTCTATATAGATCGTATTCTACAATACGGCAACGTTGTACCTCATTTAGGATTTACCAATCTACTAAACCTGCTTAAACAACACAATAAAGAATACTTTGTAGTTACCAGCAATGTAGATGGACATTTTCAAAAAGCAGGATATGATCCAAATTTAATACAAGAAATTCACGGCGACCTACGGCACACACAATGCAAAAATGTTTGTAGCCGCACACTATACCCAATGCCAAAATTTGAATGTAAATTAGAAACCACAGAAGATTTACCAAAATGTCCAAATTGTAGTTCTATATTACGTCCTCATGTAATGATGTTTAGCGACACATGTTTTCTCTGGCAAAATGTCGATATTGGTGCTGATAGATACCGTGCATGGAGTTATAACAAACTCAACATTATTGGTATAGAAATTGGCGCAGGAACTACTATTCCTTCTATTAGATATTTTGGAGAAGAAAGAACTGTTGCACTAATACGAGTTAATCTATACGAAAGCGACGTTACCAGACCACAGGATATAGCCATTTCTGCCACAGCATCAGATGGCATAGATCAAATAGTTGGTGCTGTTTAAACCATTTGCACTCTGATTGTAAAACAGTTGAGATTGATTCAATTACCAGTTATAAGTGTAATCATTGCTAGTAGCACAAATATCAATCTATATAAATACTTGATAACAACAATGGATATCTAACATGTGTATAGTAGTTGCTAAATGGTTCTCAGATACTGGTTGGGTTGGTGTTAAAAATCGAGATCGTAACTACATACCAGAAATAAGCTTCAAACAAAAAACCAGCAATGGCGTTGAAATTTTGCTGTTTTGGGACGATATCACTCAATACAATGAAGGTATGAACAGCGGCGGTGTTTGCATAGTGTCTGCAAGCCTAATGGTATTGGATGATGAAAAAGAAATTACAACTCGCGCATCAACACCAAGCAAAGATGGTGCTAAACTTAAAAAAGCACTCAAATATCCAAACGTTAAAGCTGCTGCAATGAGTCTTATCAAAAGTAAGCTACCAGGTAACACGTTGATATTTGATAAAGATACTTGCTATCTGCTGGAAGGTGCTTGGAAAGAGGGCGGATACGCTGACAAGGAATATAGATATAAAATACGAGAAATACCGCGAGATGAAACTGTTGCAAGAACCAATCACGGTGTGTGGTTAGAAGGTACAGGTTATCAGCGTAATCCCAACGACGAATCTGAAACTATGAGTCGTATCAGTAGCGAGAGCAGGCTAACCATTGCAGAGTATGTGGTAAAGAATGCTAAAGATCCGCAAGAAATAATAGATGGTTTAGCACGTACATATGTCGACGAGCCGCAACTAAATGGTTTGCGTACAGCACACGACAAAAAACAAATGCGTACAACTAGCCAAATTATGATGATTCCTAGCGAACATACAATGTTTGTTCGGCCAGTTCAAAGCCATATGACGTTTAATTTCTGGGATATAAACAATCCAAAGCGAGATCTTTGGATCGAAATATTAGGTAACAGAATATTGTATACACACAGAGAAGAAGCTGGTACACTACCATTTCCAAAGATGAGTCACAAAGTAGATTGATGTTTCTAGTCCATTGATAACATAATACCTAGTAATAGGTAAAGGTTATCATGAAAAAAATATTCATTACAGGTGTTGCTGGTTTCTTAGGAAGCCACATAGCAGACTATTTTCTAGCACAAGGTCACAAAGTTGCAGGGTGCGACAATTTATTTGGCGGTGTGATTGATAATGTTGACCCCCGTGTAGAATTTTATCATCATGATATAACCAAACTTGATGGATATGCAGAAATTATGGCAGGGTGTGACGTAATTTATCACACAGCCGCTGCTGCATACGAAGGTGTAAGTCTTTTTGCCCCTGGGTTTATTTGCGAAAATATATTTACAGGATCTGTTAATACCTTCACCGCTGCAATACAAGCTAATGCAACAAGAATAGTTTATTGTTCCAGCATGGCTCGATATGGTACCAACGAAACACCGTTCTTAGAAAGATATGAACCTAGACCCCAAGATCCATATGGCATCGCCAAAGAAGCAGCTGAACGTGTGCTGATCAACCTGTGCGAAACTCACGGGCTTGAATATGTAATAGCAGTTCCTCACAGCATTTATGGTCCTAGGCAAAAATACGACGACCCTTATAGAAATGTTGCATCTATTATGGCTAATCTTATGTTGCAAGGTAGAGCTCCGATCATTTATGGTGACGGTGAGCAGCGCCGTTGCTTTTCTTATATTACCGATTGTGTTGGCATTTTAGCAGCTATGGCAACCGAAGAATCTGTTGTTGGAGAAATTATCAATATTGGTCCAGATGAGGAGTTTATTTCAGTTAACGAACTTGCTGCTAAACTGGCCAATATTACAGGCTGTAACTTGGCTCCAATCTATATGCCAGACCGCCCTAGAGAAGTCAAGATGGCCACGTGCTCAGCAGATAAAGCTAGACGAATTCTAGGGTATGAAACCAAAGTTTTCATTGATGACGGTTTGAAAGAACTGGTTAATTGGATAACAACACAAGGTCATAAACCATTTGGCTATCATTTTGATGTTGAAATTAAAAATCACCTGCTACCTCAAACCTGGCGCGATCGCCTTTTCTAGGATTTATAATGCCATACGATTTTAAAGCAGCATTTATTCAAGCTGTTAATACGCCCAGCGACATTAACGAGCATTTACCATTGATGAATATACTTGCCAAACTTTGTAAGCATGTGACAGAATTTGGTGTAAGATGGGGTACCAGCGCAAAAGCTTGGCTAAACAATGATGTAGTATTACACGGATACGACATTGTTGCATTTCCAGAAGCTGTTGAACTATTTGACCACGCTCAAGCAGCAGGAAAAGATGCAAAACTAATTATACACGACACATTATCTCTAGGAGCTATAGCACCAACTGATTTGTTGTTTATAGATAGCTTGCACACATATCAACAGGTGTTGGGAGAGCTCGAATATGCAACATTTGTCAATAAGTTTATTGTGTTGCACGACACAGTTCTATTTGGCGATGAAGGACAGGACCACACACGACCTGGTATTAATCAAGCTATTAGAGAATTCCTTGCTGCTAATCAAGAATGGACAGTTATGGAACACAGAACCAACAACAACGGACTTACTGTATTAACAAGGAGATCTTTCCTATGATACCTTGTATTGGAGTACTGGTGCTTAATAGAGGCGATTTGTTATTGCGAATGGTAGACAGTATTGATGTTCCAGTTGAACGTTTATGTATTGTACAAAATGGCAGCGACGACACGGTTACGGAAGCCATTAGAGATATAGCTGCAGGACGAAATAATTTAATCAACAAGGTGTATATTGAGCGACCTTTTCGCAATATGGGTGTAGCACCATCATGGAACTCTATTATAAAATCGTTCCCCGAATGTGAATACTGGCTTATTGCCAACAACGATACGGTATTTTTACCAGGTGATTTGAACAAGTATCACATGTTAACCGTAGAACACCAGTTTCTTTCATTAGTAGCAGCAGCTAATGGTTCATTTTCTTGTTTTACAATTACGCCTGATATTATAGGACTTGTTGGGCTGTTCGATGAAAATATTTGGCCAATATATTCAGAAGATTTAGATTATTACGTTCGTATGCAAAAGAAGGGCATTAAACGAATAAACATTCCGAGTGATATAGGTCAAAGCGACAACGGCAGTTGGACCATCAGAAGCAATGCCACATATGCTGCAAACAATACTGCAACACAACAAAGTAACGATCAGTATGTAAAACAAAAATGGGGTGACAGTTATCAACACAATACCCCATGGGACATGTATCAATCAGTCAACAATGACGCTGAGATTGCGCATTCAAGACTATTCACTCCATATGATCCCTATCGTCGCAAGAGACACAGTGCTATTTGGAATAACTTTGAACAAACTGCCAATAGGATACGCTAGTATGCAACCAACATTAACAGAAATAATTTTGTCTAAAAATTTAATCACAGACAAGCACAGCTTACACAGCTACACCGACCATTTTTATGAACGAGAGTTTGCCAAATATCGAGACCAACCTGTACAAATAATAGAAATTGGCATAGATCAAGGTGGCAGTTTGGTATTGTGGGCAGAATACTTTCAACGTGCAAAAATTTTAGGTGTTGATCTACAACTTCGTGGCAATTGTGAACAAGATTGTGCTAGGTATCCTGGTATTCAACTTGCTCTAGGCAACGCATATGATCATTACAGTTTACAATATTTCCCGCCTGCGGATATCATAATAGACGATGGACCTCACAATATAGAAAGTCAGATATGGACGGTAAAACATCTGTCACATCGTGTTAAACCGGGTGGGATGCTGATAATAGAAGATGTGATTGATATCAGCATGCTGGACCAACTTCGAGAAGCCACTCCGTTCCATCTTAGAGATTATGTGGAATTCATAGATTTACGTAGTGTTAAAGGTCGCAGCGATGACATTATGTTTGTAATTCGAATTCCTGGACAAACGACAGATATTACACCAATAACTTCTAAAAACACACAAGATAGCACATCGCTTGATCTGCTTAAAACGCCTACAGGCCTAGGCATGGATATGATGTCAGAAAGACTCTCACACTTGATAAACATCATAGATTTCAACAACATAAAAACTATAATAGACGTAGGCAGTGCGCATGGATATGAGAGTTTAAACCTAGCACGAGTGTTTAAAAATGCTAATACATTTGGCTTTGAACCAACTCCAGAACATTTTGGGCATTGTCTTAAAATCAAACAAGAATCGGGAGATATTGGTAAGCGAATGGAATTTATGATGATGGCTTTAAACGACGTTGATGGTCCTATTAAATTTTATCCGTTAGATACTGCACAAAGTCAAGGTAACAACACTGGTATGGCCAGTAAGTTCAAGCTTATAGATCCCAGTGTATTTCCACATGAACTTAACATTCAAAAAGAAATCACGGTAAACGCTACAACACTTGACACTTGGTCTAGGCTTAACAATATACAGCCAGATTTAATTTGGATGGATGCTCAGGGGGCAGAACTAGACATTCTCAAAGGAGCAGAAAAGACACTGGAATCTGTTAAGGTTATATTAACAGAAGTTGGTTTAACTCCGTACTATCATGGACATACTTTGAAAGCAGATATCGACATTTATCTAGCTCGTTTAGGTTTTCGAGAATTAGTAAAAGCTCGTAAACTTGGTCACAAGTATGAAATGGACACCATTTATATCAAAAATTAAAAAAAAGCGAGGCCACAATGTGCATAGTTTTTAAATAGTTACGCTGAAATTTGATATAGCGGTGTGGTCCTATCGTATGCACGTTATAAATCCTTTATATATTCAGCATATGCTATCTTATTATAAGTCTCAAATTTGTAAAACAGCATATCACCTGTTTAACACTGATTATATTACGATCTTTACACTAACTGGATCTCAAATCTTTATTTCATTCACTCTCATATAGATATCAAGCACTGCGAAACAACTTCTAGCAACGTTAGATCGCATTTTGTATATAAATTTGCTATAAATATTTTGTTCTTGAAAGGAGATCAAATGACAGAATATGAAAGTTGGACAATAGCATCATGGGGAAGAACCGGAAGTGTTGCAACAACTAACATGTTACTTTGGCATATGCGTCAGCAATTTCCTCAAGCAATGGCCATATACAACGCATTAGAAACTCGTACGTCGGTTCTTCCAATAGAACCGTATACAGTGTATCACTGTCACAGCTTAGCACAACTTAATTTATTGCCTAAGGTAGAAAAATGCGGAGTAGTTCTTAGCGTGCGCCAACCAAGTATATCTGCAATAAGTTGCCTAGTGGCAAAAGAATTAGGAACATGGCATATGCATAATCCTAACTATATTAATGAGTTAAAAAAAAGATTAAAGGATCCATCACACTCTATGAACCACGATTATTATAAAAGCGCGATAAAGGAATACGATACCTGGTTAAAATCTAACGATAAAAAGTTTAATATTACTATAGATATGATAAAGGAATATCGAACATATGCATGCCAATATAATCAAACAGCAGTAGAGATGCTCAATTCTATAAGCCACAGAGTTAAGTATGTTGAGTATGATAAATGGCAAGGGGACCTTAATATGTTGGCCCATTTGATAGGTATAGCTCCTGTTAGCGAACTATATATGATTCGTCAAAAGGATTTACGTCACTGGAGTCACCATTTGAATGATGCAGATACTATATGTACATGGGTAGAATCTATGACTCACGAAGATTGCAAGTTATTAGCAGGTTGGGAAAACCAACTGTATAATTAGCAATATGAGAATCTGCAATCTAGTAGATATGAGATAAACCATTTTAAGATATAACGATATAATTGCTGGACAACCTTGCAATATTTTAGAACAATAAATAATAGAGGTTGACGGTACTTAAGATTGATACTAATATGTACTTGTTGATGCAGTACAACATGCTGCTATTAAAACTAGCCAAATTAACTGTTAAAGAAGGGCGGTTAGCTCAAAGGAAGAGCAAAGGTCTCATAAACCTTAGGTTGGGATGTCGGGATTCCCACCGCCCACCAGTTAACATCAAAAAGAACTCTTATTGAGTTATCTTTAGATAGGATAAGTGGAAAGTCATCAGGCGGGCACAGATGAGACATACATAAAAATAGTTAGTGTATTTGACACGGGCGCGTGGTGAAATTGGTAAACACAGCGGTCTTAAAATCCGCCGCTTATGGCTTGTTGGTTCAAGTCCAACCGTGCCCACCAAAATTTAACATTTTTAAAAAAGTGTATGAACAACGAAACCAAAAATCTTATACAAAAAGATTGGTATAAGTTGGGTATAAATGCGCCGTTAGAGGTCTTAATAAGAGAACTATCAATGTTGCCAAGGTAGGAGCAAAAATGACAATTGAACCGTCAACGTCATTATTTAACGAGTTAACTAATGATCTATTACCTAAATTTAGATCTAACAATAGAGTTGGATTTTTAATAAGTGGTGGCTTTGATAGTGGACTATTACTATATGCCTCGTGTTTGATATGCAAGCAAAATGATATCATACCTAATTTTGTAATTCTAACCGTGCCAAGATACGACGATAGTGTTGTACATTCCAACAGAATAGTATCATGGATAAATTCATCATTTGATTTATCATTACACCCGATGGTAGTTGGTAATCCTGATTTGCATCATTCTCAACAGGTATTAAGCGGGCTTCAAGAAGCCCATAAGAAAAATCTAGCAGATCTATTTTTATTGGCTGACACTGCCAACCCACCAACGTTGCCCAACGGTCCAATTTGAAATCGCAGCCCAATACCTGTATTCTACCAACCTTGGTTTGATATAACCAAAACATATGTTGTGTCGTTATCAATGGAATTAAATTTAGAAGAATTACAGGTTATCAGTCATACTTGCACAGCAAGCAAATTGTTGAGATGTAGTCAATGTTGGCAATGCCGTGAACGTGCATGGGCATTTGCTGAGCTAGGTATTATCGACAATGGTAATATGTAATTGAGCTATCATTATCTACTAGTTTAATTCAAAAACGGCATAAGTAGTCTATATTCTAGTGGAGGTCGATGCTGTGGTTGCATTTAATGGTACAATACGCATTATTGGTTTTGGTAGTATTGGTTCTGGTCTGGTACCATTATTATTGCAGCATTTATCACCTGAACAAATCAGCATCATGGGTGCAGATTCTAGAAATAAGTCTATTGCAACAGAAAATTTGATTAGACATAAAATTCAACCGTTGAATCGCAGCAACTATCAAGAAGTTCTTGAAGAATGGATTCAACCGGGCGATTTTCTAGTCAACCTCAGTGTCGATGTTAGTAGCCGTATGTTGATAGAATGGTGCAGAGCACACGGTGTATTATACATAGATACATGTATAGAACCATGGGCAGGGTATTATACAGATACCAGCATACCTGTAGAACGTCGCAGCAATTATGCACTTAGACAGGAGGTACTTGACCTACGTGCATCGTTGGACTCTCTTGGACCAACTGCTATAATAGCCCATGGTGCTAATCCAGGGCTGGTTAATCATTTTGTGAAACGTGCATTGCTTGATCTTGCACAAAATTTAACACCAAAGGTTAAGCCAAATAATAAAGAAGAATGGTGCCAACTTGCCAACACATTAGGTGTTAAAGTTATTCATATAGCTGAAAGAGACACTCAAACGCCAATCAATCCCAAAACGGTTGACGAATTTGTTAATACTTGGAGTATTGACGGGTTCGTAAGCGAAGGCGTACAACCAAGTGAACTTGGCTGGGGCAGTCACGAAAAAACATTGCCACCAGACGGTAACACCTACAATTGGGGTTGCAAAAGCAGCATATGGCTTAATCGGCCAGGTTGTATTACCAAGGTGCGGTCTTGGACTCCTCAAGAAGGCCCATATCACGGTTGGATAATTACACACAACGAAAGTATTGGCATTGCTGATTATTTCACAGGCAAAGACGGATATCGGCCAACAGTGCATTATGCATATCATCCATGTGACTCAGCTGTACTGAGCATGCACGAACTATCTGGTAAGAATTATCAACAACAAACAATTCAACGATTAATTGTAGACGAAGTAGCATCTGGTGTGGATGAACTTGGTGTACTATTAATGGGAGATTTTGGAGCATACTGGTATGGCAGTTTACTTGATATAGAAACTGCACGCAATCTAGCCCCTTATAATAATGCAACATCACTCCAGGTAGTAGCGCCAGTATTAGCTGGGATTTTGTGGGCTATTGAACATCCCACAATGGGAATATTAGAAGCAGACGAGTTGCCGTTTGAAGATATTTTAGAAATATCTGACCCATATATGGGACAATTGGTTGGTTGTTACACGTCGTGGACGCCGTTACAAGATAGAGGTATCTTATTTCCAGAAGATTTAGATTATGACGACCCTTGGCAGTTTAAGAATTTTAGAGTCGTTTAATAAAATGGGTCAATTATAACAAGAGTGTTGTCTCTTAACATCACATTGTTAGCATCTAAATCTAATCCCTTACGTTTCATGGTACTAGTTAGCGGTAATAGTTCTCTAACGACACTTATCCAAGACTCGTCTGGTGATCTGCCAAGTTTTTTCCATAATTCATTTCGAGCATTGTTGTCAACGGTTAATTTAGAAATAAATTCATTTCTAAATTCTTTTGTCTTGTCCATTAATTGTCCCCAAACAATAATTTTCTGTCGTATTGTTGGATACATTTCTTCTCTAACACCTGGTATACCAAATTTAAGCCCTTCTAGATATGCAAATATCATCTCAGGCGCATAACGCTTCATTAGAGCTTGTTCTGATATTTTATCTAATTTTTCCATTCGCACAAAGCTAAATTTTGTTCCAGGGATATTTGCCATAATTCCAGGAATAGTTAAAGATCGTACTTCGTCTAATGCTGGTAACTCTTTGCTATCTGCACCCGTTAAAAACACCGGAACATGAGGATTGTTTTTATGATCGATAGAGAATTTTACAAATTGCTTAAAATTGCTGTTGTTCTTAAATAATTTTAACACATAATTTTTATTGGGATGTTCAGCAACTGCTGCTTCCATTCCAATTCCAATTACATTCCACCCGTATTTCTTCAAAACATCTGCTGGATCGTTGATAGTATTAATGTCTTTTTTAAGATCTAATTCACATATTCGCATGGTAATATTTATTGCCTGTTGCTGTTGCTAACGAGACCAAACAAATTTGTCAACTACAGTGTTATAAAAGAAAATACCGCATTAATCAGCAGCACTGCTCCGGCTAATCCAAATAATCCACCCGCGATCAACATTGGCATACTCACAGCAAGTATACTAGACGATGCCAACACAATAGCTATCTGTAATGCAGCACTAGAAGCGCCAAACCAAACACCATGTTTTTTAGCTATATCTCTATCGTTTTCGAAACTTCGAGCGCGGTTGGTAAGTTCTTTTTTGCCTTCGCCTGTCACAGGGTCGCTTTCATATCTCAGCACGATGGCTTTGTTTTTGGCTATTTTAGCCTCGATAGCAGCGCGGTGTTGAGCTCCAACACCGCTATTGGCAATATTGCTTATCTCATCTTCCATAGCATTGATACTTTCTTGCGCAAAATCTTGCTTGATGCTTTTGGCTTGAAAAAATGCCCAGGTATCGTTAGCAGCTAATGTATCATTTAGTATCCTACTTGAATTGCTGTTTGACAGCATAGCTGTTATAGCTAATAGCGCTGCACAGATACTGATCACAACCGAGCTACGACTTTTCATAATAGCTTCGCCTTCGCTTCTTGAAAGAATGCTACCTGTTTTATCTTTTAGCATGCAACGTCTCCGTTTGATAAATTCATGCCTATTTATTTTTTACTTGATTAGTTAACCTATCTAGCAATATAATCCTCAGTGTTTATAAGAATTAACGATAAGTGTCTGGTTGGTTTAGCTCAGTTCAACTGATGGTATTTGCTATAATTATTTCATATTTTAGGTAAAAATATCAGCCAATATACTAATCTGTTCTAAGTTGATCTAACAAATATGTTGCTAATGCCGCCGTTGTACAATTTCTAGCAAAATGTTCTTGAACTCGTGCATTAATGTCAATATATTGTTGTCTAAACTTGGTTAAAAACGTATCCGCGCCATGTTCGTTTATCAGTCGATTAACAGTTAAAAGTTCAAATTTTGGCAGTGTTGTACATATTCTAGGTGGACAGAACGCAAGATCTAAAAACCACGGTACACATTGACTTCCCATTATTTCATAATGTCGCAAACAATCCCAACCACCTTTCTTAGTGGTTATACCAAACATGCTCTCGTTATATTGCTTATAATATTCTGCTTCTTCAAAATAAATGTAGGTAGACATTTCTCCCGGTATTAACGGTGAAACACTGCGAAATTTATCTATAGGTAATTGAATACGTTCTTCTGGAAAGCCAAAACTAATAGGTATAACATCTTGTCTACCACTGGTAAGTTCACGTTTGAAATATCTACCAGTTGGGATAAATTCTTCAAGTATTTTTGTTTCATCTCTACCATCGATCCATGCAATGTTCGTTTTAGGAGTATATTGCATTATGATATCATGTAACGGACTTGGATACCATGGATGCATTATTATAATATCAAAAAAACCAGCTTGTATCTTATTTTCAAGATCGGTTCGATCAACTGTTGGATCTTCCATACGACCGTAATAGGTAAATCCACGAGCACAAATGCTGCTGAGTTCTTTTTTTCCAAAACCAAAAGAATCTTCATACATGTGCCACATGCGCGGATATTCCACTACGTTGGACCCAAATATGCTACGAAGTCCGTGAAGTAATCCATCATCAAGATATTCTGGTTCATTCCAGCTCTTGGTCATTAATATCTTCATATCTACTCCTTATAAGAAATAAGTACCAAGCCAGCCAAATGCTAACACCACAATTGGACGGCATACTGCCATTCCTATTTTTTCGCTTAATTTGCGCTCGTCTTTAGAGATATTAACGGGATTTAAATAACTGTATATCAACGCAATACCAAACGCAATCGCTAATGGTAAGGGTTTTGTACCAAAGAACGGCATAATATACCATGCCCATAGTGTGCTCAAAACATAAGCTCTTACAGTACATCCAATAACCACAATACACGGAATTGCGGCTAATATTACAATACCTGCTGCTACGGCATTATCAGTTGATTGTTCTTTTTTATTAAATAGGCCTGTGTCGTCACGCATAAAAATCTCCGTGTATACCATTAAGCATACACGGAGATTAGCTAAGAGTCAATTAGGCTAGACTGTTGCTGTAGCTTGCACATCATAATATTCTAGGCGGGCCATATACCAACGAATATATTCTGCAGAATGCTCAGCAGTTTGTTCACGCAGTCTCAATCCATCAATCCAACGTTGATTAATGCCTGCAAATTCATATGCAGGACGTAGTTCACGATTGTCTTTAACAAATCGCATGTCCTCAATTGGATAGGTGTTGTTGAATCTATTAGACGTTAGTATACCATCTGCATACATGTTGAGATGATATTCTGTAAATATATTGTAGCTTTCACAGGTTTCATATATTTCCTCAGCACTGACCAGAGTAATTTCGTTGCCGTATTCATTAACTGTTGTTGTGCCAATCGGAGTATCATCGCGCATAGTATGAGTAAATTTCTTGGCTTCTTTGTTGAAGATATGGTGATTTCCAATTGTGCGTAGTGTAGATCCGTCACTGAATGTAAGTAAGTTGTACTTGTTTTCAGTTTCAACGGCTTTAATCCAGATCGGGCTTGCTTCTGTATATCTACCAAGGTCAAAATTCCAAACCAGCAATAGATCATTGTAGGTAATGTGTTCAATTGCTTTGTAGGTTCCGTCGCTCAGCGCAATCATTGTACCGTTGATGAAACAAATACCGCTGGTGCCCGATACAGGGGCAGAAAATATTGTAGTAAATGGTGTTTGTAGGTATGCATATGCTATAAATGGTGCGTCGGCGCCTGGTATTGTAACATTGATAGACTGACACCCAACACTAGACGTACCAGCGACTATGGGATTATTTGCACATGCACCTGATGTAATCACCACACCTGTACTGATTACAGGTGCATAACTTGCAACAGATATGCTTACACTTGCTTGGCCATAGCCTTCACCGGTAGTACCAGTGATTGTTACTGTTGGCGTACCAGTTGCGGTCTGTACAGCAGGCGGAACTATGATGCCGCCGCTACCACTTGGACCGTATGTCACTTCCTTGGTGGCGGTGTTGTAATAAACCGTGTTAGACGTAGAGCTGCAACAGTTACGCACAGGATCGACGTAAAGTCCTGCATTTGTAGCGGTTAGAGAACCACATACAGCATTTAGAACGATGCTGTTGTCTGCTTGATTGGTATACCCGGCATAATGGCCGATTGCTATGGCATTGTTGCCCTGGTGAATTCCACCCGCATTGAATCCAATTGCCACCGACGCGCTACCTTGGCAATTCTGGCCCGCATAGTGTCCTACGGCTATCGAACTGCAACCTTGTGTTTGGCTTCCTGCATAACGTCCCACGGCAATGGCATTACGTTGTTGGTTAGAATAACCCGCATGTATGCCAATAGCAACGGATTCTTCTCCCTGATGGCAGTATCCCGCACAGGTTCCAAGGGCTATGCTGTCGTTGCACTGGGCATTCCAACCTGCGTTGGTGCCAATGGCAATACCATCGGCGAGCTGTTGGTTAGATCCTGCGCATATGCCTATTGCTATGCCTCTGCAACCTTGCCAATTCGCGCCTGCGCAGGCACCTATTGCTATGGCAAACTCGCGTTGGCTGTAGTAGCCGGCTCCTGCACCAATTGCGATCGCATAGCCACATTGATTTGAAACAAACTGCAAGCTACCAGCTGGAGTGGTGTAGGGAGGAGCTGTTAATTCTATGGTTGTGCCGCTAACAACGGTGTTAACCCGCTGTGTGCCAGTAAAACCGGTGCCAACCACGCGCATACCAGCACTAATACCGCCGGTGCAATTCAATACAACAGTGGTACCACAATTACTGACATAATCACGGAACTGGTAGTATCCTCGTGCAGAATTATATCCAATGGCAACCGAATATGGACCTTGATTGGTATAACCGGCACTACAACCGACCGCGGTTGCACCTTGGGATTGTAAGTTGCTGCCTGCGTAGGGTCCAAGTGCTGTTGCATCAACCCCTTGGATGTTTTGACCAGCACACGGGCCTATAGCCACCGAACAATAACCTTGGCTTTGATAGCCAGCATAGGGCCCAATGGCAATAGCTCCGTAGGAGCTTTGAGCGTTTCCAGCTTCGTGACCAAGTGCAACAGAACATGGCCCGCATGCACCGTTTTTATCACCTAGCGTATTCCATGTTGTGCAGCTTCCGCAAGCGACCAGATAAGGAAGACAATTCCAAGCTGCAG
>Ga0208622_1000172_pt1 | contig 30176 bp, 32 predicted proteins | sample CryBogCBH12Jul09_FD_184621 | JGI IMG/M metagenome (GOLD analysis project Ga0208622, IMG submission 184621) | Freshwater microbial communities from Crystal Bog, Wisconsin, USA - CBH12Jul09 (SPAdes) | ecosystem: Environmental > Aquatic > Freshwater > Lake | place: Crystal Bog, Wisconsin, USA... | reverse complement strand
TGGTTTACCAAAGACTCCAGCTGTGCAACAAGCAATAAACAACACAAAACAAGCTGAAGCTGCTGCGATTGCAGGTGATACAAATACTGCAAGGGCTAAGAATAATCAAGCTGCAGCTATATTGAATTTTGGCCCCTTTGCAACCAATAATCAATTAAAAAAGGGAAAAAATAATCAAATACGAAAAAATAGAGCAACACAAAATGTAAATTTAAACACCGGCAATCTATTCAAAAGAAACAACAAGAATAACACCACCGGTCCAGGAAGAAATCTTGAACGTATTTTCAATCCCAGATATGCATCAAATAGACAACTTGCACTTGTGCCAGGGCAGGGTGTCGTGAATAAAACCAATTATGGAACAATGACTGGTAATCTATTTAAAAGAAACAACACGAAGAATACCACCGGTCCAGGAAGAATAAGTACAACTAGAAATGTAAACACCAGAGCGAAACTTGGACCAATTCCACTACCATTCACATATAAAAAAACAGTTCCAACTTTTAACGTCCCAAGATAAAATCTTCAGCAATAATAAATGTCTCACTGCTGGTGCCCATCCCCAAAAGTTAAACTGATGCACACCATCAAGTTTGTCATTCTCTTCCTGATCTTCTCCAGCCCGATGACATATAAGATTATCCGCAAGGTTTTCGGTCCACTGATTGCAACCGTCGAGGGTCTGCCCCATCCAACCGGTATGGCACTACACGCCACTCTGTTCGGCCTTGCTCTGTATTTCCTGATGAGCATGCACTGTGGAAAGGGGTGCATGAAGGGTGGTAACGGAAGTGCAGCCGGTAAGAAGAAGGGTGCTTCTTACCAGGATTCCATAATGGGTGCGAATCTTTCGGAGTAAACACAGTAAACGAATCGCAAGTGAGTAAACGAATCGCAAGTGAGTAAACGAATCGCAAGTGAGTAAACGAATCGCAAGTGAGTAAACGAATCGCAAGTGAGTAAACGAATCGCAAGTGAGTAAACGAATCGCAAGTGAGTAAACGAATCGCAAGTGAGTAAACGAATCGCAAGTGAGTAAACGAATCGCAAGTGAGTAAACGAATCGCAAGCGATTCGTTAGAAATCCTCAGTAAATCTGATACCATCTCCTTCAGCAGGCATGTACTTTGAGTACTCCCCAACCCTCTTTTCAAAAAAGTTGGTCTTTCCATCCAGTGAGATGTTCTGCATCCAATCAAAGGGACAGGAGGGGACTCCACGGAGTTCATCTGATACACCCACCTGATTCAAGATGCGATTGGCAACAAAGTCAATATATTCACACATTTTCTCGGAATCCATCCCTATGAGCTTCACAGGAAGTGCATCGGTTATAAACTCCTTTTCAATTTCAAGAGCTGAATTTACAATTTCTAGAATACGCTCTGTGCTTGGTTTTTCCTCGAGGTGACTGAGGAGTGTCAGAGCAAATTCTTGATGTAACCCTTCATCCCTTGAAATGAGTTCGTTTGAAAAGCAAAGCCCGGGAAGTATTCCTCTATTCTTTATCCAGAAGAGGGCACAGAAACTTCCTGAAAAGAAAATTCCCTCGACACATGCAAACGCAAACAGACGCTCCCCAAAAGGAAGACTCTTGTCAAACCACTTGAGGGCCCATTGAGCCTTTTTGTTTACGCATGGAATTGTGTCGATGGAGTTGAATAGATGATCCTTTTCGATAGGATCGGTTATGAGTTTTTCAATCATGAGAGAATACGTTTCACTGTGAACCATCTCGTTACAACATTGGTACGCATAGAATGCACGCGCCTCTGATATTTGAATCTCATCCATAAAATTTAAATTTACATTTTCAAATACTATACCGTCACTTGCTGCGAAAAATGCCAGAACCGTCTTGATAAAGTGCTTCTCATCCCCATTCAACTTTTCCCAATCTTCTGTATCCTTTGAAAGATCAATCTCCTCAACGGTCCACAGACTTGCAAATGCTTTTTTGTAAAGATCCCACAAATCTGGGTACTTGATGGGAAACATTGTGAATCGTTCATTGGTTTTCTTGAGGATAGGGTCCATTTACCTATAAGCGATTATAATTTTTAACAACACCACGTGGGTTGAGTGCTATAAATAAAGATCCACAGACTACACTTATGACAGCAAGAGCGATAAGGGCCCAAACCCACCATTTCCATGGCGTTGAACCCGAACTTGGGGTTGTTGAAGGGGATGGACTACTCGGTGAAGGTGCTGCAATCAATGAATTGGCCCACATGGTAGTTAATTTCATCGTCCCAGGTGGTGATGTTAAAATAAGTTCGGTTCCGTTTGTAGTTAGATTCAAAGTCTGAGAATTATTCATTGTATACACTGTCCCAGTTCCAGTGTAAGTCGAGGTAATAGATGGTGAAGCTGGGTTCGCTGGTGCAGTTGCTGGAAGTGTTGAAGAACTTATTGGAAAATTATAAACATTCAAGGATGTTGGACCAAAAACATATGAAACACAATTAATTACATTCGGTGTTGATGGATTTATTGCACATGAATAGAATGTTTTTCCTGATAGTTGATTACTCATTTATATATTGATTTTATTTCTTTCCCATCATCAAAAATGCAAATCCGCCAAGTAAAACTATGACAGCAAGAGCGATAAGGGCCCAAACCCACCATTTCCATGGCGTTGAACCCGGGCTTGGGGTTGTTGAAGAAGGGGATTTGAGACTTGGGGTTGTTGAAGGGGACACAGGGCCTGGGGTTGACGGTGGTACGGCGCGATTCACAACAACCAAGTTCCAAACTGAAGTAAGTGTCATTGTAGATGTAGATGGACTTGCACCGGGATTTATAGTCAATGTTCTTCCATCGGCACTCAATGATGCATTTACTACAGATCCCCTATCTACACCAGTGGTGCTCGTAATTGAATAATTGGTTCCATTACCGGTATATGTAAAAATTGGTACAGCTGTTGAAGATGTATAAGAAGGTGCTGTTGTTAAACTTGTCACACTCTGTATATTCACAGTACCAACTCCGTTGTTGAATGAATACGACATAACCGTATATCCAGGATCAGGAATATTTTGATAAACATAATAAAAGGTTGTGCCAGTTAAAAGATCCGTCATTATTATATGTAAAGGATAATAAATGGAACGATTTGCGCTCTTGTTGAAACTCAAAAAGAAAATGGGTCTCTCCACTGTTGAGAATTGTGCTTACTACATCAAGATGTATCTCAAGGCTCCTGGATCAATCATACAGGGATTTTGTAAGGTTCCCGAGACTGGTGAAACATTGAGATACTACTGGGTCGAAGATTCACAAGGGCAAATACATGACGTGGCGTTTGGACTCGCCTCTCTTTGGACACCGGAGGTGAAGGATTTAAAATTCATCTTGACCAAAGAGTCTCCTGTTGGGGATTTCCAAAAGGATGATGCAAATGATGAGATTTTTGAAACGTACCAAAAAAACCCAAAGGAGTTTTGGAAAAAGATTACTGTATAATATTCTTGTAAATATCATTCAGGAACCCATCATCCCATGAAGCACTTGCATGGTGTTCCACGGATACATTTTCATCACTTGAGAGTTTTATGATTGGATTGTGCTCCAGTGATATACTTTGAACAAACTCCCCTCTTTTTAGAATGTTGAAATGTCTTGGATTTCTATCCACCATCTGTTGAAGTAATCCAGGTCCGGTGGCTTTCAAAACACTCTGGTGTCCCCTGTTCTTTTCAAGCTCTTGGAAAGAACTCATCCATATTGGGTTTTCTTTAGGTGTGATCATCAATGAATTTTGGACCCGAGCCTTTCCGGGTATCCATTTGGGGAGAGGATTTTCCAAAACTGAAATTTTATCTTGTGGAATCTGGTTCCAGAAATTCTTTTTACACTCCATATCCATATCGGCGTAGATACCCCCATAGTGATACAATATAAAGTAACGCACTGCATCGATTCTCTTTATATCCTTATCATACGCCTTGTATGTATCATAAAACCATGGAAATTCCGTGACTATCAATTCTTCAGCTGCGTTATCATTCCACAGTATGTACTCGAAATCTGGAAAGTGCGTTTTCCAACTCTCTTGACACTTTTTCCAGGATGAAGGCCACGAATCTTCATCCTGTAATTTACTCATTGCAACCTGGTGGATGATGTGAGGTACCCCATCGGTAAATTTTTGGTGACTTGTATTGACTTGTACCAGTATGAATATGAGTACCACTATAAGGGCAATGATTGAAATCATCTTACTTTAAGAGGGTATTTAAAATGTAAGAAATGACAATCATGCCTTGAGATGACACCGGGTTCTCGAAACCATTATCCTCAAAGTAGTTGTATACATAATTCTTGTACTTCAAGATGAAAACTGACAACTCATAGTATCTCAGATATGAAAAGAGTTCAACCACCTCATCATAAGGCATTTCGAGCACCTTTGCGTAGTATTCAAATTTACACTTGGATCTCTTGGGAACCTTGAAATTTTCAATCTTTTTCAACTTATCCTTGTTCTTCTTTACAAACTCGAGCTTCTTTTTAACAAGTCCATGGAAAGGGAGACATTGGAAGATGAAAATCAGGGGCAGTACGTACAATGCAATCTTTTGAAGTTTAAAAGCCCATGCAAAAAGAACAAAGAGCCATATCATTACATGAAGAACTATCATGACATACAATTGAAGCTCCACCTGATTCATTATTAAAGTGCCAACAATTAATTGTTGTATAATATCAGATGACTGAAAATACTTCAGTATATGCGTCGAATGAGATTGAACTTTTGAAGATTTGGAAATCAAAAGCTGCAGGGTGGAGATGGCTCCACTACAAGTCAATGGCGCTGTACAAAAAAATCAACACAAACTTCACATATGCGAGTATAATACTTTCAACAATTGCTGGAGCCGGGGGGTTTTCAACCGCTGGTGCACAGACAAAGAACCAATTGGAAATGGTACTTGGGTATATATTTGGTGGTATCAATGTAATTATAGGTCTCATAAACAGCGTTCAACGTTTTGGGAAACCTGCAGAAAAGACTGAGCTCCATGCGAGTGCGGCCATGCAGTACGCCATGTTGTATCGTCTCCTAGAAACTGAGATTAGCCTCAGTGATAAACACCGAAGAAGTGATCTCATAGCAACGGTCCGAACCGAGATGGATCGTTTACTCGCTCAGTCTCCGATGATTCCTCAAAAGATTGTTGATGCTTACAATACTGAATTTCCACATGTTGAAAGTAAACCAGATATATGCAATGGGATGGTGGGTGAAAAGAATTTCAATCAAACTCCACCAGGAACTCCTTCTTTAAGCACACGAATCACAAACCTTGTTATGAACGCCACACGGGTACCTAAAAAAACCGATTCTGAAATTGTGGATGCGGTTGTCGATGGGTTGGTGGGGGACACCGCAAATTCTTCGAATTTGACTACTCATCCTCGTTCCTCTCCTGGAAATACTGGAGGATCTCTTCCAAGAGTCCAGGTGGACACTCGGGTGTAGGAACCATGAGACCAAAATCATTCTTGGTCACATGTTTCAAAGGATCATATTGGTACTTTACCAGAATCTTCCAGCGATCTCCATACTTTCGATTCTTTTTAGATCCATGAAAGTAGTGCCTGATGACTCCTGGAATGTATCCGAGTCTCAAGAATTTGGCATTTTGCTGATACATCCTCAAAGTTGTCTTGTACCCATCTGAATTTCCTTGGTGGATACTTTCAGCACCTTGATTACTTATGCTCTTTGCAATGTTGTAGTCACCTGAACCAAGAATCCCTAAATCATAGAGACCTCCAAGTGAATCGAAAGCATTTCGGGTCATTGCCCATGCATATCCTGGGTGCCAAAATTCCTTTTCTGAGTTTCGGGAATATTGATATCCATATGAATTGAAAATCTTCATCTGCTCCTCATCCTCATCCATGTCAACACAATGAGAAAACAACTGGACAATGTCCCTTGACCCATTCAAAATTTTCAGGGTATCAAGAGCCCAGTAAGGATTGTCGAATTCTATATCCGCGTCAATCCAAGCCATCGCCTTCCAATCATGAGGCAAGAGCAAATCAACACCCATATTGACCATATTCTCCTTGAGCCAAATGGGTGATTCCCATGTGCGTATTCTGAGATGTCTCTCATTGGTTGGATCCGCAACGTGAAACTCTTGGTCACCGTAAACCACCTCCACCACGTAGAGAATCACATTCTTTTCGAGATCCATCCGTGTCATAAATTCTCGAGCGAGCTTGTACCTCTTTTTAAAGTTGCATGGATTTGATATAACCATAATCACGTGTAGATTTTCCTCTACTGGGTTGTTGTTTATTATGTCAAATTTGGGATTCCAAAAAGTGCTGTGGGGTACCTCCACGATCGTTAGAAATGTCATTAATTTATTAACCTATTTAATTTTTAACTTTGCCACCCTCAACGACGCTTGTATCGTTGGTTTATTCCAGAGAACCCAACGACTCCAGAAACCAGGCGTAAAAGCTCCAGATTTACCCCAATTTTCCCTCTTTTGGTGTCTCGTGATGTATCTCTGTTTTCTCATCGGATTCTTGTGCTTTGTAAAATTTGAGTACCCTTTGGCTCCAAATTTGACAGTGTGAATTTTGTCATTGTCATCCCGTATGTAAACCATATATTTATGTTTTCCATCATTGGCCTGAACCATTCTCACCACCTTCATTTACTGTTGGTGGAGAAAGTTGTCCAACTTTTTCAAGTTGTCCGTACACCTCATTCTGTTTATTCTGACGGGATGGAGTCTTGATGTGCCACAGACTGAAAATGGCACTGGGTTCGGTTCCGATGGCTCCGATTTTGGTCTCCTCCTCCTTGGTATTTTTAATCTTTTCATGCACCTTTCCGACCCACTCAATCTCTGGAGAATTTCTATAGAATCTCAGCTGATAATCGGGCCAATTGATCCACCCAGCGTTGTTGATTTTAAAATTCCATCGGTCCAAAAAGGATTTTGTAAATCCGGGACACACATTCACACGAGCGATTGCCAATACATCAAATGTATCCACCGAAACTTCCTCGAGCACCTTGATGAGATCCTCCGTTGGCATTTCATCGGCATCGATATTGAAAATGTATTTTCCCGTGCACTTTGAGTTTAAAAAGTTTTTGTGAGCCGAAAAGTCACCATCAAAATCGCGATAGTGCACCTTTGCAGTGGGACACTCCTTGATTGACTTGGCAACCTCCTTGGTTGTTTTGATCGAATCCACCAAGATGACAACTTCGGTCTTCTCCTTGTTTCGAACCTCCTCCAGGAATACCAAAAGATTTTTGAGTTCAGTAGCCTCATCACATACACAGATGGCATAGGACACGTTGGACATTTCTCAAAAATAAAGCCTCTTCTTTAGTTAAAAAAGAAGGATGTTGAATAACAAAGACAATGGGTTCAATGTATTTGTGTGAAACACGCTCCCCTCTTGAGATGGAAGAACCCCAATTCAAGGCGGGATGTTCAATGAGAGGCGCGGAGGAACGCCTGAAAGATCGTGATTTGAAAAATATTGGAGCAAAGCTTATACATGAATGGATCATCCCTGAAGGCATGAATGTGAAACAGTGTGAGAGGTTGTGTCTCCAAGAACTCCGAGTGACCCAGACGCCACTCCGGTCTATTGATACTGAAACTTTTACAGGAGATCCTAATGAAATTAAGAATACCATGCATGTGATTATTACCGATTTCATTGGACAGGTGGACCCAACCAAGTATATCGGAACCAAGATTTGCAGGACTGGTGAAGTCGTCGATTTTCGGGATCCATATTGGGTTGTAGAGTATGAGTGTGGTAAGCGGACCGAGTTTACCGAGGAGGAGGTTTTGAAGTCACGTGTACTGGTCCGACGATCAACCCGTCAAAATAATCTAAACCGAATATAAGATGGAGTGTGAGGTGTGTTATTGCAACAACGCCAACTGCAAGCTGGTGTGTGGACACAGTTTCTGTCACGATTGCGTCAAGACGTGGTACCACAAGGGGGCGAATGATGGGTGCCCCAAGTGCCGTAAAAAACTTTACTTCAAGCGCATGCCACTCAAAAAGTGGAAGTCTGATGCGGTTCAAGAAAAGAAGGATGCAGTGTACAATGAGGCGTTTGACGAGATTCTTGAGATGGCCAAGGATGATGAGTTTCCAAGCTGGCTGGTGATGGATGAGCTGGTGATGATGGAGAAGACGTATAGCTTTTTGAAAAAGTGTGGGGAGGAAATCACAGATGAAGATTTGGAGTACATCTTGAACGAGTCGGGAGATTACTATTCGGATAGAAAGATTCACTCACCAAATAAATCGGGGACGAAGAACTTTGACGGTGACTTTCATAGACGCAATAAGTGGGAGTCTTCAAGGATTAGTAACAATAGACCACAGGGGAAGATTCGTCGTTTTTAATACTATAGTATCTTAATGGTGAGGGACTCACAATTGTGGTTGTTGATATTTATAATCACAGCATACAACTGGCATACAGATGTTTATGTGATTCATAGAAAATACGATTTGTCACCCAGAGTTAAATTTTTAATGTTTTTACACCACGTTTTGATAGTCACCAATCTGATGGTGGGGTATTTTTTCACCGAACCGACCAACATTATGATTCATCTTCTTTTATCCGTGGGTGTTATATTATGTTGGTTGATGCACAAAGGGTGTATAATTTCTATAGAACAGTCTAAGATGATTGACTATTCGGAGAGTGACAGAAAAGTTTTACACCCACAAGATTTCAATTTGATTTTACTTTTGATTTTACCCGGAATTATTTTGGATGTGTATAAAATTTTTTTAAACAAGTGAACAGGTTCGTTTAAAAAAAAGAGACGACAACAAAACAAAACCAAATGGCCTCTTTCATGTCTTCCGTGATTGCCCCCTACCACGCTTTCGGTGTCGCTCTTCTCGAGGCCAAGGATAAGGATCCCAATCTTGACCTCGATGAGTTTATGAAGACATTCTTTGGTGCACCAATTTCCATCGAAGCAAAGGTGACTCAGAAAAAGGCGGAGAAGCCTCGTGAGTTTGGCAAGAAGCGCGAGCCTCCCAAGAATGCCTGCACTGCAACGACCGCCAAGGGGACTCAGTGTACCAAGTGTGCCGTGAAGGGTGGTCCATTCTGCACCATCCATCTCAAGAAGAATGATGGAGCGGTTACAAAGACCAAGCCGAAAAAGGAGGCGAAGGTGGTGCCGGTGCACACTCACAAGCCTGGTGAAAAGAAGGAGTGTTCACTGTGTGACACTCATGGAGATGTGACGAATGACGAAGAGGAGAAGTTTGAGGTTGGTAGCGAACACGCGGATCCAGATCCAGACTTTGTCCTCGAAGAGGAGGAGTTTGATGATTAGAGAATTGAGTTGCCAGTAGAGTAGATGATTGTAAAGCCGCTAGAGTTTAGATGGGAAATTATCGGTGACCGCGTATTATTTTCAGTATATGAACCTTATCAACATCGTCTATGTCGTTTTTTGAATAGTTATTGTGAAAAGAATAAGAAGCAACCGAGTTTGACTGAGTGGCTTGCCTTTTATAAAAAGGTGGGGGCTCCAAAGAGCATCATAGATGCAAAGATTAAGCTGTTCAATAAGAATAAAAAGAATCAGGAGAAATATCAAATTGCATTTGACAAGTTATATTCTAAAGAGGTGTGTACAGGTCCGAAGAAGGCGAACAAGGTTGTCAAGAAAAGGGTCTGAGGACAACGACTCGTCGTTGGAAGTCGGATCTGGCGATCCGAATCTAGAATGATCCGCCTCATTTCCCCATATCAGCATGAGGGTGTTCGGTGGCTTTTAAAAAAGGAGAATGCAAAGTTTGGACCCAAAGGGGGGTTTCTCTGTGACGAGATGGGTCTAGGAAAGACGGTGCAGCTTTTGAAAACCATGGTGGAGAATAAAAAACCCAAGACTTTGGTTGTGGTTCCCAAGTCTCTCATATCTCAGTGGATTTCAGAGGTGCGTCGTTTTACCAAGTTTACTGTCGAGGGGTTTGAAGGTGTCAACCGAACACTGGGTGACTCTGAAGTCTGTGTAACTTCTTACTCTCTCGTCGGTGATTCACAAGTCAAGGAAAAATCATGGGACCGAATCATCTTGGATGAGGCGCACTTTATCCGAAACTCCAACTCGAAGATGTTCAAGGAGTGCATGGGGCTTGGTTCGAATATAAAATGGGTCGTGACTGGCACCCCAGTATTCAACAACATCAAGGATTTCGTGACCCTCTCCAAGTTTGTGGGAATATCAGCTGGGAATATTCAAAGAAATTATGATCAGATTCGAGACGACTATGTTCTGAGGAGAACCAAGGCGGCTATGCGCACCGGTCTGGTTCCGTGCCGGTTTGAGAATGTGGAGCTGGAGATGAGTCCACCTGAAAAGGCGCTCTATGATGTGGTGTATGAGGATTTCTGTGAGAATATTCGTCTAAAAGCGGATATGATGGCTATCCTGGAATCGTTTTTGAGGTGTCGCCAGATTTGCGTATGGCCCCAGTTGTACTATGATGGGGTTTTCAAAAAAGGGGACACGGAAGAAAGGGAACAGTGGCCACACGAGTCCACCACAAAGTTGGATTACCTTGTGGAGAGTATCAAGGGTCACCCCACTGAAAAGACTCTGGTGTTTAATCAGTTTACAGGTGAGGCGCTCAAAATCAGAGAGCTTTTAAAAGAACACGCACATGTGTTTGTGCTCAACGGAGACACCAAGGATCGGGAGGATGTGATTCAGAGTTTCCGAGATTCTCCAACTCCAGCAGTTTTCCTGATTCAAATCAAGACTGGTGGAGTGGGGTTGAATCTCCAGGAGGCGAGTCGCGTATATATTACTCACCCAGCTTGGAATCCAGCCACTGAGCTTCAGGCGATTGCCAGGGCTCACCGAACCGGGCAAACCAAGATGGTGCACATCAAAAAGTTGATTTATAGTCACGAGAATTCCATAGAGACGGAGATTGTGGAGCTACAGAATGCAAAGGCGGTGGTGTCAGCTCTTATTTTGAATGACCCGAGTCTTCAGACTCAGATTCCCAAGGTGCAGACCGTGTCGAAGTTTATCTTTACGATTGGGAAGAAGATTAGACCCCCCCCTTGTAAACCATAAACATAGCTATAAGCATTCCGACAACACCGAATGCAATCATCACATCTATAAAGGTTCTGGCAGTCTTGTTGTTGTAGAGTTTAGAACGATCGGTCGTATCCTTCTCCAACTGGAATGCAAGAATTGCAGTGACCATGAGGAACATGAATCCTGAGCAAGATCCGACTCCAGCGATTGGGGACATTTTAAAATAGGTAAATATTATAATGAAGAATATTTTTCTCGCCAATTCGATTCGTCTTCTTCATGTCTTTGTCGTCTTGTTTATGATATTGGCCCCTTTTACAAAAGATTCATTGATTATACTTTTAAATCTGGTTTTCATGGCGGGTATAATGGTTCACTGGATGATGAATGATCAAACATGTTGTTTGACTCTCCTGGAGAAGATGTTCAGGGGCACAGAACACGATTCGGAAACATTCTTTGGAAATCTCATGGGTCCCATTTACTCAGCCAATTCCAACACTTACTCGTGGATCATCATACTCGTGCTCTTTATTTACAACCTGAAGAAATTTTATGAGTACAGAGGGGATTTGGTGCATAAAATAAAAGTAATATTCAATAAGGGTGATGGTGGATCAGTATACGACCAGATATATGTCAAATGAAAGAGGGTATACGTATCAAGGACTTTTTGATAAATCTGCACTCGGAGAGTATGTCCATGCCAATTTTAGTAATACTTATAATTGCGCAATGATGTGCGATCAGGATTCAAATTGTAAATCGTATACATTGACATATAATGATGGAAATCCATCACAATGTTATCTGAATACTAAAGCTGCATCTGGTACCGGTTACACATCTACGGCGTCAAATAGAAATATTAGTTTTACTTTTAATAAACCATCAACACCTCCAAATTTACCTGTAAATTTTTCAGGTGTTTCAATCGGCGCTTTTGACGGTCGTCATCAAGGACCGGATGGTTTTGAATATTCAGACACCGGTATACTATTCAACGAACAAGGGTGTGCTTCATGTTGTGGTTCGGGTGGAGATTTACACTCCGATTCGTGGGGTACCAATCAACCGGCTTGGAATTTTACAAATGGAGGGAGTGTCGCGGGCAATCCAGCCATATGTGCGTCTTATATGCATGGTTCTGATATGTGTTTACCGGGTAAAGTCGTGAGTGTAACATTTGACAATAACAATTCAAATCCTAAATATACTGAAATAAATTATACACCGAATAATGATTCAAATTGGAACAATTTTGTGTGCAATTATACGAATCTGGATCCCACATGGTTGGCTACTCATTGGAATTTCGATCCGGGTAATATGTACATGTCGGCTGCAAATCAAGCAGCCGCCAAAACTATATATTGTAATTCGATTACAGATCCCCTTGTTCTTTCAACATCCCAATGTTTAATCCCCGATGCGAGCATGAATGGAAATCCTCCTATGCGTCAGACAGAATATGATAAACATATGTTGGACATATGCGAAGCGCAACCTGGAGGTTGGGACAAAGTTGGTGTGTGTCTCAACTTGGTTCAAAAGACTATACAGAATAATGATACGCATTCAAATCAAGCGACTGATATGGTTTATAAATTCTGTAGAGGTGGTGATGGCACCGATACACAATCAATTACCGGGAATCGTACGAATCCATTATGTTCATGTCTGAATGCTCATGATTTTGGAATTCCCATACCGGGAAGTTCACCGTCCCACATATCATGTTACGATGCTCCGGCAAATACATTTCCAGGGTGTCATAGCGTCGAAGCAAAAGCTCCAAACTTGGATAAATTCTTTGAACTCGAGTCGACTCTTTTTAACGAGGTGAATGTAGCAATTCCAGACCCTGGATATTTAGCATCTGAGTGCATAACAGCAAAAACGCCATGTACGACACCGAGTCAATGTGTACTCCCTTATCAATCATCCGCAATAAATCAAACTATCAATTTCGACATCTGCAATATAGTAAATAATGATCAAATTGTGGTGAATTCACCCCTTAATGAACAATGTAACGGAAGTTCACCGGGAAGTTCACCGGGAAGTTCACCGGGAAGTTCACCGGGAAGTTCACCGGGATCCCAGACAAACCCAATATTTTTAATAGGTGGTGGAATACTCGCTCTTCTTTTATTCATTGCCCTCTTATTTATTTTTTAGTAGCATAATTCGCAGCAGCTTTGGCTGCATTTTGACCAGCGGGGCTCATTCCGAACATGGAGAGACCTACGCAAATTATGAGGCATACAATCGCAAGTACTATTGATGAAAGTGCATATGGTCCAGTTATGGACCCGATAATGCTTGATATAGCTTTTCCAATCGAATCAACAAGATCATTTAAGCCTTGATTTTGTTGAGTTGCAGTCTGAGAAACAGCATTCACCGCTGTGACTATCGCAGTATTTTGCATGAGAGCCTGTGATAAGCTAGCCAATATATTATTGGCTATTACATTCGAATAAATATCATTCGTAATGCTTATAGGAGAATTGACACAATCGAATATAGTCAAAGTGGTGGTTTCCGAATTGAAAGAATCATTAATAATAGTTTGTATATTATTCACAGTGATTGTATTTTTTACAGTCTGGGCTATTATATTTCGGATATTTGTCGTATTGGTGGTATAATTACCACCAGTCATATTAGCCAACCCATTTACCAACTTGCTAAATTGATCACATGAATTTGCCAGGGATGTATTGAGTGTATTGGCCAATTGATTGGCTGAATTACTCGAGATTGATGAATTTACAGTTGCACTCGCGTTTATACTATTTTTAACCGTTATGGGACAATTGTCGAGGTCATTCACTTGAATATTTACAACTATATTGTTGGTTGTAGAAACGATTGTTTTCACAATATTTTTGGTTACGAAATCATTCGTCGCTGTTAGATTCACATTATTATAGATAAATGCAGTATTACTTACTGTATTCCCCATTTACAATATACCAAATAAATTAAAACGTAGAGGATACACTATCCGCGTTTTTCACCTTGTAAGTTTCGTATCCCTGAACTGGGATGAGAGTCGATTCGCTATTCGTAAAGAGCTCACACCCTTGTGGACCAACACTGAATGCTTGACACGTCACATTGGAGGTACATAACATTCCACACACATGAGAAGTCGTTACATCGGGCATGGTGTCGCCAAGTTGAGAACCGGACATCTGTTCTCCTGGATACACAGTATCGAATTTTTTATGTTGTAAAACCGATCCATACATATATAGATTCCAGCCCGGATCGGTAAAACTATATGTATTACTTATAGCTACTGCATTTCCCAACAAATCACATGAGGTTCCTGTAGGATTCATCTGAAATGCGAAACAATTGCTATTCTCGTCACACACCGCTTTGCACACTGTTTTATTTTCATTAAGACTAAGAAGTATCGTTTTGTTATCAGAAAATCCCAGATGAGAATCGTATATATTTGAATATTTATGCCCAGCTCTAAATTGTGCGTCAGCTTGTGACAACTGTTCCTGTAAAGTCAATTGACTCAGTGGTGCTGGTGGAATAACTGGACATGAAGGTTTGTTTACAATCAAATAAACCACTACAATTGCACCAAGCACCAGTATACACACCACTAGACCGGTAATAGAAGGTCCTATTGTACTCATCTTACATTTACAAAGGAAAATTAGTTGCGTTCCATACTGCAGTCATGGTTGAATCAGCAACTCTATGTGATTCGACCGGTGTTTTATATTGATTACATGTTTGTGTAGAATCATATGTGACCATTTGACAATTGTCATTATTCATACATGACCCGGGACATTGTACATCGATCGGTTGTTGATATTTGTAATACGTGTCTCGTGTGGATGAACTCGATGCACATGATCTGTAAATGGCAGTTGCTCCACATGAAGCCGGACCATCTGGGCAAAAATCAGTATCCAGGCACCATCCGGCAGATCCACCGACGGTTGGGGCTGGCGGGCATCTCCAACCAGCAAGGCCACATTGAGGGAGGTATTCTTCTTTCAAATCCTGTCTTGTCCAACAACTCCCATCTTCGGCACCTTTCCCAACCACAAAGGATTGACACCCACTTGTCGTCATGCACACATTGGCACACGCGTCGGGTCCACTCTTGTGTAAAACGACTTGTGGTGAACCGGATGTATCGATACCAACGTCCCAATTTTGTCCCCAAATATGGAAGAAATCCATATCCTTTTTAAATGTAGGCAAGGGATTTGGTAAAATCTTGGATACATCGATTGTGAATGTTTTATCTGGGGTGTCTGTGTATCTGAAATTTCCTTCTTTTATGAATTGAAGTTGTTTAGAAGAATCTGGCTTGTAATACGTATTGCCGGGAATTTTTGAATCAACCGCAAGTATAACCGGGTACATATCATATGTATTTGCCCCGGTGGATGTGAATGCACCACAATTGTTACCCACTGTATTACAATTGGAAACCGCGTCACCCAAAGGGCCTGTGAATGTATATAGTTTTTTGGGCTGTGCATCGTTTTGTAACATCGTATATGGGACATGCATATATTGCATAGCACCAATATCTTGAGATGCATATATGTCTCCACCAAATTTTCGGTTTATTATAGCAACATCATTTGTCAATTGACATTTCCCGCCAGTCATTTCAAATCCAACGCACGTTGGTGTATTGGTACACGCTATTTGGCATGAAGTTGGTGTGCTATTTGGAATCGGACTTCCTATGAATGTTATCGGATCAACTCCATAATTTGGATAATGTGAATAGTTAAGAGGTGTGTCGTTGTATGTAGGTGTGGATATCATCCCTGGGTTATTGAAAATTATTGGACTCCACGAGGGAAGATTTGAAAGATCAATGGTTGGTTGTGTCGACGACTCTTTTGAGTTTGACAAAACCAAAAACACGACAAGAATAACAAATCCCAAACCCAATAATAGTATTGAGTTGGTACTCATCTTATATTAATTTTTTAAAAAAATTTTAGCATTTGAAACATTTTTAAACCAGGCGGGAAAAGTCAACCATGGGTTTATGGTATTGGTGTATTTTTTACAATTGACACTCCCTTTCGCGGGAGCCCCTGACCATGTTGAGTAAGCTTTGCATGTAAAGTCAGCTTCACAATTTGTAGAACATATACTCTCGGTTGCCGAATCGAATGAATTTGTAGTGTCTGCTGTCATTCTTCCATCGGTAACTTGTTTAAATACGGTTCCGGATTTATTTATGGGTAATGGGAATAGAAAAAATCCTATAATCACCGCAAAAAACAACGTTAGCAATATTGAAACAAACATAATTAAAATTATAAAACATTTTAATATCAATGTGGCCAATGGTAACCTGTCAATCTTCTCGCGATTGTTGCACGGTAGGTAACACGACTCACATGTGTGCTGAACGCCGCTTCTTGGCTCTCATGAGGCACAAGGCTCAAATCAATGGTGTACCCCCTTCTAAATTTCCTCATTGGCTTCACATGAAGGTTGGAAGTCTCATAGTGATGCGTGAAAAGAGTGATGGAAATTTAGGAACGAGTTTGCCGTGTATACTCTGTAGGAAGGTGCTCGATCGTGAGAATATACAGTGGAGCGCGCATATAGGAGATCATTGGGTTCACAGCACCGATGAAGTTGTCCCGCCGTCAAAGTTTACCAACAAGCAGCGCGGGTACTTTAGTAGAAAGTTGCAAAATACAGAGTAACTGCACCGGTACTATCAATTGCATTGATTAAAGTGGTTGAAGATTTGGGGTTTGTGTTACGAGATGTGGCTTGATCTGTAAGATAATATAAAGTTACTGTTCCAACCCCGGTATACGCAGACCATTGATTCATTAAACTACTTATGTAATCAGAATTATCCGAATTGATGCCCGATTTTACAGCCCCGGTTGAATCTACGGTATATTTTGACCCCCCTCCTACTATACTCCCATCACTATAAAGATTTATAGATCCGGTTAAATATATACCATTTCCATTTTCATCGATACCGGTTGTATAATCCCCGTACCGTAATCTAAAGGTGTTTACCAAACTTGGAGCACTCTGGACCTGTGCAATTTGGGGGGCTGCCACAGGTTTTACATTATATGTATTGGTTAACCCATTTACAGTTTCTGATATTTTCATAACCGGACCGGTTTGTATCTTATAATTTCTACCAGATACAGTCACCATCGATGATGAAACATCGGAAATAACTGGGGTTAAAGGACCGGATCCAACACCTGGAATATACACACCACTTTGTGAAATGACGATAGGATTTCCATTTGCAAGTGACGAACCAACTTCACTGATGAAAGTTCCTGTGTAACTTGATGATATAACCGGAGTGGTTTGATTAAAAACCAAAGAAGAACCATCATTGTAATAAGAATTTATACTTAAAGTAGTTCCACCGGTTCCAACTGTAAATCCTCCTTCAATTGCATAACCATGTGTACCAGAAACAAATAGCGGAATACCCATACATTTATTTATAGTAAATGTATAGTACCCCGTGTACAATCCAGGTTTCTGTGTGGCTCCATCAACCGACATGAATACATAGGTAAGATGTGTTGGATCGGTTATAGTGATTGAAAGAGTATATCCTTGTGAATTCGTGGCAGTGTAGTACCCAGATGGGATGCAATTTCCAGGCAAGTTGCTGCTGGTGTCGATTTGTGTGGTGGTTTTTTCACCTAGAAATTGCATCATTTGAGGAAATTGACCGAGATTTTGAAAAACCCAATTCATTTGAATTTTGGAATTGGGTGAAATATCAACGATTGATTCATCAATTTTAGAATCAACATAATGAAATTTAATTACATAACTAGAATTAAACGATTGTATTTGTGCGCTGTACCAATAATCAACCCCCAGTAATATACTCGATGCAACGAATTTTTGTCCACTTGTACAAATTATTTCCAATCCGGTTGGAACATCGGTATCGTAATGTATAATTATATTTTGAATGGTTATATTACCATAATAACTATCACTAATATATACATTCACCGGTGCAATTCCTCCTGAAAGTGCCGTATACATTGATGGAGTTGTGTAGGTATAATTTCCCGTATAATTTGCTGATGGCAATTTTGTGTTCTTCGTGAAAGTTATATTCTGATTCATTCCGTAATGATTTAAAGACAACTGATCCACAACAAGAGATGTTAAAACGGTTGACGATGACTGGAAAAGTCCATCAACTAAACCGCTGGCATATGTGAAGGATATATTACAATTTTGATCGAGTGTGAAATTATAGATGGTTGAAAATTTATCGAGAAATGTACCATCAGAGTATATGTACACACCTACTGTAAACTGTGTAGTGGTTATGAAATTGATTACCAAAATTGTATCACCGTTGGTCCATGAATAAACTTTGTTAGGTGGTGTGGAACACACGGTGGTCAATTGACTACAATAAGATCCCATGTTGGTTATCAAGAAGTTTGAGGCTTTACGTAAAGTAAAAAAAATCACCACCAAAAAGAGTATCAAGATGATCATTACAAGAGACTTAGAATTTTGTTTGTCCAGCAAGTCTCTCGTGTGTGATGTACTCTGAAACATCAAGAACCTCTTCAACCACTGTACCGATCGCCAGAGCCAAGGTTCTCTCCGTGGTAACCGGGAACCGATACCATGGGTCCTTTTCCTTCATCTCTTTAAAAACTTCTTTATCAGTGACCAAAACATCGGGCATAATTTGGTACCACTTTTTGCTCTGCATGATGCACATGTGGTAAAGAGGGAATGTTTTGGATTTCATCGGAACAGCGAGACTCTTTATATAGAGATTGATGTCACCAAACCCATATGTACTGGTTGCAAGTAAATTCTCAAGGTTCATGATTCTCATAGAGACTCCAATCTCAGGTTTCAAGAGACTCTTTATGTAATTCACTGATCCTTTTTTGAACTTCATATCATATTGAACAAATCCGGCATAGTCGGTTTTTAGTAATTGGTTCAATACGATGTGATGGTTCACTCCACCGTTCATCCACTTGTTCTTTTGCCATTCGGGAAAGTACACCGGAAGTTCCCATTCGTTGATTGTTTTATCCTTGTAATACTTTGAAGTGGCTCCATTCACCGCCACGAACGTAAAGCACTTGAATTCATCTTCAGTGAGATCCTCATACATCTCGGGGTACAATTTATCGTGGAAAATCACGAAGATGCTCAACTCATTTGAGTTGTCCAAGTGCAAGCAGTTGTCCAGGTCCAACTGCGAGTTCACCAACTTCTTCGAGTCCAACTGCAAGCAGTTGTTCATTTTACCATCAACTCGAGTCGTTCCTTTAATCCAACCTTTGGTTCCCACCCAAGCGCCTTCATCTTTGCGTCAGAGAGTGCATAACGCAGATCGTGTCCCGGGCGACTCGAATGAAAATCAACAAACTCATATTTGAGTGGTTTGTTCAGTAGATTGGCAATCATGGTTGCCAGCTCAAAGTTATCAATCTCCTGCTTTCCGACAATGTTATACTTTTCCAGTTTCCCATTGTGAATCAAAAAGAGAATCGCCTCTGCAACATCACCCGCATAAATGTAAAAGCGTGACCCGGCAACAGTCCTGGATGAATCAGAGTGAATCTCGATGGTTTCCCCCTTTTGAATCTTGCTGATGCACTTGGGGATAAACTTTTCGGGGTGTTGAGTCTCCCCGAAAATGTTCATGGTGTGTGTGATTATCACGGGTATGTTGTACGTGTTTCGATATGCAACCGCAAGCTCCTCACCACCCGCTTTGGTGGCTGAATATGGATTGGTTGAATTGTACCGAGCATCGTCATCATAATAAACCCCAATTGGGGCTGGACCAAACACTTCATCGGTTGAGAAGTAGATGAACCTTTTCAGAGTTTGGCGGACACTTCGAGCAAATTCCAAAATGTTACACGTTCCGAGGACGTTATCCAAAACAAATTGACGAGGATTTTCAATGCTTCGATCCACGTGGCTATTGGCTGCAATGTGAATGATGTAATCCACGTACCCAATCTCCTTGGCAACGTGATCGTTGATGTCACTCTGCAAATTATGAAGAACCGACGTGTACCGGGAAAGATTCACCTTGAGTCGGTCGAGGGATCCCGAATATGATAGACGCTCGAGACCAACAACTTCCCAATCGGTGTTTTCTAGGATGTGCTTGACGACAAAACTCCCCACAAAACCAGCGGCTCCGGTGATGAGAACCCGCATTTACTTTTCATCGGTGATATTTTTTAAGTACTTGTAATCCCGAATGTCGATGGATACCCCCCACTCTTCAAGAAAGGCTTTCTCCGCAGCTTTCTTCATCACCTTCATCTTTTCAAAATCCTCCAGGATATCCACAAACTTGATGTTGGAAGCCTGGTATCCTCGAGCGAAATTATAGGGGTCGATGCGCCACTTGACATCAGAATACTGATGGATTCCTTGGAGTGGAAGTGGATTGATTGCAATCCGGGTCTTTTTGTACTCGGGAAACATTGCACCCACAACCACATCATGGGTCTGACGAGTGTCGACGTTGTTCAAGTAGAGGCGCGCAAACTCCTTGGAGTACACCGCACAAGACATATCGGTTCCGGTGAGAGACTCCACCATCTTGGTACCCGGTTCAGGTTCCCCCTTTATCAAAACATGTTCGTTGGTCCTCATCACGAAATAATCCTCATCGTCATCGAGTGCATTCATGAAGATGCGACAAATGTCCAAAAAATATGCAGTGTACTCCTTGGTGAGAACCGGAGCCACGAGCGTGTTGAAAAAGTGCACAAAGTCATCGGGTGTGTTTGATGGATCCACGGTGTACGTCTTCATTTGGGTTTCAGGGGGTGAACTCTTTAAATCGTGGTACCACGATTTAAATCTAGGTGCACAGTAAATGAGCCCCCCAAAGCCCGTAAAGGGACCCTTACCCCTCATGCGTGTTCCCAGACCCAACGCGGGTCGTGCAGTCAAATATACCAATTTTGGACCACGTAAAGAAACCAAGGCGATTGCAGCACCAAACCTTTCGTATTTGCGCTCAAACAAGGCTGGTCCAAGCATGACTCAAGCGAACCGGAACAAATTGGCCCAGATGAGATTTCGGTACCCTCACTTGGAGCACCTGAACCTCGCTCAGTTTAAGGTTCTGAAAAACACCGGGCTCATCACTCCGAGTCCCCAAGCCCAACTCAATAGAGTTGTTCCAATGAAGCGTCTCACCAGAATTCAACAGGTTGTCAACCAGACCCCCGGGGTTGCGGGCATCGTGAGAAAGCCATCCCCCAAGAGGAGAATCAGGGTTGACGGGAAGCTCCCATCCGGGTACAAGAAGGATGAACTCATAAAGGTGCTAAAGAAAAAGGGGATTGATGTCGATCCAAAGATGAGCGTCTCGGAGATTACGGACATGTTGAACCGGTACGTGACCCTGAGTCCCATTTCAAAGGTTCGATTGGCGGTTCCATTACCCAAGAAACCGGTGCAAGCGGTTGCACAAAAAACCAGAGAGGAGTGGCTTCTCAAGATGGCTTCCAAGTTTGTTCCTTTTGAAAAGAGAACCAAGAGACAGATTCAAAACTATGCAAACCGCCACCGGATTCAGAATGTAAAGATGAGTCAACTAAAGGCGAAGATGATTGAAAAGGTGCAGAAGAAACTCAACACCAACGTCAAGGCTGTTCTCAGAAACTACATCATGAAGAATAACGGGAGTCCATCCAAGTTGACCATGCGTATGATTCTCGATCGTTTGGTTTCTCATCACGGGTGGAACAAGGCGAAGAATCTGAACCGAGCTGCAATCCAAGAGATTGTTGAGAAGAATTGGGAGGTACTTAAAAACAAGTAGATAATAAAAGGAAATGACGGACCCATATAAAGTTTTAGGTGTCTCTCATGGAGCCTCGGAGGATGAGGTGAAAAAGGCGTACAGGAAACAAGCCATGAAACATCATCCGGATAAAGGAGGGGATCCCGAAAAGTTCAAAGAGATTCAATCCGCTTATGAGCGAATCACCAATCCACAGGCTGAACCTCTTGGTGGGGTCCCCGGTGGTGGAGGATTTGCCGACATCCTGAGAAATATGTTTCATGGAATGAGCCAACAGCAGCAACAACAGCAGCACCACCAGGTGAACATAAGCATCCGAGACGTTTTCTTTGGGAAAAAGATTACCCTCAATTTCGTCGAGAATTCCCCGTGCCCCGGGTGTTTTTGTAAAACGTGTGGGGGTCAAGGTACAGTAAACATCGGTGGGATGTTGTTCGGGGCCCCATGTCCCGAATGTAACGGTGCCCGTGGAAAGGGATGTGAGGACTGTGGACGCACACGGTACAAGACTGTGGAGAAGAGGCAAGTGGTTGATTTGCCACCCGGTTTGACGCAGGGACAAAGAATCGGAATCAACAACACGGTTGTCCTCTCCGTGAATATAGTGAAAACATCAGAGGATCCATTTCAATTGGATGGATCCGATTTGATTTACACCCAAGATGTAACCTTCAAAGAGTCCCTCTTGGGTAAAAAGTTTACGGTGCCCCTCTACACGGGTGACATTGAATATTCAAGCGGGCTCTTGAAGATGAACAAAAAATACATCGTCAAGGGGGCTGGAGTTCCACCCAATGGAAATCTTCTCATTCGATTCAACGTGACTGATTATCCTGAAAAGTTTACCGATGAGCAAGTTGAAACCTTAAAAACTATTTTGTAACCGTATTATAAATGCCAGTAACATACGCCGTGAATCGTAACATCGTCGGAAATGCGATCCTCGGATCCAACGTTGCAGCCCCACAGGGGAGCACGGTGAATTTCGCAGTCGCTGACAATCAGAGCAACATCTTCATCGGAGGAACTTTCATCAACGGTCCAGCATCCTCCACCGCCGTTTTCCTTCCTCAGGCTTCCAACACTGGCCCGGTTACAGCAAGCACCTCCAACACCATGTCCACCGCAACCCCTCTGGCTGTTGGTGCCTCCAGCGGTTTCATCGCCAAGTACTCTTCATCCGGTGCTCTCTACTGGTCCATAGGCATGGGAAGCTCCACATCCAACGTGATTGTCAACTCCGGGTCCCTGGATCCCACCAATTACTCCAACATTTACATCGGAGTCACCTATTCCGGTGCCAGTTCCCCAGCCTTGACTCTGAACAACGGAACGCTCACCGGTGGGTCCGTCTCTTCAGGAGTTACTCTTCCAGCCGTATCCGGTTCGGTGACTGCCGGTGCCCTGATCAAGGTTTCAACATCCGGCGTGGTGCAGTGGGCATCCGCTCTCGACAACACCGTGACCAATGAGACCGGTGTGGCTGTCGTGGTTGACCCAGCCGGTTTCCCATACATCACCACCACCTACTCCAACACCGCCGCCTTTGCCATCCTCAACGGTGTCACCGGCGCACCCCCATCCGGCTCCACCGTGTCCCTCCCGGGTGTCCCCACCTCATCTTACACCGCAATGGCCCTGGTCAAGTACAGCAGTGCCGGTATCGCCCAGTGGTCCACGGCCATCGTGCCCAACACAACAGCGGAGACTCTGGTCAGTGGGTCTGCAATCGCAGCCGATGCCTTTTCCAACGTCTACATCACCGGTTCATACACCGATGCATCCAGTGGAGTTGTTCCCGTGTTTTACAACGCAACCAGCGCCGGTGGGACCGGAACCGGGTTCAATTTACCCGTCACTTCTGGTGTGACCAACACCGGATTCCTGTTGAAGTTTAACAATGCCGGAACCCTCCAGTGGGGATCCACCATCAACAACACCGTGGCTTCATCAGTGTCCTCCATCAACGGAGTCACAGTCTCTGGGTACAACACGGTGTATGTGTGCGGAAACGTGGCATCCACGTCAGCCACCACCATCTGGAACGGAAACGGAGGCACCAGCGCTCCCAGCAGTGGAACAATCACCATTCCAGCCCAGGCTGCTGTAGGAACCCCCAATGCCTTTGCGGCGAAATATTACGGATCCAACGGCACGTGTCAGTGGACCACCTCCATCCCAACCAGCGGTCTTTCGAGCTTCAACTCGTGCGCAGTGGATCCAAGCGATGCCAATCTGTACCTGACTGGCCGCTACACCGCTTCAGCAACCACCAACATCATCAATTCCAGTGGAGGCACCACATCCACCATTCCAGCTGCGGCCAACGGTGCCGGCTTACTCGTGCGTAATTTCATCGGAGGTGCGTTGGCCTGCACCACCCAGCCATTCTCTTCAGCCTCTGCGATTGGAAACATAGGTTTGACCAACGTCTCCATCGACCCATCCGTGACCAATGTGTACCTGGGGGGCACCTACTACAGCACCACCGGAACATCTTCTCTTTACAACAGCACTCCTACAGGAGGCCAGGGTGGCACGATCGGGATCACGTTCCCGACGACATTTGCATCTTCCAACGCGTTTGGCTTCTTTGCTAAATTTGGTTAGGTAATATAAGAAGAAGATGACGAGCATGCTCTTTTTCAATCCGTACCTCTTTTCAAAAATAACATACAACGGGTACATCACATCGAATCTGGTGGGGTACTGGGACTTTGGGTTACAATCGAGTTATTACGGGGCCAATGCGTTGGTTCTTCACGATCTATCCGGGAATGGGCTTGACATGGCATACTCGCTTGGGGGTGGGTACTACCCGCCCCCTTTTACATCGAATGGGTACAGTGCCACAGTACAGACTGGTGGTCCTTCTGGTGCTGGTTCGAATTCCAATGGATATCTCGCAAACGTTGCATATGTACAAAATTTTTCGAGTACCGGATTCACATTCGAAAACACATATGCAATGTCAACGGTTTATGGAGCAGGTTCAGCTGCTTCAGTACTGTGTCTCACAAACAGTGGCACAGGGGGTTTTAATTCTTCATTTTTGGGGTACAATTCATCAATCGGATGGGTCATCTTTACAAATGCAAACAACACCGGATACAACACTCCAACTTTACTCAATACACCAGCAGTTGCAAACCAATTTTATCATGCTTTGTACACCATGACCGGTTCTGGTGCGTATAATATATACATAAATGGAACTCTCATCGGGTATGGAACCGGAATCACTCTTCCACCTTCATCATTCACACCAAGTCTCTTGGCGATCGGTACATATAATAATTCAACTGGTTACGGCCAAGCGGGTATAGTTAACATGGCCCGTGTGTACAACGCCCCTTTAAGCGGGTCGAATGTGTGGACCAACTACGGGAATGTGTACCAGAATTTGACTTATAAAACGTACACACCGACCGTCCCATCATACAAAACGTACGTCACCAGTAATTTGGTGGGGTACTGGGATTTTACAAACAGTGCCAGTTACCCCGGATCGGGCGTTGCCGTCACCGACCTCTCGGGGAGCAACATCGGGTTGACCATCTCCGGGACTCCCTCGTTCAACTCCACCGGGGCTCTCTCTTATAACCCGTCTGCAACCTCTTATGCAGCCTCTTCATCCGTGGCACTGAATCTTTCTTCTGGGTTTACCTTGGAGACCCTGGTTTATTTTACGAGTCTGATTAATACACCGGTTACGTTTACTTATGGAACTGTGAGTAATACAACTTATATATTTCAATATGTTTCAAACGCAGGGGGTTTATATGGGTCATCTTCCACTGGTGGTTATTTTTCTTCGGGTAACGGTACAATAGTAACTGGACAATGGTATCATCTTGTTTCGGTGTTTGCAAGTCTTACGGCAACAAACTGTGTAAATTACATAAATGGAGTTGCGCAAACAATTTCGGGTTCTTCAAATTTTTCTTCATTTCCCAATAATCCAGCATCAACCCAAATTTATCTAGGATCTGCGTATAATACCGATTACTTAAATGGTAAATTTGCATTGGGTCGCATATACAACACCGCCTTGACCGCCGCCCAGGTTCAAGAGAATTATGTGAGTGCATTTTCGAAACTCACCGGGACCGTCCCATACGTCATGACTGGTCTCTTGGGGTATTGGGACTTTGCCGATTCTAGAAGTTCCTCCCTGGCTGGATCTGCTTTAAATGACCTGGGGCCGGTTGGGACCAATCTGACAATATCTGGAACTCCCTCGTACAACTCCACCGGGGCTCTTTCGTATAACCCCTCTTCAAGTTCATACGCCGCCTCGAGTGCTGTTGCTTTGAATCTTTCTTCTGGGTTTACCTTGGAGACCCTGGTTTATTTTACGAGTCTGACTAATGCACCGGTTACAATATCATATTCGACATCGAATTATGGAACTGGCTATGTATTACAAGCGATAGGTACAGGAGGTATGATTAGTAGTGGTTCTTATTATGGAAGTTTTTATTCTGCATCTGGTGCAATTACAACTGGGCAGTGGTATCATCTTGTTTCCGTATTTGCAAGTACAACATATACTTCATGTGTAAATTATATAAATGGGGTTGCAGTAGCAAATGCAGGTGGAATAAATTTTCCAGGGTTCCCAAATAATCCAGCAAGCACTCAACTATATTTAGGAAGTATTTTTGGAGGTAGTCAATCCGTCAACGGAAAGGTGGCCATGGGTCGCATATACGGAATACCACTGAGCGCCTCACAGGTGCTTCAAAATTACAGCGCCGCCTTTTCGAAACTGGCTTCGAACCCTTACGTCCTCCCCCCGCCCTTGAACCAGTCGCTGGCGTTTCCAAGCAGTAACATAGCATATTTTGTTTATTCTACCGCCTCAACTTTGACATACATTAGTGTATCAGGAGTTACATATGGTAACGGACTTTATATATGCAAATCATCATCAAGTCTAAGTGGTTCTTATCCTTATCTAGGATTTTATCCGGTTAATAACTTTTGGAGCTCGGTAGCAAACGCATATGGAACCGGTACAAATTCACCACAGGTGTGTATATCAGGATCTACACTGGGGGGAAAAACCGGAGAATGGTTATCCATACAGTTACCGGTTGCTATAATTTTAACAGCTTATAAATTTTACGTAGGCGGAAATGGATTATATGCATGGTGGATACTTGGGTCGAACGATTCGGTCACTTGGTACACCGTTGATGATCGAACATCTGGTGCATCAGTCATTTACCACGATTCATGGTCTCCTATTTTTAATGTAACATCTTCCGTGGCATATTCAACATATGCTATAGTTGGTTACAGCATTTATCCATCTGTTACATATACCAACTTAACAATTGTTAACCTCGAATATTTTGGAACCCCCGTGTCGAATATCGCGGTTCCACCGGGTCTCCCGTATTGGACCTCCAACCAGTACACCACCACCAATCTCATAGGGTACTGGGACACCGCTTTGCCCGCCTCGAGTTCCGGAACCGGCTCGAAGACCCTTTATGATCTGAGCGGACTCGGAAACAACATGATTTTGTCAACAGCTCCAACATACACCACGAGCCCCCCTTCATTCATAGTTTCATCGGCACCCAACACATGTAACACGTACGTCACAAGCACAAGCATTCCTGGTATAACCATGGAACTCCTCATCAATTTCAACGGACTCAGCTTTTCTGGTGTGAGAGTGTTCAACATAGGAACCAATGCAAATCCAACCGGAATAACTCTCACATTAACCTCGAACGGTTCATCGGTTACACAAGCCACATACTCAGGTACATCAGGAAATCTTACTGGAGCGTTAACCACGACGGCTCAGATACCACCTTTTGGGTGGACCCATCTCGTTTTTGCAATGACATCAGGCACAACAACCACGTGTTACATAAACGGAATCTTCTCCGGTGTAACCATATCAAGTGTGACATCCGCATCCAATTTCACATTGGGAACCGAATGGGAGTTGGGACACAACCAATATAACGATACCGGTGTACCCGGAGCTTCCATAGCAATGTCCAGGGTATACAATACCTCTTTAAATGCCGGACAGGTGTCCCAGAATTATCTCCACTGCATCACCAAAAACGCAGGGTATGCCCTCTCCAACATCTTCACGTACCCGTACCCACCAACCTTCCTCACCGGAAACTCTTCGACCGTCGCCGCCGCCTCATACGGAACCGGAACCTATGTGGTTTCCGCATCCACTACATATGGCACAGGTCAACCTTATTATGCATTCAACGGATTGACCAACGGGTCATATGGTACAACCAATGGCGGTTGGGCATCCAATGGAGGATACAATCAATATTATACCGGAAGCGTCTTGACATCGGTCGGAGGGTCCAATGTGTACGGAGAATGGATCCAGATCCAATTACCAGCCCCGATATACCTCACCGGGTTGATGTTGGAGACTCTCAACTCAGGGGGTACGAACCAAGGACCGGTGAATTTTACGGTTGTCGGATCAAACAGTGGAACAGCGTGGTTCCTGGTTCAAAATTATTCCGGGGTTTCATGGACCACCGGGTGGCAATCCCAATCGTTCGTGGTGACGAGTCCCAATGCCTGGTTATATTACCGAATCATAGCAACCCAGGTTGGTTCAGGTGGAGGATATTTTGGATTGGGGCAAGCTCTTCTTTACGGTATTGTCCAATACGTTTACCCACCTGCTGCTCTCACCACCAATACAACCACGACCCTTTCCGGGTTGACGTACGGGAACGGAAACTACACCGCCACTGCTTCTTCTATTTATGGTGGCAATTTATATGCATACCGAGCATTTGATAAAAATCCACTCAGTATATGGAATTGTGTTTCCGCAGCTTACAACACAACAACCGGTGCGTATGCAGTGACCACCTATTCTACGGTGGTTGGTGGATCAACAATCTATGGTGAATGGCTTGATCTCCTCTTACCGGTTCCAATTGCATTATCTTCATATTCGATCCAAGCTAGAAGTGATTCGGATTATGCTCAAACCCCATACACGTGGATTTTAGCCGGAACCAATAACGGTGGAACCACGTGGACCCAGGTTGATTCCCAAACTGCGCGTTCTTTCACACAACTTTCCCAAATCATAACATTCACGGTAAATTCGACTGTCACATATAACGAATACCGAATAATCATCACGAGTATACAACCGGGTGGTAATGGATTAACATCGATAGGTGATATGTACCTATACACCTCAACCAACACCAACACAATCGGACCATACACCGTCCTCACGTTCACCAACGTGGGAACCACCGCTCTCACCATTCCATCCACAATAACCAACGCGGACATCTTGGTGGTTGCTGGGGGTGGAGGGGGTGGCGGCAACACAGGAAGCGGAGGTGGAGCTGGCGGATACCAATATTTTGCAAGTCAATCACTTGCAGCGGGGTCATATACAGTTACGGTTGGAGCTGGTGGGACGGCTGGGCCTTCACAAAGTATAGGTGGTAATGGAAATAATTCTAGTTTTGGAACTCTACCGGCATCCATTGGCGGAGGTTGTGGAAATTATGGAGCAGGTGGGTCAGGCGGAAGCGGTGGAGGCGGCGGAGGATATGGTTCTTCTGGTGGTACTGGAGTAACTGGACAAGGAAACGCAGGTGGCTCATCAGTTGGTGGTCCGAGCTATGGAGAAGGCGGTGGTGGAGGTGCAGGAAGTGTTGGTGGAAATGGAACAGGAAGTGTTGCAGGCAATGGTGGAAATGGTATTCAAAATTCAATAACAGGAACAGCAACATATTATGCAGGAGGAGGTGGTGGTGGAATCAATAGTACCCTAGGTGGAACTGGTGGGTTGGGAGGTGGTGGTAGTGGAGGTACCCCTGGAATTAATGGTACACCAAACACAGGTGGTGGCGGGGGGGGTGGAACTTATATTGGAACTCAAACACCTGGGGGCGCTGGGGGCAGTGGTATTGTGATTGTGCGGTACCCAACCAATCCCGGAACTTTCCCCTTGGATTCGGTGAGCGCCACGCCATCCCTCCTATTCTCCACCAGACGTCTCCGGACCGGGTACACCGGTCCCGTGATTCAATTGTCCCTCACCAACACATTCACGAGCCCACAGGATTTCTATTTCGTAAACGGGTCTCTCAACACCAACTCAAGTGGAACCGGATCGTCATTTACAACATGGGTCGGAGCAGGTACAGCATACGTATCGGTGTGGTATGACCAATCCGGAAACG
>Ga0208622_1000155_pt1 | contig 32856 bp, 53 predicted proteins | sample CryBogCBH12Jul09_FD_184621 | JGI IMG/M metagenome (GOLD analysis project Ga0208622, IMG submission 184621) | Freshwater microbial communities from Crystal Bog, Wisconsin, USA - CBH12Jul09 (SPAdes) | ecosystem: Environmental > Aquatic > Freshwater > Lake | place: Crystal Bog, Wisconsin, USA... | reverse complement strand
GAGAGAGAGACAGAGACAAAGAAAGCAACTAGCGTTGCTTGCCCACCAGATGTTTCAAAACAAGTTTGGGATGATTGGCTACAACTTCGTAAAACAAAAAAAGCATCTGTGACAAACACGGTTGTAAGCGGAGCAAGAAAAGAATCTGAAAAGTTGGGTTGGTCACTTGAGCAATTTTTGGTTGAATGGTGTACTCGTGGAAGCCAAGGATTGAAAGCTGAATGGATTAGCAAAGACAATCCGATGAGCAAAACTGGTCAAACAAATCAATCCGTTATGTCAGGTTTAACCCGAGGTTTAGTTGGAGGTGGCAATGTACGCTTACTTGGAAACTGATTTTTGTGATACCGAAAGTGGCCTTGATTACATTTTTGGCTACATGGGCGCAATTTACGGTGCATCGTTTAATCGACATTGGGAAGGCATGGATTTTGGGTTGGTAAGGCAAGTTTGGCGTGAAAACCTTGGTCGGTTTCTTACATACAAGCCAAGTCTTGATTTTGCTTTGCGTAAACTAAATTCAGACTATCCACCATCGGCGCTTAAATTTCGTGATTTGTGCAATGCTGGTCCTGAAATTCCAACCAAACCTGTGCAATTGGTCACACATCAAAAAACAGAGCGTGAATTGGCTGAAATTCAAAGGCAAAAACAAATTGCTTTGAAAAAGTTAGACGAATTAAAACGTGAAATGAAAGCGCAAGCGTATGAACAAAATTGAATTTGGTGATTGCCGTGAAATCATGCGGCAATGGGCTAAAAATGGGATTAAAGCGCAAACTTGCGTAACTAGCCCTCCTTACTACGGCTTGCGAGACTATGGGCATAAAGGGCAGATTGGGCTTGAGGAAACGCCTGAACAATACATTGCGGCAATGGTTGAAGTGTTTAGATGCGTATGGGACGTTTTGGAAGATAACGGCACATTGTGGGTAAACATTGGAGATAGTTACTACAACTACCGACCTGGCCAAGGTCAAGCACTTTCAAAACAAACTTTGGCTAACAGCAATCAAGATTTGCCACAAACTTGCGCTAGACGAGGAAACAAGTTAGATGGGTTAAAAGAAAAAGACCTTATTGGCATACCTTGGATGTTGGCCTTTGCCCTTCGCGCTGACGGTTGGCATTTGCGCCAAGACATCATTTGGCACAAACCAAACCCCATGCCTGAATCTGTGCAAGATCGTTGCACCAAATCGCATGAATACATTTTTTTGTTGACCAAGCAAAAAAGTTATTACTACGACATTGATTCAATCAAAGAACCTGTTAAACAAGATTGGGGCACAAGAGACCGAACCGAAGGTAAGTATCACAATGAAGGTAGTGGTTTGCAACCTCATGCTGGTTTGGAAAAATCTTATGAAATGGCAAACAAACGAAGTGTTTGGACAGTTAACACCAAACCTTATGCTGGCGCACATTTTGCCGTTTTTCCGCAGGAATTAATTGAGCCTTGCATCATGGCTGGCGCACCTGTTGGCGGCATAGTGCTTGACCCTTTTATGGGTAGCGGAACAACGGCTCAGGTTGCTCAAGATTTAGGGCGGCGTTATCTAGGTTGCGAATTGAATCTTGATTACAAAAAATTGCAGGACAAGCGTTTACGTCAACTTTCATTGGATTTGGTATGACAAAATTTGAAGCACACCAAATTCTTGACCAACAAAAATCAGGTTTATATGTCGCACCCTACAAAATCAACCAAGCCCTTATCGTCACAGGAGACCTTGGAACACATGAAGAATTGCGAAGCGATAGAGTGGCAAGACAGATACAAGAACAAAGCCTACGAGCATGGGGTGAACCATGCGAGAGCTTGGTGGGCTAAGACGATTGCAGACATTGAGCGCAGGCGTGGATACGATGCAGCTTATGACTTGCGTAAGCGCATGAACAAATTGAGGGAAACCAAATGAGCAAAGAAGAATTGATTGTTTTATTGCGCTCAGTGGGCGTAGAGGAAAATACTGTCACAGCTATGTGCAACGCTTACGACCTTGGCGTTGAATGGCAGAAGCAACAGCAAGGCGAAGCCAATATTGTGCGGGGTAGCGAATGAGATATGCGGCTCGTGTCGATCAAAACCAAGATCAAGTTGTTACTGCCCTACGAGCCGCTGGCGCTTACGTTTGGATTATTGGTCTGCCTGTAGATTTGCTTGTTGGATATCAGAATCACACTTGGTTGATGGAGATCAAATCTAACGACAAAAAAAAATTGACAAAAATACAACACAACTTTTTTGAGCATTGGATTGGTGGTACATTGTGCCGTGTTGACAACGCAGAAGCAGCCCTAAGAGCAATCGGGGCTATTAAGGAAACATTATGAGCGCCCATGAAGCAATTGATTACATCCTCAAAAACCGCAAAGAATTTGCAGCCGCAAAAGCCAAACGCTGCCACCTTGAAGAATTCAGGAAGTCCAAGAAGGCTTTGCTGATGACAGAAGCCTTGAAAACAGGCATAGAGGCGGCAAACGCACAAGAGCGATACGCATATAGCCACCCAGACTATCAGGCGCTTTTAGAGGGCTTGGCTGCGGCTATTGAAATCGAGGAATTCCTTAAATGGGGAATGGAGGCAGCTAGGATGCGGGTTGATGTTTGGCGCTCAGAAGAAGCAAGCAATCGTATGACGGATAAAGCAACACAATGAACACAAAAAAACACGCAATACACACAGCCGAATCTTTGCTGGCAAGAACAATTGAGGTCGGTGATTGTTTGGAATGGCAAGGATACTTTGCCAACGGAACACCTTATGTGAGCAACAACGGAAAAATGACAAGCGTTAGACGGTTGTTTTCTGGTTTGTTAAACAAGGATTTTGTAGCAGGTGGGTTTATTGTGCCAAAGTGCGATAACCACCGATGTATTAATCCAGACCATGCCATACGTTTAAGTCGCGCCAAAATGTCGTCACGCAATGGCAAACGTGCGGTTCAAAGCATTGCAAAAAGGCTTAAGATTCAAAAGTTTAAGCAACAAACCGAAGGTAAATTGTCATGGGAAAAAGTGGATGAGATACGAGCCACCGATGTGCCTTCGCGGGTTTTGGCTGAAAAATTTGGGGTAGACAAGTCGTTGATTTGCAGGGTACGCACTGGACAGGCTTGGAAACGGATAGAAAACAACATTTTTGCGGGGTTGCTATGACACAAGATGAAATCATTGAAATGGCTAGACAGGCTGGTTTTGTTGTGACGCACATTGGCGACCCGATTAAAACCAATTACGCCATGATTGAAGCCTTTGCCAAACTGGTAGCAGAGAAAGAACGAGAAGAGTGTGCAAAGATTTGCGATGGAAACATAGATTCTGAGTACAAAACTGGAAAGGTTGACCACAATGAAATAGCGTGGGCGCAGCTTTGTGCAATTCAAATAAGAAAAAGGGGACAAGAATGAATTATGAAGCATGGATTGCCGAGAAGGTGAATAGCGGCAAAGAGGCGACCATCAGTTTGGGTTTGCTTGAAAAATTAATGTACGAGCCTTCGATCAAGCACTGGATTGAGAGCACAGCCAAAAAGTTGGGCTGCAAAGCCACTATTCATTGGAAAAGCGATGTAGTGACCTTTTACCCAGTGAGTGCAATATGAGTTTCATTGCTTTTGCACGAGCTTACAAAGTTTTAGACAAAATAAGGAGCATGAAGTGAGAAAGCAGTGCCGAAGGAAAATTTGGTCAACCGATATTGATGTGATTGCTCACGCTATTGCTGGCGCTGCTATCACAGACAAAGCAAGCCTAAACAAGCTACGTTTGGCTGAATTGTCAGCCTTGGAAGCCATGCGGATGGGTCAAGGCACAGTTGATGATTGGCGTATGCTGGTTGATTTAATGAATATCTGCGAGACATTTGCTAAAAGCGGCATCGGCCCTGAAGCCCTGCCAGACTGCAAATTAGCCCAAGAAAGCCTACACAAAGCCGCTTTAAGGTACGAAGCCACCGAGCGTATGGGTTTGGATGGGCAAGGCATTAAAGCGCTTCAAAACGTGCGGGAATGGCATGATTTACAGCGTACAAGCGTGGCAAGGTCGGTTTACGAGCGCATGATTGAAAAAACCCGCAACAACATACGTTCACATGGCAAGGACGTGGTGGTGATATGACTGCCAGACCAAAGTTTAATTACTTCCGTAGCAAGCAACACCTAAAAAACGTAGCGTCACTGCCTTGCCAAAATTGCTACATAGAAGGCCAGACGCAGGCGGCACACTCAAACTTAGCGGAACATGGCAAAGGCAGAAGCATTAAAGCATCAGACGAATATGTGGCGGCACTATGCCAAAAATGCCATTACGAATTAGATCAAGGCGGCAGATTGAACAAAGAGCAAAAGCGCAATCTGTTTATGATGGCATACGGGAAAACCCGCGCAAAGCTATACGCTGCGGGTTTGTGGCCTGATGAGCTAAAAGGTGATTAAAATACTTGCGTTGGCAAGTTTAGGCATAGGGGTTTTCTCGATTTTCCTCTGGGGTGCTTTTTCTTGCCAACACCTATAATCGTGGTGTCAACTGGTTAAGCTGGCGCTCTAGGATGTGAGATTTAGGGAATTTTCCAGCTTTCTGCCCTAACTAGCCGAATCACCGAATAGACAGTTGGCATTGACTTTTTTTGTGCTTTTGTGATAATTGAAGGGCGCAAAAAACCTTTCTTTTCCTAGGAGTAATCATGAAAGAACTGCCAATTGAATCCAAAGCCGAACGTAGCAAAAAGTCAAAAGACGGTTTGCACGACACAGGTCATTTGCAAGCTGCTGTCGAATACGCTCACGGTTGCCGTGTTGGTGATCGTAACCACTTTGAGCCACCTGAAGGCCCAACTAAAGAGCCAGTTCGCGTGAACGGCGTCCCCATGATGCCTCAAGGCAACATTAACAGCGGCAATCGCAAATAAGGGGTAAATTATGGGTCACAATGCTATTGGCGTTGCTTATGAAGACCAAAACCTGATCGGCTCTCAAACTGTTGCTGTGGATAACAGCACAGGCCAATTGGGTTATCGTATTGGTTACAACGGCACAGTACCTTCTGTTACTCAAGCCACCAGCAAATCTACTGGTGTGACATTGAATAACAACATTGGCAAAATCACAATGAATAACGCAGCTTTGGCTAACGCCACAGCCGTGAAATTCACAGTGACAAACTCCAATGTGACTGTTGGCGATGTTCTTTCGGTTGCAATTGTTTCTGGCGGTACTTCTGGCGACTATTTGGTGTCAGTCGGTGCTGTTGCTACAGGTTCATTTGACGTTGTTTTATATAACGTCTCTGGCGGTAGTTTGTCAGAAGCTGTTGTTATCGGATTTGCCAACATTCAAGCAATCGCACTGTAATATGGGCAATTCTCTTGCTATTGGCGTAGCCTATTCTGACCAAAACATCATTGGGGCTGACGTTGTTTCAGCTACCAATGTTGTTGCAACAGGTCAGATTGGCTATGCGGCGGGGAATTACTCAACTGTTACCCAGACAAACAACAAATCGACTGCGGTAACAATTAACACTCCTTCAGGCTCAATAATCACAGCAAGCTCACAATTAGCACCATCAGCTCAAGCGGTTTTTGTTGTTAACTGTTCAGCGGTAAGTTCAAAAGACAATGTGATTATTAGCCCTGCCAGCGGTGGCACACTTGGTGCTTACAATATTTTTGTAGCAGCAGTTGCTAATGGGTCGTTCACGGTTGTTATCAAAAACTCAACGAATAACGCATATTCTGAAGTTTTGAATATCAACTATGCCATTCTTCACACGCAAGGATAATCATGCCTCTCAAAAAATCGACCAGTAAAAAGGCTTTTCAAGAAAACATCAAAGCCGAGGTAAAGGCAGGGAAACCTGTCAAGCAAGCTGTGGCGATAGCATATTCTGAAAAGCGTGAGGCTGAAAAATCAAAGCGCAAGAAGAAGTAACGTCTTGTCAAATCTTTATTCAAGCGAATGAGGATGATGACGAGATTCAGGTTAACGTGATCGGTGACGGGATAGCCGCGCAGATTGCGTTAACTTGGATTCATGAACTATCGGCAAATTACCGTATAGTAGGCAACTTCAACACAACCCGAAACTAAAAATGCAAATCGAAAATCTGAAACTCGCATATTCTGACCTTTCCATCCAAGAGTCGGATTTGATCTTTATGGGCTTGAGAAAACTCCCAATGGAATCAGTCGAAGCGTTGGTTATGAAGCTAGGCAAACAAGCAGCCTTGCAATTAGCCCAATTCAAGGCGGGAAGCCTGCCAGACGTTGATTACTTTGGAGATCAGAATGCAGATAACTCAAAAGCTAGTAACTGAGCTAATTCCTTATGTAAAAAACAGCCGTACCCACAGCGATGAGCAAGTGGCACAAATAGCGGCAAGCATTAAGGAATTTGGCTGGACTAACCCAATATTGGTGGATGGTGACAACGGCATCATTGCAGGTCACGGTCGCCTCATGGCTGCGCGTAAGCTAGGTTACAAGGAAGTCCCAACCATTGAACTCAAAGACCTGACCGAAGCCCAAAAGAAGGCTTACATCATTGCCGACAACCGCTTGGCGCTAAACGCAGGGTGGGACAATGAAATGCTGAAGCTGGAGTTTGACCAGTTGGCAGAGCTTGGCTTTGATTTGGAATTGACGGGTTTTAGCCTTGACGAGATTGAGGCGTTAAACCCCGTGGAATTGAATGCTGGATTGACGGATGAAGACGAAGCCCCGCCGCTACCACCTGAGCCGACAACTAAGCCTGGCGACATATACAAATTGGGCAAACACCGCCTGATGTGCGGTGATAGCACTAGCATCGAGCATCTAGAGCGCCTTTGTGACGGTCAAGCCGTGGATATGTGGCTTACAGATCCACCTTACAACGTAGCTTATGAAGGCAAAACCAAAGACAGTCTAACTATTCAAAACGATAGTATGGGTGACGAGCAATTTCGCCAATTCTTGCGAGATGCTTACGTTGCTGCCGATGCTGTAATGAAAGCTGGTGCTGTTTTTTATATTTGGCACGCCGATTCCGAAGGCTATAACTTTCGTGGCGCAGCCCAAGACGCAGGTTGGAAAGTGCGCCAATGCCTTATTTGGAAAAAATCCAGCATGGTTATGGGTCGCCAAGACTACCACTGGAAACATGAACCTTGCTTGTATGGCTGGAAAGAAGGTGCTGGCCACCTTTGGGCTACAGACCGCAAACAAACGACTATTTTGGAGTTTGAAAAGCCTTCTCGCAACGGTGAACACCCAACTATGAAGCCTGTGGCTTTGTTTGAGTATCAATTACTTAACAACACAAAGGGCGGCGACATAGTGCTAGATTCGTTTGGTGGAAGCGGTACGACTTTGATCGCAGCCGAAAAAAATGGGCGCATAGCCAGGCTGATGGAATTAGACCCAAAGTATTGCGATGTGATCGTAAAACGATGGGAAGACTTCACAGGCAAAAAAGCCGAGTTGTTGACAAACCCGACAGAATCAGTAAACTAATGTAACACTTCCCCTTTATAAAATGTCACACGAACATGAACCAACGCCCGAAACCCGCAAGCTGGTTGAATCCAGTAGTGGATTAGGCTTGCCCCATGAGTCTATTGCTGTGCTTGTTGGCATTGACGATAAAACTTTGCGTAAGCATTACCGACAAGAGTTGGATATGGGTAAAGCCAAGGCGCATGGGCAAATAGCTAAGACGCTTTACAGCAAAGCACTGGCGGGAGATACGACCAGCTTAATTTGGTGGACTAAAACACAAATGCGGTGGTCTGAAACTGTTAAGCAAGAACACATGGGCGAAGGTGGTGGCCCTGTCAAAATCATTGCCATGAACAACTTGGACGAAGACGCTTGAAACTCACCCAAAAGCAAATCGAGGCGCAAAGGGTTTTATCGGCTGACTACAAATACATCATGCTATTTGGGGGCAGTCGGTCAGGAAAGACCTTTCTCATTGTTCGGCAAATCATTACTAGGGCGCTCAAAACGCCTGACAGTAGGCACACAATCCTTCGGTTTCGCTTTAACCATGTCGTCAACTCAGTGGTATACGACACCTTTCCCAAGGTAATGAAGCTGTGTTTTCCTGGCGTTGAATACAAGCTAGACAAGCAAAGCTGGTTTGTTAAGTTTCAAAACGGCGCTGAAATTTGGTTTGGTGGCTTGGACGACAAAGAGCGCACCGAAAAGATTTTGGGTATGGAATTCGCCTCAATTTACTTGAATGAATCAAGTCAGATTAGCTGGCAACCAGTTGGGATTGCAATCACGCGCTTGGCTCAAAAGGTTATGCAGCAAATTGAGGGGAGAGAGCCTAAGCTGCTTAAGCCCCGTATGTTTTTTGATTGCAACCCGCCTAACAAAAACCATTGGACGTACCAGCTTTTTGTGCTCAAGCGTGACCCCGAGACAAAAGCCAATATCCCTAGTCCGCAGGATTATGCTTATTTCCAAATCAACCCAAGGGATAACCAAGACAATCTCTCGGATGATTACCTAAGCACATTGGAAAACCTAAGCGCAAGGCTGCGTAAGCGCTTTTTAGATGGGGAATTCACCGATGCCAATCCAAATCAGCTATTCCCTGATGACGCTATTGATCGCTGGAGGGCTAATCCTGATGATTTACCAGATATGGCAAGAATCATTGTTGGAGTTGACCCTTCTGGAGCAGGTGATTCTGATAACGCTGACGCTGACGCTATTGGTATTGTGGTCGGTGGACTTGGTGTTGACGGAAACGCCTATTTACTTGAAGACGCCACCGTAAAGGCTGGCCCTGCTACATGGGGACGGATGGCTGTCTCTGCGTTTGATCGCCACAAAGCTGACGTTATTGTGGGCGAGACCAACTACGGCGGCGCAATGGTGGAGGCGGTGATTCAAGCTGCCAGACCGAAAACTAACTTTAAAGCGGTTTCGGCGACTCGCGGAAAAGTTGTACGCGCTGAACCATTTGCAAGTTTGTACGAGCAAGGTAAAATTAGGCACGTTGGTCGTTTTGCTGATTTGGAAGAAGAATTGTCTGGTTTTGCATCAAATGGGTACACGGGAAGCAAATCTCCTAACCGAGCAGACGCTTGGATTTGGGTTTTAACTGAACTTTTCCCTGGAATGCTCAGAAATCGTGAAAAAGACAAAGCCAAACTGCAAACGAGACCGATTAACAATTTCTCCCGCACATCGGGATACTGGATGTAAACATGGCATACGACAAAGACGAAGACATTGTTGCAAGAGCGCAAAAGCACTTTAAAGCCTGTTTAGATTGGGAACAAGATACCCGTCAGCGTTTTCGTGAGGATATGCGTTTCCTGTTTGCTGATTCGGATAATCAAGACCAATGGGAGCCAGCGGTCAAAGCTCGCCGCCGCCTGAATACTCAGCCAATGGTGACGATCAACAAGACGCACACGCACTGGCTGCACGTTGTCAACAACTTAAAGGCCAACAAGCCTAGCGTTACGGTTCATCCTACCAATGACGAGGCAACCTATGAAGCTGCTCAAGTCTTTGAAGGTTTAGTGCGTCACACAGAATACATTTCAAACGCTAAGGTCGCTTATGACATGGCGGCTGAATCGCAAGTTGGTGGTGGTATTGGCTATTGGATTGTTACGACAGCCTACGCTGACGATTCCAGCTTTGACCAAGAGATTTACATCAAAGAAGTGCCAGACACGATGTCAATCTATCTTGACCCGCACATTAAAAAGCGTGACGGTTCAGATGCTAAGTTTGGTTTTATCTATGAGGATATACCAAAAGAGGAATTTCGCCGCCGATTCCCTAATACCTTGTTGCCTGCTGTAGAGGCTCAAGGTAGCCAAAACTGGATTACAAAAGACGTTGTTCGCCTTGCTACTTACTATGAAGTTGAAGATAAAAAGGAATGGCTGTACTCAATCCCCAATGAAGACGGTTCGCTGACTTACAAAAAGCAGTCTAATTTGTCTCGTGATGAGCAAAAGATGCTCAATGAAGCTATCAAACTTGGTGCTGACATTCAACGCCGCCGCATTGACAAGCGCAGTATTAAAAAATACTTGATTGGCGGTAATACTGTTTTGGAAAAAGGCGATTGGGCTGGTAAGTATGTGCCAATTGTTCGTGTGCCAGGCGAGGAAATCACGCTTGAAGGCAAGCTAGACCGTAAAGGTTTGGTACGCTACATGAAAGACGCGCAACGCGCCTACAACTACAACGCTGCGGCTGCCCTAGAGTATGGCGCATTGCAATCTAAGTCGCCTTACCTTGCGCCTGTTGAGGCCATTGAGGGCTTGGAAAACTATTGGGCAACGGCTAACACCGAAAACCATGCTTATCTGCCATACAACCATGCAGACGAGCAAGGCAACCCCATTCCTAACCCTGCCCGTGCGCCTGCACCTATGTCTTCACCCGTCTACATGGATGGTATGGCACAGGCAGCGCAAGAGTTAATGATGACTTCGGGTCAGTACGATCAAACTTTTGGCGCTCAAAGCCAAGAATTGTCGGGCGTATCCATTGAGAAGCGTGTCAACCAAGGTGAACGAGTTACATTTCACTTTCAAGATATGCAGAACATGGCAATTCAGTTCACAGGCAAGATTCTGATTGACCTTTACCCCAAGATTTACGACACAAAACGCATTGTTCGCATTTTGGGTGATGATGGTACAGAGCAACAGATCACGCTTGACCCTGAATTGAAAGTGCCTCTCAAGAAACAAGAAGAAGCCGAGTCGGGTGATGTGAACGTCATTTTTAACCCCGCCGTGGGTGCTTATGATGTGGTTGCAGAGGTTGGCCCGAACTACGATACCCGCCGTGAAGCTGCGTTTGATGCTATGACTAAGCTATTGTCTGCACAGCCTGCGCTGGCGCAAGTCATTGGCGATTTGTACATGGGTTCGGCTGACTTCCCGAATGCGGATAAATTGCAAGAGCGTATGAGAAACTGGATTCCCCCTGCAATTTTGGGTACAGGGCCTTCAGACGCTGAAATGGCGCTCCAACAACAATTGCAACAAGCCCAAGCAATTATTCAACAAATGACTATGGCTTTAGAGGAGAAGAAAACCGAAGAAGCTATGGAGAAACAACGCCTCGATATGGACGCCATGAACCACTTGGCTATCCGTCTAGAAAACGAGCGCAAAGATTTGATTAGCGCATTCAAAGCCGAAACCGAGCGTTTAGGTGTGCTGATTAAAGATGTGAAGCCACAGGATGTTGGATTAATTACTGATAAGATGGTGAGCGAGATCGAAGGCGCAACAAACATCGGTCAGGATATTAACCCCGACTTCCTAGACCCTTCACAGGTGTTAGCCCAAGAAATCCCTACCATCACCAGTTGAGGAACTATGTCAGAAACAATCGAAACCCAAACCACAGAAAATCCAGAAGCAACTATTGAGCAATTAGCCGAACCCAAGGCAGAGGTTCAAACTGAGCTAAAAAAAGACGCTTACCATGAGTTGCCCGATTGGGCGCGTAAACGCATGGGCGAACTTGCTGCTCAAAAGAATTCTGAACGTGAACGTGCTGCTCAATTGCAGGCACAGATTGACGCTTTGAATCAAGCGCCGCAACAACAATATCAACCTCAATCCCAAGAGGATGTGTACACAGTTGCCGCCAAGATTGCCGAGCAAAAGATGCAAGAGCAATCTTTTATTCAAAAAATGGGGCAAATTGAAGCCACCGCCAAAGAACAATTTGGCTCTGAATACGACAAGGCCATTTCTAATTTAAGTTTGGCTGGCGTTCAATCTAACGACTTTTTACGCGCTTTGGCTGAAATTCCTAGCCCTGAAAAAGTTTTGGTTTACTTGGGTCGCTCGGACAACGTGGCAGAGGCGATTCGCATTGCCAACCTGAACCCGCTGCAAATGGGCATTGAAATGACAAAGTTGAGCAACAAGGCCAACAAAGAATTTTCCAAACAGCGTTCTAATGCGCCTGCTCCCGTGGGTGAGGTAAGCGGTGGTTCGTCTAGTGGCGGCGGCGGTGCAGAGCCACCTATTAGCGACACACAGGCTTGGATGGCTTGGCGCAATAAGACCAAAAAGTCTCGTTAATTCTTGCGGCAGCCTAAAAACTGCCGTAAAATGTTTACTAAGGCAGAAGCAGGCCGTATAACTGTTGTGTTGAGCCGTTAAAACAAACTCCAGGCTAGAGTTAAAAGGAATCCCACTTTTAATCTTTTTCATAAGGAGGTAGATCAACATGACTACTAACTCACTATTGACGATTAACCAGATCACGAATGAAGCCGTGCGTCTGTTTACTCAGTCAAATGCTTTCTTGCGTACCGTTTCGCGTCAATATGACGACCAATTCGCCCGTACTGGTGCAAAAATTGGTTCGACTTTGCGCGTTCGTCTGCCTAACGATTACACCGTTTCGACAGGCCCAGCAATTACCCCTCAAGGTACTAACGAACAAAACACATCGTTGACTGTGGCAACACAAGCTAACGTGCCTGTGTCGTTTGGTACTGCTGAGAAAACCATGCAATTGGACGACTTCAGTGAGCGCGTTCTCGCTCCCGCTGTTAACCGTTTGGCTGCTTACGTTGCTGCTGACCTAATGAACGTGGCTGGTCAATCTGCCAACATCGTGGCTAACTTGTCTGGTTCTACTTTGTCTAGCCCCAATGCTACGACTTGGTTGACCGCTGGCTCTGCTATCGATCAAAACTTGGCCCCCCGTTATGACCGCAAGATTATTCTTGACCCCGTGACCCAAGCCCGTACCGTTTCCTCTTTGGCTGGCTTGTTTAACCCTCAAGTCAAAATTGCCGACCAATACGAAACAGGCATCATCACCAAGGATACCTTGGGCTTTGACTGGATGTATGACCAAACCACCCAAGTTCATACCGTGGGTTCATTCTCTGCTGGTACAGTTAACGGTGCAAGCCAAACTGGTACTACATTGACCGTGAACGCAATCACTGGTACTTTGAACGTGGGCGACATCATCACGATTGCTGGCGTTTACGCTATCAACCGTTTGACTGGTCAATCTCAAGGTCAATTGCGTCAGTTCGTTGTGACTGCTAACGTTGCTTCTGGCGCGACTAGCATCCCAATTTATCCAGCAATTACTCCCGCACCTGCTGCTTTCAACACCGTGACAGCTTCGCCTGCTAACAGCGCCGCTATCAGCTTGGTGATGCCTGCCAGCTCACAGTATCGTCAAAACTTGGCCTACTACCCAGAAGCGTTCACATTGGCTACCGCCGATTTGGAAATGCCTACTGCTGGTGTGGTTCAAGCTGCTCGTGCAAACTTTGACGGTATCAGCCTGCGTATGATCGAAGCCTACGACGTTATGTCTGACAGCTTGATTACCCGTATGGACATTTTGTACGGTTACGCTGCAATCAAGCCTGAATGGTCTTGTATTGTTGCTGACGTGGTCTAAACGGAGCGCACCCCCTATGAAAATCGAGCAGTTTTATAGGGGGAAGCCTGTGCTTCCTCCTGTGTATATTTACAAAGAATTCCCCAAGTGGATTACCAAATCAAGCGGTGATTCTGTTTTGGTGAATGACGAGATTGAAGAACGTCAGCTTTTAGAGGCTGATAAACCGAAGCGAGGAAGGCCAAAAAATGACGCAACCACTGCCAACGACTCCCTCGGACATAATCAACCTAGCGCTGAAGACAGCTAACGTCATTGGTGTTGGACAGACACCTTTGGCGCAAGATACCAACGATGCGTTTAACCAGTTAAATATGATGATGGCGCAATGGCAGCGCCGCCGTTATATGGTTTACGAGTTGGTAACGATTTCCTTGCAAGCTACGGGGGCAGAATCTTACACAATTGGCCCTGGCCAACAGTTTGATATTGCCCGACCCGTCAAGATTGAGTTTGCTTACTTCCGCATGAATGCAGGTACACCGCTGCCTGTTGACTACCCATTAACTGTTTTACGGGCGCAAGAAGACTACGACCGTATTTCAATTAAGAACCTCAACGCTTTCCCGCAATATCTTTATTACGATACAGGCTATCCTGTGGGTAATATTTTCGTGTGGCCTTTGCCAAGCAACCAATACACAATCTTTTTGAGCGTGATGGTGCAATTGCAAAAATTCAACACAATCAGCGATCAGATTGTTTTGCCGCCTGAATACTTGGATGCGTTGCATTGGAATTTAGCGCGGCGTTTGTGCGTGGTTTATGGTGTGCCAATCCCGCCTGAATTGACTGGATACGCCGAAGCCTCAATGAGTGCAATTGAAGAAGTAAATAGCCAAATTCCTTTGTTGCACATGCCTGTGGCCTTGCGTGGAAAATCTGGCGCTTACAACATTTATGGCGATTTTTATGTTGGGAGTGCAGGTTAATGGCTAAATTACCGTTAGTAACTGGCGCTTACCAGACGAAAAGCGTCATTGCTGGCGCTCAACGCTGCGTTAACCTGTACATGGAAAAGAATCCCGATACTTCGGTTTTCCCTGCGACTCATTACCCAATGCCAGGCTTAACTACGCTGACAACAGCGCCGAATGGCAATGTTTGGCGTAGCATTTACTCTGCTTCTAACGGACAGCTTTATGGTGTCTGCGGTTCTACCGTGTACACATTAAACAGCAACTTAGGGCTGCAAAGTTTAGGAACGATTCAGAGTAGCTCTGGCGTTGTCTCAATGGTTGATAACGGTCAATATGTGTTTTTGGTTGACGGTACAGTGAACTCGTCTACCAATTACGGCGGCTATACGATTCAAATGAGTAATAACACGCTTGCGCCGATTAACAACAGCGGCTCAGGCGACCAAGGTGGGTTTTACGGTTCAAATCAAGTTAACTATGTTGATGGTTACTTTATTTTCAACCGACCAAATACAAACCAATGGTACATCTCGTTAAACAACTCAATCACACTTGACCCTACCGACTATGCAGCCAAATCTGGATTCGCTGATAACATCGTTGGTATTGGCGTTGCTCGCCGTTATATTTATCTGTTTGGTGAAGTAACAACTGAAGTCTGGTTTAACGCTGGTAATGCGGTGTTTCCATTTCAAGAGATGCCTGGCTCGTTTATTCAATATGGATGTGCTGCGACTAATTCTATTGCTCAAATGGATGGTGAGATGTATTGGGTTGCTCAATCGCCCCAAGGCCAAGCCTACATTTGCCGAACACAAAACTTCTCTGCGGTTCAAATTAGTACGTTTGCGATTGACCAAGAATTGCAAACTTACTCAATGCTGTCAGACGCTATCGGATACACATTTGAGATTAATGGTCACTTCTTTTATGTGGTGACATTCCCTAGCGCAAGTAAAACATGGTGCTTTGATCTGTCTAACCAACAATGGTCGGAATGGTCAACCACTGATTCAAACGGCAACTTAAACCGTCACTTGTCTAACTGTTTTGCTTTCTGGAACAATTTTCTGGTGGTGGGCGACTATCAAAGCGGAAACCTTTATTTTCTTGACCAGAATAATTACACCGACAACGGAACACCGATTACACGCATTCGCGGCTTCTATCATCAAGAAGACGATATGTCTGATCGCGTGAGATACAAGCAATTCATTGCTGAAATGGAATCGGGTAATGGAAACAACAATCAGCCTGTGACCGTGTTCTTGCGGTGGTCGGACAATCGCGGAAAATCTTTTGGCAACCCTGTTGGTCAAACAATGGGCAAAGAAGGCTATTACTTGACTTCAATCAATTGGTGGCGCTTGGGCATGGCTAGAGATAGGGTGTTTGAACTTTCATGGTCTGAGCCTGTTAAAACTGCTTTGTCTGGCGCTTTCATTGACGCTGCGCCCAATAGAAAATGACACAGTTAGCTTCAAACGTCCCCAATGTAAACATCAAGTTTCTTGATGCGAACGGGAATATTACGACTGCTTGGCTAATGTTCTTGACGCAGTTGTATCAAAGAACAGGCGGCAACAATACGCCTGGCTTAACTTTGTCGCAACTGCAACAGTTTCTTGAGAATTTGAGCGTTCAAAACGCTAACGGTTTTAATGGATATACGACTGTTGTTAACAATGCACCAGTTTTGACCATTGATACAACCGTGAACGGTTTGGCTTACGGTGATGGAACTGCGCTAAAAGCTGTGACAATTGGCGCAAACTTAATCTTTTCAAACGGCACTTTATCAGCAACTGGCGGCGGTAGCGGCTCTGATTCATTGGCGTTTGCCGCACGACATGGATAAAACATGATTAGACTAGACACTACAACACGGGTCTTAAAGCTGTTTTTGGGCGGCGCGGTAACTACTTCGCAACTCCAAACGACTGTTTGTTATTCAGACCAAACAAGCACGACCTATCTTGGTGCAACTCAATTAAGCCTATCCAATAACACCACTGCGGTAACTATTTGTAACGCTCCAGCGGCATCTACGGTGCGTGATATTGATATGTTGACAGTATTCAATACGGATACTGCTAATGCCATTGTCACGATTCAACTGGTGGATGGTTCAACTGCCTACAACGAAATTGTTGTCACGCTTTCGCCTCAAGATAAGCTGACCTACACACACGGTAGCGGCTGGCAAGTGGTAACTAACGCTGGCAACCTTAAACAGCAAACTTTAACTAGCTCAGGTGTTTCTGCGGTTACTGCGACTGCACCATTGGCGTCTAGCGGTGGCACATCGCCTAATTTGACTATTGCTCAAGCAAACACGACAACTAGCGGATATTTAAGCTCAACCGATTGGAATACGTTTAATGGAAAAGCGCCAGCAACATCGGGAACTTCAATCCTGTACGGCAATGGCACGGGTGGATTCTCAAACGTCACCATTGGGTCAAACCTTACATTCTCTGGCGGAACATTGTCAGCCTCTGGCGGTTCGGGAACAGTTACAAGCATCACCGCAGGCACAGGGCTTTCTGGCGGCACGATCACGACAAGCGGCACGATTGCAATTGCAAACACCGCAGTAACTGCTGGCTCGTATGGTTCAGCTTCAAGTGTGGGAACTTTTACGGTAAACGCTCAAGGTCAACTAACGGCGGCAGGCAGCACTACGATTGCCATTGCAGCATCACAGATTACTTCTGGTCAAGTTGCAATTGCTCAAGGTGGTACAAATGGAACAGCTACTCCTACTGCTGGTGGTGTTTCCTATGGTACTGGTACTGCTTACGCATTTAGTGCTGCGGGTACTTCTGGCTATGTGTTAGCTTCTGGCGGGGCATCTACTCCAACATGGACTAACTCGCCTACTCTTGTTGGCACAAACTTTTCTGCTATCCCTAATGGTGCTTTGACAAACAGCACAATTTCTGGTGTTTCGCTTGGTTCAAACTTAAACGCTTTGACAATCGGAACTGGTTTAAGCGGAACAAGCTATAACGGTTCATCTGGCGTAACTATTGCTTTAGCAAATACAGCAGTAACAGCAGGTACATACGGAAGCGCAACAGCAATTCCAACAATTACCGTTAATGCTCAAGGTCAGATTACCTCGATTACTACAAATCCGTTAAATTCACCTGCTTATCAAGGCACTTGGAACGCATCCACAAACACACCAACGCTTACATCAAGTTCTGGAACAAACAATAATTATTACGTTGTTTCTGTTGCTGGTACAACAACATTAAACGGAATTTCTCTTTGGTCTGTTGGTGATTGGGCAATTTTCAACGGAACAACAAACGCATGGGAAAAAATAAACGGTTCATCTACTGAAGCGTTTACAGGCATCACCGTAACTGGTTTAACTGGTTATATGTATGCCAACGGTTCAAGTGCTGTAACGGCATCCACAACCATTCCAACAACAGTTTTAAGCGGAACTATTAGTAACGCTCAACTAGCTAATTCATCAATCACTATTAACGGCAATGCTGTTAGTTTAGGTGGTTCAACAACAGTAACTGCTGCTGCTCCTTATGCTTTGACGATTGGCACAGGATTAAGCGGAACAAGTTACAACGGGTCTGCTGCTGTAACTGTTGCATTAGCTAATACGGCTGTAACTTCTGGTTCTTATACCAATGCGTCAATTACGGTTGATGCTCAAGGTCGGTTAACTTCAGCTTCTAGCGGAGCTGCTCCAGTTACGTCTGTTTCTGGAACTTCTCCTGTTGTTTCTTCTGGTGGGGCAACTCCTACAATCAGTTTGGCGTCTGGATATGGCGATACACAAAATCCATACGCAAGCAAAACGGCTAACTATTTCCTTGCATCTCCAAGCGGAACGGCTGGCGCTCCTACATTCAGGGCAATCGTTGCTGCTGATATTCCAACTCTTAACCAAAATACAACAGGGTCGGCTGGTTCTGTTGCCAATGCTTTAACAATTGGCACAGGATTGTCTGGTACAAGTTACAACGGCTCTACGACTGTAACAATCGCCCTAGCTAACACGGCGGTAACGGCTGGTTCGTACACCAATGCCAATATTACTGTTGACGCTCAAGGACGTATTACATCTGCGGCAAACGGTTCGGCTGGTGGCGTTACTTCCGTTGCTGGTACAACCAATCAAATTTCTGTTTCTGCTTCAACAGGTGCGGTTACTTTCAGCCTTGCGGCTGCGATTACAACTGGCTCATTTGTTGCTAACGAAACAATCACAGGCTCTTTGTCTGCTGGTGCTTTTAGCTATGGAACGCTTGGCTATTCAGACACAAGCATTTTTGCTTCATTTACTTCAAGCACAAACAGTTACAACCAGATCGTTTTACAAAATACCAGTAATGGTACGGCGGCATCGACTGATTACGTTGTAAGCAACAACAACGGTACTGCAACGACCTATTACGGCGACTTTGGCATGAATTCGTCAGGGTTTAGCGGTACAGGCGCTTTAAATGGCGCAAATAACGTCTATTTAACGTCAACCAGCGCTGATTTGGCGATTGGTACGACAACGTCTAATGCAATTCACTTTGTGATTAATGGGTCTGCAACCGATGCAGTGACCATTAATACCAGCGGTGCGGTGGCTTTCAACGGTTCTTACGGAACTTCTGGTTACGTTTTGCAATCTAACGGTTCTGGTTCAGCACCAACTTGGGTTGCAGGTGGGGGTGGTAGCTCAATCACCAACACAGCTACCAGCACAAACGCTACTTATTACATGGCGTTTCAGTCTTCCACAAGCGGAACGACTACGGTTAACTACGTAAATTCTGGCGTTACTGTTAACCCGTCTACTGGCGTTGTTGCGTCTGCTGCGTTTAATGCGACTAACGGATTGCACGTTAACAGTAAAACGGTTTCAACAAGTTACACAATCCCTAGCGGGTCAAGCGCAATGTCTGCTGGCCCTATGACGGTTGCATCAGGTCAATCTGTGACAATTTCTAGCGGTTCGCGGTGGGTGGTGCTATGACCGAAGCAGAATTTGTAACGTCTGTCATGCAGGATGATCGGGTCTGGAATTGGCTCAAAGTGGACGGGGCTAAAAAAGAAGATTACGCTCACAATCCTGCTTACACATACTTTACAAACAATCATGGTTTTATGATGTTTAGAGGTCTTTCCCCTGCTTTCCAAGAAGTGCATATTTGCATGAAAAAAGGGGCAAAAGATGTGGACAAGTTTTCTATGGACGGATTAGAGAAAATGCGTAAAAAAGGGGCTAAAAAGTTTCTTGCGCCTATTGGCGAATGGAATACACCTGCGCTAAAATTGGCAAAACGATGCGGCTTCATTGAAGAAGGCCGAATCTCTAAGGCGTACCAAAGGGACGGTATCTTCAAATCAATGGTCTTGATGGGGGCTGAATAATGAGTATTGTCGGAAACTTAATTGGCGATTTGACGGGGACAACGCAAGCCTCAAATGCCGCACAGCAAGCCGCGCAAACGCAGGCTAACGCTGCAAACTACGCTGCAAATCTGCAAAACCAAGCGTTTCAAACTACACAACAAAATTTGTCGCCGTACATGAACATTGGTACGCAGGCAATGAATCCCTATTTAAGTTTGCTTGGGCTTGGGTCTCAAGGCTCTGCGGGAATGATGAGTCAGCTTGAAAATATGCCAGGCTATCAGTTTGCTTTGCAACAAGGTTTAAAAGGCGCGGCTAATAGTGCCTCTGGAAGCGGTTTAAACCTATCAGGAGCGCAACAAAAAGGCTTGGCTAACTACTCGTCTGGTTTGGCAAGTCAAACGTATAACAGCCTTTTGGGTAACTTGGCTAACGCTGTTGGCACAGGTCAAAACGCTGCGGCTGGCTTGGGTAGCGCTGGAATGAACACTGCTACCGCAATGGGCAACAACTTGACGGCTGGCGCTAATGCTACGGCGGCGGGTCAAATTGCTGGCGGCAATGCCCAAACTAATATGCTTAACTCCCTTATGGGTTTAGGTCAAGGCGCTGCGGGTATTTATGCTTTGGGCAACTATGCTCCTGCTGGTGGAAAATCTTTAATTTCTCAATTGGGCGGTTTGTTTGGTAGTGGTGGTGCTGCTATTGCTCCTGCTAGTTATGCTGGCGGTGCTGCTGCTGGTTTTGGTATGAGTCCAGAAATAGCCGCATTGATTGGACTATAAGGATAAAAAATGCCAGTTGACGCAACAATCATTCCACAAAAGCAAAACGTGCCTGACTTCAGCGCACCTATGAACATTCTTAGCCTGTTGCAACAAACGCAAAACCAACAGTTGCAAGGTCAAAAACTTCAACAAGAAGTTCAACAAAACACGCCTGCATTAAATGCTGAATTGGCTAAAACTCAAATTGCAAATGCAAAACTTGAAGGTCTTGCAAAACAAAATGCATTTTGGGGTCAAGAATTAGGTGGGCTTAAATCATTGGGTGAAAAAGCTACTTACGATGATGTAAGTAAAGCCTTGTCTCGCGGTCTTAGCTTGGGTCACATTGACGGTAATACGGCTTTGAATTACAACAAAGAAATTCAATCGTTAAAAGACAAACCAGAAGATTTGCAAAAGTGGGTTGACCAGCATTATGTTGCAACTCGCTCTAATGAACAGCAACTTCAAGCGCTGATGCCGAAAATTAATTATGTTGATACTGGCTCAGGCATTACCATCACAAAACAAAGTCCATTAACAGGTCACACTGAAATTCAAGGAATTATTCCTAAAAACCTTTCGCCTGCTGAATTGTCGCAAACGGTTGAAATTAAAACGCCTGATGGTCGTACCGAAGTGATGACAAAAGGTCAATTGTTAAACATGGTGAATCAAGGTGGCGGCACATGGAACGGCGTCAAGCCTTCTAGCGCTCCAAACGGATATACAGGTCGTTATCCTGGCGCTGAAGCTAAATCTCCTGTTCTTGGAGAACATGGCGGCGTTTTGTCTGGTGCAGGAACAGAAGCTGGCGCGGCTCAATCTGCGATAGGTACTTCTCAAGCAGGCGCTGTTCAATCATTGGCAAACTTTGCTAGTGGTGTGCCTAACCGAGTTTTAAGTCTTGAAAAAGCTCGTGAAATTCTTACCGAAGGCACGCCAACAGGCCCAGGCACAGAATGGCGCAACTTTGCACGTTCTTTCATTGGTTCGCTTGCTCCAGAAATGTCTGAAAAAATTGGCGGCAAAGATTTCAATGCCAATACCGCCAAGTATGAGGAATTTAAAAAGCTAATGACCAACTACGCTAACAACGTCTCTGGTTCGCTTGGCTCTGGTACAAATGATCGTTTAGCGGCTGCAATCACTGGTAACGCTAATCCAAACATTCAAAACATGGCTAACCAAGATATTTTGTCAATGACTATTGCATCTGAAAAACTTGCAGCAGCCAAAAACAAAGCATGGCAAGCAACAGGTCAAGACCCTTCTAAATTTAACAAATGGGAATCTGAGTTCAACAGTAAAAAAATGTTGCCAGAATCGTTTGTTTTTGAGTCAATGACCGCGCCTCAGCAAAAGGCTTATCTTGAGCGTTTGAACAAACAAGGTAAATTGTCAGAATTTAAAAAGGCAGTTACTTCATACATCCGTCAAGGTTTGATTGAAGTGCCACAAGGACAATGACATGAATGATGATTTACAGAAATTAATTGACGAAGCTGGTCGGCTGCACAATGTTGACCCTGCATTGATTTCTGCGGCTATTCAAGCCGAATCAAGCTGGAATCCTAATGCCAAAAACGCAGAAACTGGCGCAACTGGTTTAGGTCAATTTATTGCTCCTACTGCTAAATCTCTTGGTGTTAAAAACCCTAACGACCCAAAAGAGGCAATTCCAGCCATTGCTAAATTGTTGGCTGAAAATCTTGATCGCTATGGCAATGCTGAAGATGCTGTTCGTGCTTATCATGGCGGCACAGATAAAGCCAACTGGGGGCCAAAAACAGAGGCTCACGTTCAAAAGGTTATGTCTTACCTTAATCACGGTAATGACGATGAACTTTTTAACAAAATTACAAAATCTGAATTAGCGCCAGTTGTAACAACGCCAGAAGAAGATGCGTTGTTTAATCAGATTACCAAAACAGCGCCAGAAGTAACGCAAAACGCGCCAGCACAATCAGATTCATTGATTGGCAATCCAATGCAAGCGGCACAAGCCTTTGGTCATCATTTGATGAACTTGCCTCACGGATTGGCTAACTTAGTCGAGCAAGGTGTTGCAAGCGGTGTTAATGCGATTGCTCCTAATTCTGCTGTTGCTAAATACATCCAAAACATTGCTAATCAAGACGTTTTGGCTGCTGGTCAACGTGAACAAAATTATCAAGCAAACGTGCCAACCAATGCAGCATCTGTTTTGGGCGCTACGGCTGGTGAAATTTTGCCAGCGATTTTGACTGCTGGAGAAAGTGTGCCAGCTCAAATAGGTTTAAAAACAATGGTAAATGGCGCTTTAACTGGCGCTGGATTGGGCTTGGCTCAACCTGTTTTAAGCCCTGATAATTATTGGAGTCAAGTTGGTCAAAATACTGCTTTTGGAACTTTATTGGGCGGCTCTGTTCCTGCTGTAACTCCTGCTCTTAGTAAACTTGGTGGATATGTTAGTAATGTTGCTGGAGCAGCTACTAAACCATTCACAAAAACTGGCGCAGAAAGCATTGCAAACGACATTATTAATCGCACAACAGGCGGAGCGCCACTGCAATCAGCCATTAATGAAATTGTGCCTGGCTCTAAGCCTACATTGGCAGAAGTTGCCAAAAACGCCAATTTGAGTGGTTTGCAACGCACAATCCGTGACATTAATCCTGAACCATTTGTTCAGCGTGAACGCGAAAACGCGCAATCACGTTTAGATTTGTTTGGAAAAGCATCTGAAAGCCCAGAAGCCCTTAATCAAGCGATTGAATCTCGTGATGCTGCTGCTCAATCTCAGTTGGATAATCTTTGGAAAGACAAAAAAGAAGTTAATCCACAACCTATTTTGAATCAAATCAATGCTGTATTGGAAGGCCCAGGTCGTGAGCGATCAGCCGTTAAAACAGCAATGAACCATCTTAAAGATAAATTGGTTGATTCAGAAGGCAATTTCAAATCAACAGACCCCGAATATCTTTATGAATCCATCCATAAAGAGATTGGCGACATTCTTAGTCCTTTAGCGCCTAAAGAATTGGCTTCGGCTAAACAAGCTACAAAAGAACTGATGAAAGTTAAAAATGCTGTTGCTCAAGTAATTGACCAAGGTGTGCCTACTGCTGTTGACAAAAATGGCGAGCAATTGCCAGGATTTTCAAAATATTTGCAAGATTATTCAGCATCATCAAAAGACATTGATGCAATGAAATTGTTGCAAGGTCTGAAGATTACTGACAATTATGGCAACATCACTTTGCCTAAAATCAATTCTAAAATTGAAAGCATTGAATCAAAAGCTGGTGAAAGAGGCGCAAACAAAGCCAAATCAGTTGATGTTGAACAACTTAATGCCTTGAAAAACATTCGTCAAGACTTACAACGTCAAGGTGAAGTTGGCAGAGGTCGTTCATTGGGTTCAAATACAGCTCAGAATTTGGTAACTCAAAACATGATTCAAGCTGCTTTGCCAGGCAAAATGGGTGCTTTGGTTGGTCACTTGCCAACTGGAACTTTAAGCGGCGCTTTAGGTACAGGATTAGGATACGCAGCAGGTGGCCCAATGGGTGCTGCGGCTGGCGGTACTGTTGGCGGTTTGCTTGGTAAAGGTTGGCAATCTTTGATGCAAACAAAAAATGAAGCCATTTTGGATCAATTGACTAACAAATTGCTCAATCCTGAAACGCTTAATCTTGCACAAAAACAGCAAGCATTGAATTTGATGCGATTGGCTAATCCTGCTTTAATTGGCGTTGGAACAAGCAACCTTCCCCGCATTGAAATCTCAGGCGTACCGACAGGACAATAAACATGACAACCTACGCAATCCTTCCCAATGGTAAACAACAGTTCATTGACTCTAATGGCAACCCGTTAGCTTCAGGGAAGGTTTACTATTACATTCCTAACACGACTACTTTTAAGAATACTTATCAGGATGATGCAGGCAACACCCTGAACTCAAATCCGATTATTCTTGATGCCAATGGTCAATGTATGGCTTACGGTACTGGTTCTTACCGTCAAGCTGTTTATGACGTAAACAACAATCTGATTTGGGACGTTCAAGTAGACGCGCCAGGCAACGGTAACGCATCGTTTGGAAACTTCTCAATTGCACCGTCTAACATTGGCACTACGCTAAATTTCAGCTATAACTCATCAGTCGTTGCGACTATGACAAGCGGCGGTATTCTTGGCGGTGCTTTGGGTGTTGGCCTGACTAACTGGACAACTGCAACACGACCTAGCGCTCCTGTGGTGGGGTTGATTGGATACAACTCAACCACTGGTCTACCTGAAACATGGAACGGTTCATATTGGGCGTCTAGCGGTGCATCTGCCAATGGTGTGATTTATCAAAACAATTTGGCAATCACTTCTAACTTCACTTTGAACGCAAGTAATGGCGGCATGAGTGTTGGCCCTGTATCCTTGGCAAGTGGTATCACCGTTACAATTCCTAGCGGTAGCCGCTGGGTTATCCTTTAAGGAGAAAACATGAGTTCTATTGTTCTTTCTGGCGACACAAGCGGACAGGTTTCGTTAACCGTCCCTGCTATCGCTGGTTCAAATACCGTGACCATTCCAGCGGGAACTGGCACTGCTGCGGTGCAAGGTGTGTCTACCAACATTGTGTCGGGTACTGCGGTTGCGTCTACTAGCGGCACAGCAATTTTGTTTACAGGAATTCCATCGTGGGCAAAGCGCATTACCTTAATGTTTCAAGGCGTTGCAACAAGTGGAACAAGCAATCTTAGAATTCAAGTTGGCTCAGGTTCTGTAACAAACTCTGGCTATGTGGGTTCATATTTTCAATCTTTGTCAAGTGCGCCTAACACGGCTGCATTTACTGCGGCGTTTGAATTAATTTCAGACGCTTCGGTTGGAAAAAATGGTGCTTTGAGAATTAATTTACAAACAGGAAATACATGGGTGGCAGAAGGTAGTTTTGGATGCTCAACGGGAAGAACTATGTTTTTAGGCGGTAGTATTGCACTGTCTGGATCATTAGATCGAATTAACGTAACTGCTGCAAATGGTACAGACACTTTTAACGCTGGCTCAATCAACATCTTGTACGAATAAGGAAACACCATGTCAACACCTACCAAAATCATTGTCAATGTGCAAACAGGCGAAGTGCAAGAAGTTGAGTTAACTGGAGACGAGTTAGCCGCTTACGAGGCTTCATTGGCTGCTCAAGCCGCAGAAGCTGCTGCTCAACCTGCAACTCCCGCAACACCAGCCGCAGGGTCTTAATCATGGCAACCATCATTAACGCTTCTACATCAGCAGGTCTAATCCAAACCGCTGACACATCGGGTACGCTGCAATTACAAAGCAACGGCACAACAATGCAGACTGTTGATTCAACTGGCTCTTATGGTCAATTGAAACAAGGTACAGCACAGGCCAGCACCAGCGGCACATCCATTGACTTTACGTCTATTCCTTCTTGGGTTAAACGTATCACTGTGATGTTTAATAACGTTTCAACTAGCGGAACAAGTAACTTACAAATTCAACTTGGTTCTGGTAGCCCTACTACATCTGGTTATCAAGCATCATCTGCATCGTCAACTTCTGCTGGAAATACAGTGGCTCTTTCGACAACAGGATTTGTTATAAATGCTGGTTCTGCCGCATATCTTTTTTCTGGTTCTGCAACATTTTCAAATTTAAACGGAAATCTTTGGACAGGAACTTTAACTTTTGGTCAATCTGACTCAGCTAGAGTCGCAACTTGTTATGGTTCTATTAACTTAGCTGGTGTTCTTGACCGATTACGTATAACCACAGTCAACGGCACAGATACCTTTGACGCTGGCTCAATCAACATTCTTTGGGAGGGTTAATCATGTCATTAGTTCTTGACGGCACAGCAGGTGTCACATTCCCCGCAAGCCAAACCCCTTCAATGACTGCTTACCAAGGTGGTGTGTTGACGTCTGGTACTGTTGTTGCATCTACTTCAGGCACAAGCATTACGTTTAGTTCTATCCCATCGTGGGCTAAACGAATCACCGTGATGTTTAACGGAGTTAGTACAAGCGGGACAAGTCTTATTCAAATACAAGTTGGTGCGGGTTCTGTGACAACAAGCGGCTATGCGGGGACATACTCTACTGCAACTAGTTCAGCTATTTCTACTACAAACATTACTAGTGGATTTGGTGTCATGGGTTCAACTGTTGCCACCGACGTTAATAGTGGAGCAATTGTTTTAGCGTTACTTGCCTCAAATACTTGGGTTGCTCAAGGTTCTGTTTCCATGACTGGCGGCACAAGACAAACTATTACTTCTGGTTCTATTGCTCTTGGTGGTTCTCTTGACCGTGTAGTCATCACAACAGTCAACGGTACAGACACCTTTGATGCTGGCTCTATTAACATCTTGTACGAGTAATTTATGGCAGAGTTTGAAATTGACCCTGTAAAATATGGTGTTCTTTGGCAAAAGGTCGAAGACTATGAACGCCGTTTTGACGACATGGAAAAAAAAATTGACAAGATGGAAAGCCAGCTTGAACGTCTTTTGGAACTTGCTAACAAAGGTCGTGGTGGCTTTTGGGTAGGCATGATGGTCGTTTCTGCTTTGTCTTCTGTAATTGGGTACGTTACTCATTTAATTGGGGGCAACCATTGACCCAATCACCCTTCTTTTTGGTTGCGTTACTTTGGTTAAACAAATCAAAGCAGGTTGCGACCAACTTCATGAAGGGCGAATGGCTATTGAGGAATTTAAAAAAGGCGCAGAGCGTACTGTCGCAGACGTTAAGGCTATTGCCAAAGAACTTACAGGAATTTGGGGTTGGATTAAAAACTTATTTGGAATCAAAAAAACAGATTCGCCAATCGTCACGCTTGAAAAACCTCTGCCCAACAAAAAGCGTTTACAAGACCCTGAAGAATTACAAGCTCAACTTATTATTGACGTTGGGCAAAAAATGGGCGAGTTTTTCGACATACATCAAAAACTCACAAACTACTACAAAGATTTAGAGGAGACTTCAATTAACGTCTACGACCCTGACGCAAACTTGGCAAAGAATGCAATGGATAGGGCAATGGTAGAACTTCAATTGGAAAATTTAAGTATTGAGATACGAGAAGCTATGGTGTATGCGCCGCCTGAGTTAAAGGACATATACACGAGGTTTCTCAAGATGCACAGTCGGATTGTTGAAGAACAGGAATTCGCAAGGCGTGAGCAAATCAGGAAAAGGAATGAGGCAAGATGGCTACGCGAGGAAATCAGCAAGCGCCGACAAATGCGGGTCGCCTTGGCGGTAACGCTCGGGCTTCTGGCGGCGTGGGTGTGGGGCTTGATGATTACTCTGCGGCTGACGACTCGGGATTTCATGCAATACTAATCTTGTTGGTGTTGTTGTTTGCTTTGTTAGTGCCTGCGGCTGGATATGTTTGGTATCGGGCTTATGTGGCTGAAATGGCAATGGAGCATACTTTGCGAAAACTGCAACAGGCTCAGAAAGAAATGCAAGAACAAAAGGAAAAACAATGAGGTTTTGTATACTTATTTTTTTCAGTTGGATACTTATTGGCTGTGAAGATCGTTATCGATATATCTGCCAAGACCCCAATCATTTTGGTGATGCACAATGTCAAAAACCTATTTGTGAGTTCACGCAAACATGCCCTGAATATTTGGTAGCACCTATCTTGGAGAAAAAAATTGAAGGAAATCCTGTTACAACTCCTAGCGCCCAACAATGCCAGGCTAACTGCCGATGAGATAGACGTTCGTGTCAGAGCATTTGTCGTCATTATGGTGACGCTGATATTTGCGTTTATTACGTTTGCTTTGTTGTATTCGGTGACGTTTGTGACTCAGCCGATTAAGCAAATGGCCCCGATTGACCAAGCCTACACAAAGATGTTGAACGACATTGTTTTGTTGATTGTGGGCGGCATTGGTGGCATCTTGACCAAAGGCGTAAGCAATGAGGCCAAAGACATGATGAACGCTGCCAAATCAAATACAGCGGCCTATGTTGCGCCTCCTGTGCAGTCTATTCAAGTAGCCGAATGGTCTGCACCTTCAGCGCCTTCAACGCCTGCCAATCATCTTGAGCCAGACCATGAGCGTGAAGCTATGGCTGCGGCTCGTCAATCGGTTAAGGAATGACGATGAATCCGTGGGTTATCTTAAGCGTTTTAATGGCCTTGGCAGGTGTTTATGGTTATGGACACCATCAAGGCTACAAAGAGAAAGAGACAGAAGATGCTATCGTCATTGGTAAAAAGAATCAGGAAATGTCTGACGCAAAGGAACAAGCAGATGCCAAACTTGCACAAGCAAAAAAATCTCTGGCAGTTAAAAACTCTCAGCTTGTTAATGCTATCCATACTGGTGAGCAGCGGTTGTTCGTCAACGTCACCCCCCAAGCTGGATGTCCCTCCTCTAGCGATACAGAAACGAGAGCCGAACTTGACAGATCGGTTAGTGAAGCTCTTGTCACCATCACAGGGGACGGAGACCAAGCCATTGTCGAACTTAACGCCTGCATTGACCAATACGCAAAAATGAGGGAGATCATTCATGGTAAGCGCTGAACAACTCCAACAACTTGGTATTGGTATTGAATGGACGCCTGCGCTTAACGATACGTTCGCAAAGTTCAACATTGCAACACCTCGCCAGCAAGCAGCGTTTATTGGACAAGCAAGCCATGAGTGCAACAACTTCAAAACGCTTGAGGAAAACTTAAACTACAAAGCCGAGACTTTGATTAAACTGTGGCCTAGCCGATTCCCTACTTTGGAGATTGCTAATGCCTACGCCCACCAGCCCCAAAAAATTGCCAACAAGGTCTACGCCTCACGCATGGGCAATCGTGACGAAGCGTCTGGTGATGGGTTCAAGTTCAGAGGCAGGGGTTGTATCCAACTTACGGGGCATGACTCGTATTGGCATTTTGGTCAGGCCATCAATGCCGATCTTGTGGCCTCACCCGATTTGGTGTCCTCGCCTAAATACGCTGCGTTAAGTGCTGGCTGGTTTTGGTCAACACATAATCTCAATGCTTTGGCAGACGCCATGAACTACGAGGCTGTAACTCGCAAAATCAATGGTGGCATCTTTGGACTTGCTGAACGAATTGCATTGACTCAGAAGGCTTATCAGGTTTTAGTCTGACAAGGCTTCAATCATTACCCAAGTGGCGATGAGTAATGCGGTAAAGAATCCTGCTCCAAAAAACAGGATTGTGCAAAGCATGAAGATGTTGTAAATATCGTCATCCATTGTTTTTCTCTTTGAGTTTGTCTGCAACTGCCCATATTGCGCCTAAAGTTAGCGAACGGTTTTTACGCAAAAGTGTTTCTAATTCTTCGCAAGTCAGGTCTACCCATTCTTTTCGGTCAAATGCTTCTGCCAAAATAAAAATCACAGGGAACAAACACAAAAATCCAAGATCAATCAATGTCATTTTGATTCTCCAAACTTTCATTTATCAACTGTTGCTTAACTAGCTCTAAGCACCAAATTACGGTGTCCATGTATAGCGATTCGTCATACTTGTGAACCAGCTCTAGCATTTCATCGACCAGAGCGCCAGCCACCTTGCCTTGGTTTAGATTCATGTCTTACTCCTTGTTCACATTCTCATCATCCTCCGCCCAAGGATGGTTCACGGCATCTGCGTACAACGCCAAGCAACCGCCTACGATAAAAATGGCAACAATGCCGCCGACAACAATATCAATCCAGTCCATCATTTGCCTCCACGTTCTTTGATTAAGAAATATGTATGTTTCAAATCTGGATTTGATCTTCTTAATTGGACAAGGCAACTAGTTGCAGCTAATCTTTGATCATCTCTAAATCGAGCAACAACAATATTGCCCCCGAGTGTTTTTTGTTTGAGATAGATCATGTGTGTAGTTCGTCGTCAAGTTTTAAAAGCATCAGGATGGCAAAGCAACCTGCCCAAACAGTCAACGTAACTTTTAAGCCAGTTGTCCAATTAGCCAAATCCCAACTTGCCGAGATGCCAGCGCCTATCACGTACCAAAACGCATAACTGATGATGAACGGGGTCATGATGAACCCAATGGTTGCAAAGTAGCGTTTCATTTCATGCTCCTTGTTTCAAAAAATCCATTCAAGTGTGGATGTTCTTTCATAAACCGTCTTGCTAGGTATGGTGTAACGTGGTCATTAATTTTCCATTCACTATTCGCTTCTTGCAAAGCTGAATGATGACGTAAGAACTCAATGATTGTTCTGGCTGAGTAATGGCGGTGGCCTCGCTGATAGATCAGCAGCGCTTGCTCCTCAAACGCTTTCCAAATGTGATTGTTTTCAGCAAACCAGTTTTCAATGTTCATAATGTGCCTCTTAATTTGTCAAAAAAATGGGGACAAAGCCCCATAACTCAGAATGGGATGTTGTCAAAATCGTCTTTAGGTAAACCTTGGTAGCCCTCTTTTGGTTTGGGTTCATTCAAGTAAGCCCAACCCGACCAACCTTCTTCGGTGATGGGCATCAAATCCATCTTTAGCATTGGCCCAGATTTGGTATCCACCACAGAACCGATACGTTGATAGCGGTTCTTTTCTTGACCGTCTTTGTTGGTGTATTTGCCAACAACTGCCACCACTTCATACATTGTTTTAGCCATTTTTCACTTTCAAGTTGTTTAATTTATCAATTTTGGTTTCAAGTTCTTCAAGAAACTTATTAACTTCTGCTTCTAACTCTGCAATGTATTTGTCATCACGTTCAATGCGAGTAACAAACAACTGCAAACCTTCAGGGGCGCGTGGGTCAAAACTTACAAAATCATTCCACAAGCGATTAGCGCAAGCCATTTGCCACTGAACTTGCGGCATATATTTGCTTGGCATCTTTCCAGATAACAACGTATCAAAATGCGTTGCAGTGTTTGGACATTTAATTTCAATCATTCCATCATCACTTATTAATCCATCTGGTGAAGCAGCGCACATAGGTAAAAACGGATGGTTAATAATTGCCACCTCGTCCACCAAAACGTCTTTAAACGCTTCATAAGCTGCTCGTGCAAGTGGTTCTGTCTCAGTACCCCAATCCATCGCGGCATTGCTGAATGATTCCTGTTTTTTACCCGTCATGCGCTCACAAATTAATTGAGCCATGTAGTTTTCACGGCTAGTCGAATACCCTGATTTAGTTTTGGCGATAACATCAGCAACTTTGCTGGCTGTCACTTTGCCCAATCGGGCGGCAAACCATTCGTCTGTGCGTTGCTCCATTACAAACTCGCTTTCTTTGCGTCTTTAGCTGCAATCATTTTTTTCTGCCAATGTTTATTTGTGCCACAGGCTTTGTAAGCCTCAAGATAAACCTTTTTGAGATGATCTTGATCGGTTGCATCCTGAATAGCAATCAGGTGGTCAGCCATTACGTTAATGTCAACGCTGGCAACTTCATGCGTTGTTTCGTCAGCATCTGGTGTGCCTTCAATTGGAATAGCAAACGCTTGAAAACAAGCATATTTGTAAGCCGCAGACATGGCTTTGTTGGTTGCCTTGTCGCCACTATCCATTGCTTCGCCAAACGTCTTAACGGTGTGTTTAGACCCGTCCTCAACGGAAACAAAATCAAACTCAACCTCAACGGTCACATAAAACAATGTACCACCTGATTTGCTTTGACGTTCTAAGCAATCGCGTTTTAGTACTCGCGGCAAAATGCACAAACCATTTGATGCCAACAAAGGCGCAATTGCTTGGTACACATCGTCAATGCCTCGGAATTTGTATCCACTGCCCTGACTGTTTGTGCGAGTTTTGCCAATACCAACAACAGAAAGCGCACCTTGCACTTTGTTAATTGATTCATAAACTTTCATATTGCAATTCCTTTTCATTTTGTGCAATCAAACGCAAGATTGCTAATTTTTCTTTTTCGCCAAGCAAATGGTCAATAGTTTCACGGTCTCCATTTTCAGAAACTGCAATCACTTTGTAATCTATCCCAAATTTGAAAAACTCGTATTCAATGAACAGATCACGTTCGCCAAGAACTTCGTCCATTGACATGGGATATGAGAATGTTTCAAAGCTAATCATTTTGCACCCCACAGCAAATGAACTAAAAAGCCAGCGGCAAACGCCAACGTGATGTACACCCAAAACTCAGCATTGGATGCCTGTTCGTCTTTGTTGATTGATTGCTGGTATGAAAGATACTGCTCGTGCTTGACGGTGTTGGGAAACGCCTCGTCAAGTGTGCGTGGGTACTGTCGGGTTGTGGGATTTAGATCAATCATCATGTGCTCCTTAAAAGACCGCAGATGTTGCGGCATGGATAGAAGTGTACAGCAAAATTTACGGATAACGCAACAATTTGCAAAATATTTTCATTGTGTTGTAT
>Ga0208622_1000151_pt1 | contig 33156 bp, 36 predicted proteins | sample CryBogCBH12Jul09_FD_184621 | JGI IMG/M metagenome (GOLD analysis project Ga0208622, IMG submission 184621) | Freshwater microbial communities from Crystal Bog, Wisconsin, USA - CBH12Jul09 (SPAdes) | ecosystem: Environmental > Aquatic > Freshwater > Lake | place: Crystal Bog, Wisconsin, USA... | reverse complement strand
GCTGATTTAAAGCTTCCTGCGTCGCACTCAGCTTCTGGCCGAACCCCTCGATCGACGCGGCGTTGTGCACCAGCCCAACTCGCTGCCTACGGAGTGATTCGGAATTGCCAGCATCACTCTCTCGCACAATCCGGGCAAATTCGTCTCGAGTCGCCATCGGGTCCTGCAGTGCAGAGAGCGCTCCCATCAAGGATGTGAAGACGCTCCCCACATAATCCTGGTAGATCTGGGTCTGAGCTACTTCGATCAACTCTTCGAAGTTCTCGAAGTGGTGGTAAAGAGGTCCGCGCGAAATTCCACTGCGAAAGAGAACATTTTCCGATTTGATGTTGTTGTAAGCGGTCTCTTTGAGCATCTCTTTAACGGTATCCACTAGCTTTTGGGCCGTGGGGTGGAGAGGTTTTGTGGCGAGACCGACCATTTATTGATCGTACGCGGCGATTGAATGTTCTCCCCATGTTTTAGCGGGTTCACCAAAGTCGCCGTACATCTGTGAGGGTGTTGTAAGTAAGTCCGCTGAAAATAAGTGGGCCCCGTCGGGCTCGAACCGACGACCCACGGATTAAAAGTCCTAATCAAGGGCAAACTCTGGCCCAGCACAGCCAGATTTCACGCGGGAAATAGCGCAGAGAACCTCATTAAATTCTCGGCTGGTATTCTTTTGGTATGAGTGAACGCATGGCATTTCTTAAAGAAAATAGCGACGCTATTAAGGCTATTGCCGCACGCCATAAAGGCCTCAAGATCGCAGTCTTTGGAAGTGTTGCCAGGGGCGAGGATGGACCAGATAGTGATGTCGATTTTCTGGTGACCTTTGACAAAGAGGTTTCAGTACTCGATTGGCTTTTGCTCAATGAAGAATTGGAGCAATTTCTAAAATTACCGGTAGATGTAATTTCAATAAATGGCCTAAAGCCTCGTGATGTTCGCATTCGTGAAGAGGCAATTTTGCTATGAGCAGGTCTGATGAAGAAAGGGTTGAGGATATTCTCGAAATAGCAATCTCCTTGCAAATACTCGTGGCAAAGGGCGAAGAGTTCTTTCTTGCGGATATAACCCATCAATGGGGAATTGAAAGAGCGTTGCAAAATATTGGTGAGGCCTGCACAAAGATGTCTGATTCTATAAAATTGAAGTATTCAGATGTGGATTGGAAGTCAATTATTGGCATGAGGACATACCTGGCACATGCCTACCACCGAATAGATTCAGATATCGTGTGGAAGGCTGCAAGTATAAGTGTCCCAGCTCTGGTCAAGGCTTTAAAGAAAACTTCGTGACCCCGCCATTTACAAAGGCATAGCGCCACCATCCTTGAACATTCTTACTCACCATACTTTTGCGAAGCCGATATGTATTGTGGTGTCGCATAATGCCAAGATAAGAGTTGGCACTGGATTGAAAACTCTGACGAGTCAAGAGATCTGGTTTAGCCTCACCTAATTTCTCTAGTTGAAGATTATGTTTTTTGATAGCGCCATAAAAGTTACCCTTGATGCGATTTCCCATATAGATCCGCCCAGGTTTTATTATCGCCCCTAAATAGGCAACGCCCTTCTCGCATCTTTGTAAGTAGATCTTCTTGGGGTGGAGCACAAGCCCTAGCTCTTGATAGAGATAACTTCGAATAATAGGGATAAGTGAGCGCAAAAAATGACCATCGGGGTGAACCAAGACAAAGTCATCAACGTAGCGACCGTAGAATTTGATGCCGCAATCTTTCTTAATAAAGTGATCAAAACCGTTCAGATAAAAGTTAGCAAATACTTGGCTACTAAGATTTCCAATTGGTAGTCCGCAATTAAGGGGTGAATAAAATAGGCTCTTATCTTTGGGTAAGCCATCCCATCCACTTTTTGCTCCTTTGATAACACAGTTCTGGCTGGGGTTATTAAAGAGCACCACTTGTGTCAGGCTCAGTAATAACTCTTTATCTGCGCTTTCATATCGCTGGTGGATAAACTCAACTAATTTGGCGTAGAGGATCTGCACATTGATATGCATAAAAAATCCCCGGATATCGAGTTTGAGAATGTATGCATCTTGGGTGTAGCTAGAGGATGCTCTTCGGATAAAGCGATCAAGGCGCCGGATACCAAAGAGGGTGCCTTTGCCTGTTCGACAGGCGTATGAGTCATAAATAAAGACAGATTCAAAGAGTGGATTGAGTTTGGAGATAATCAGGTGGTGAACAATGCGATCCCTAAAATCTGCGGCAAAGATTTCTCGCTTGACCGGCTGATTGACAATAAAGGCAATCGATTTACCAGGTCGGTAGGTGCCATCATTTATCTCATTCCAGAGAGTTACTAAATTAGCCTCATAATCGAGCTCAAAGGCCAGAGCGTTATGAGTACGACGCTTATTTTTACGACAACGAAAATAAGCCTCAAGGAGCTCATCAAACTCGATGCGAGAGGAATTGGTGGCCGATATTGGTGGCTCTAGCCCTTCACCCATCAAGAGATCACGGTAAAGGGACTAGAGCCCCAAGCAGTCATTACTAGAGCGCGTTGAAAACCCCGTACTGGCCGAACGTAGTTGGTGTTGTTCTTATTGTTGTTGTTCTGGTTGCCATTGTTGAAGTTCTGGTTCCAGGCGTTGTTCGTGTCGTTCTCAGTCGAGGACCAGTAGTTGTTCTCCACGAACCCTCCAACACCGATATCTATAGAGATGTTTTGGCAACTATTAGGAATCTAGAAGTTGCACTCCTTAACTTCCTCTGGCCTTGGGAAATTCATCCCAGCACTACTTGAAAGTCTCGCTATCGCTTTTCAAACGCGAAATCATTGCTCGCTCTCACCAGCCGTAACCGGTGAAATTCTGGCCCTCAGACTGGCATTGCGCCAGCCTGTGATCTGCTTCCCAATGCTATCTGTGAGCAGTATCAACTCGCCATGCTTTTTGCTAGGCAATAACTTTAAATCACCCGATAGCCGAATCTCTAACTTGAGTAGCTCAAACTCATCCAAAAAAGCCTCAAGATGGGCAACCTTGTCGGTGGATTTATTAATTCGATAAATAGAGCGCAGCAAGACCAGGCAATCTCGCTTCATATCCTGACCCAAGGTGAATTTATATTCGCGGGGGTAGTCCTGAGTATAGAGAAAGACCTTATGGGTCAGGGCATAGATGTCGGCAAAGACGGGCAGATCTTGACAGGGCCATAGGAAATTATCTATCCATTTCAGCCTGAAAAAATAAAAAAAATTAAATGGATGAATAGGTAAATAGATGAAGGGCTAAAAAGCCCGAACTGGCCGAACGTAGTAGGTGTTGGGCTTAGCGAGGCCGTACAGGGTGCCATTGCCGAAGTCCTGGAGCCAGGCGGAGTTCGTGTCGTACTCAGTCGAGGACCAGTAGAGGTTCTCCACGAACCCTCCAACACCGAGCAAGTTGTCATACATCAATTTCATCTCACCAAGTGAGCCCAAGAACCAGTCAGACTTGCCACCTGCCGAACACGAAGTGGCAAAATACGCTGCATTGTTGCCGCTATTGTCAGCCGTAAAAACCGCCTTAATAGCAGCTGTATTTGCTTGACCAGCACCGACAGCACGCGCTGCCCAGCCTCGGGCCGCAGTCACATCCGTATTTGCCGAAGACCAAGTTTTCGAAGCGCTCTCACATGACTGTGGTGCTGCCTCCAGATAGTTGAACGTCGGATAAATGTCGTTGTAATCAACGAAAAAGATCGTTCCACCACCAGGGCCAGTGTCACCAACCTTGTACGTGCACTTTGTTCCAATGCAATTTGTTCCCGTTGCGATGGGAGCAGCTACTCCATTTGCACCTGCAGGACCAGCTGGGCCTTGTGGTCCCGCAGGTCCACTTCCGCCAGGACCTTGAGGACCCTGAGGGCCTGTTGCACCGGTTAGCCCAATGGGCCCTTGATCTCCTTTTGCTCCCACCATAGAAACTCCAACTGGCCAAGTTCCGTCCAAATTCTTTGGCCCAAACAATGTCTTAGTGACAGAGTTTATGAACATATCCCCCGGAGCGCCCAAAGTACTTTCAGGATCCTCCACACCGTTCCATAAAGTTTTTCCATCTTTTCCATTTAAACCATCTTTGCCCGCAATACCTGCTGCACCTGCTAATCCATCCACTCCGGCTGCACCTTGTGCACCGAGAATCAATTTGTCACTTCCCTTTGGACAGCTAGTAGTTCCAGGGTGAGTGACAACCTTTGTTTTTGAATTAACGCAGACGAGATAGCCACCTGATGAGGTATTGAGAACTCCTGCCGCCTGCACACTGACTCCGCCGATTAATAGGGCAAAGACAAGAAGTGCAAGGGATGTTTTCTTTTGGGTAAGAATTGAAAAGAACATTGAAGTAGTAACTGTAGTTTTCATGGAGTTCTCCTCAAAGAACACAGTCGGCTCGGCAATATCGTCAAGTCACTACTTCTTCCTACGGTCACCTAAGGAAAGGTCGACCTTGAGAAATGCAGGACATTTTTCTGTGGCGAATACTAACAGCCCCCCCCAATTTCAAGAATCTTGCCTGCAGGTTTTGCTCCATTTTTAGTATTAATTTGGTATGAAACGATTGACCACACATGCAACTAATCCCCACTAGAAAATGTCGGTGGGAGGTGAAAGACTATGCACTGAATACAAGTACATACGGGATTCACGCTTATTTCAGGCAAAGGCGCTTAACTTGAAAGTGGGCCCCGTCGGGATCGAACCGACGACCCACGGATTAAAAGTCCGTTGCTCTACCGACTGAGCTAGGGGCCCCAACTGCTAAAAAAGCGTGGAGCCGTACTGTACAGGAGTTTGCCAGAGGCAATTTCTTACGATTAGTGAACGGAAATCTCAACCCGGCGATTCATAGCCTGACCTGCAGGGGTGCTATTCGATGCAACAGGGTTCAGGTGTGCCTTAGCTTCAACCTTGATTGAGATCTTAGCCTTCCCCAACTTTGACTTCAGATAAGCGGCGGTCATCTGGCCGCGCTGTTGCGAGAGCTTTTGATTGTTGAATTTCGTGGCTAACCCCTGAGCATCTGTGTAACCAGTCAGGTCGATAACGGTGAAGCCATGCTGAACGACAACCTTTGCGACTTTGTCGAGTGCTGTCTTGGCCGCCTTCGAGAGCGAGTACTTGGCGACATCAAAGTTCACGTTAGCCAGAGCGACATTGCTGCTCTGTTGAGTAATTGGGTCATCGAGCACATTGCCGTTTGCATCAATAAGTTCGACAACGACCTTATCCTTCGGCCCTACCAAGATTGGTAGAGGGATGTTACTCAAATCCGTGATTGCAACCTTGTACTTCTTTCCATTGATGATCAAATCGAGGAAGGAGTAACCGGCTGGTGCCTTTATCGAGATCGATTCGCTGAGGGCCACTACCTGGTTTGCAACGAGTAGCTTCTTTGAAGCATGTGGTACCAACAGTCCTGGAGCAAGTTTCTGAACTTCGGCACCTGTCAGTTTTGTCTTCGGCGTCGGAATACTAACCGGAGGCGTTACCGGTGCGGGTGTCTTCGTTGGAGGGGGGGTTGGTGTTGGTGTTGGCACTCTCAACCATTGGGCGTATAACGTCACCGATGCGATAAATGGGTATAGATCATCGTCATTAAATGAAATACCACTGCCGTCCGCAGCGATATTCCAGTTGACGAAGCGATATCCAGTGCGCGTAAAGGAGTTGCTGGTTAGTCGTGCGACCGAAAGAATTGTTCCGGTCTCGTTGGCCATACTCCCCGAGCCGCCATTGGAGTTGAATGAGACGCTAAATGTGATTGGAGCCCATTGGGCATAAAGAGTCACATTTGAAGTAAAGGGGTATACCCCTCCATTCAGATAGGCAACACCTGATCCATTTGATGCCGTATTCCAACCACTAAATGAGTAGCCGAGGCGTTGATAGCCGTTACCCGTAAGGGCGGCAGGTCCAGTTGCGCTCTGCGGTGCCATAGAACCAGAGCAACCAATAATGCAATTGCTATTGAATACAACAGTCTTAACGGCCGCCGCAATCTGAGGGGTTGTGGAACTGGTTACGGTTTGTGAGGTTCCAAAGTTATTTGTCTCTGATACGGTGACTCGAAGAAACTTTCCAGCATCACCAGCGAGCAATAGATAGGTAGCGCCGGTTGCCCCAGAGATATTTGTGAATACCCCTGTGGAAGTTGAAGACTCTTGCCAATGAAATGATGCTGTTGGTGTCGGAGTGCCGGTCACTCCTACTGGTGTGGCAGTAAGGGTGTTGCCAACAGTTGTTGCTCCAGAGATTGTTGCTGAATTTATTGTTGGAGCTGCGTGACCGTTCGATCCTTGCGAGTTTGAATTTCCTCCCGCATCAGGGTCGTCCGACCACTTTGCGGTTAATTCGATGTCGTGAGTGCCCACTCTGTAAGTGATTCCTGGCGAATAGAGATTTCCATCGGAATCTTTCTAGCCGAGGAAAGTTTTTCCTGCTCCTCGATTAGTTGAGGGTGGAGTCGCGAGCGTGAAAGTGGACCCGCTATCTACATCACCATGAGTTGGCGCGGTTTCGGTGCGATCTGTTCCTAAGCTATAGGTGATCTTGCATTTTGCTGACGATGCGAATGCGGAAGTTGTTCCAGTCGTAAGTGTGAAGGCAAGGGTCATCGCAACGAGTGCATAAATGCGTCGGCGCTGACTGCGCGAATAACTCAAGAACGTGACCCTTTTGTGAGAACTTCGCTAGATAATGAGTCGAAATTCTAGTGATAGCCCCCTAGTTCACCAAATGTTAACCTGGCATTTCCGCTGTGAATCTACCTAGAAGTGGTACAGGGGTCTTCCAAAGCACCGCCCCCGCAAAGAGGGCCAAAATGCCCTATTTCTTATGCGCCGAGCGCTGCAATCGGTCCCGAATAGCCGCCGCTAGGCCATCCCCGCCCGGTTGGAGGACAACGACCACGCTTAATCCGCGCTGATCAGCGCTGCGCAGGGCTTGGTAGAGCTCACGGGCATACTGCTCAATTGAACTGGGGGCAGATAGTCGGATCACTCCATTCGGAGTCGGAATCTGGTCTGGGGCGATCAACCCATCCCCTGGCTCGGCGATTACATCCAAAATTACCTCGGCCTTAGGCGAGTAGTGGGAATCCAAGGTGCCAGGTGCCTTAATCCCCGTCGGATTGGACTCAAGAGCCACCAACCCCGTGCTCTCCTCAACCATCAAGGGGGTTATAGCTCCCAAACGAAGGATCATCGGGGTCGGACCGGTGCAATCAACGATCGTCGATTCCAAACCTACAAGCGAGGGTCCACCATCCAGGATCAGATCGCCCTCTAATAGATATGGTGCAAGTTCTTCTTCAACCGCTTGTGCTGTCGTTGGAGATACCGCTCCAAAACGATTCGCGCTGGGGGCCGCGATCCCCTTTCCGCCTACGGCGTTAAATTCTTTTATTAGTGCCAAGGCGATTGGGTGAGCCGGCACTCGCAACCCAACAGTCTCTTGACCCCCTGTGATGAAATCTTGGGCAAGCTCCGATCTCTTGAGAACCAAAGTCAGAGGCCCGGGCCAGAAATCTCTCGCTAAGGCAATTGCATATTCGGGAATGTCGCGAGCCCACTGCCCCATCCCGTCCAGCGAGGCAATATGCACGATTAAGGGGTGATCGGCGGGACGACCCTTCGCTGCGTAGATGCGAGCGACTGCTTCGGGATTGGATGCATCCCCGCCAAGTCCGTAGACAGTCTCAGTTGGAAAGGCGACTAACTCACCGCTCTTAAGTGCGAGCGCAGCACTCTTGATCGTCTCCGTAGTACAGATTGACAAGAAATTCATAACAGCATTCTGTCACCAATTATTAAGAGAATACTCAGACCACCATGAGAGGATTCAGTATGAAAATATTTCGCGGAATCTTCTTTGCAATCCTGACGCTCTCTGTTTTAGCGATTGCCATCCATCAAAACCCAAGTAATACGCAGCGGTACGTAACTGTAGTCGGAACCGGTACAACAACCGTCGTTCCCGATGCAGTTCGCTTAGATGCCAGCGTTACGACCAAGGCCGCGACAAGTGCAGCAGCGCTATCTAGCACGAGCAAGTCTGCAGATACCTTCCGCCAGACTCTGATCTCTTCTGGAGTGCTTGCTAAGTACATTCAGACTCAGACTCTCAATGTCACTCCAAATTATGTTTACTCAACAAATGGCACCTCCAAGATCTCTGGCTACCAAGCGACTCAACAATTTACGGTCACGATTCGCAACGCAGCTAACGCTGGAGCGATTGTTTCGGCGGCTCAGAACGCAGTTGGAAATCCGCTTCAAATCAACGGCACCTCGTCCTATGTATTCGATGAGAGCGCAGCAGAGGTAAGTGCGCGCGCCAAGGCGATCTCCATCGCGAAAGAGAAGGCAACGAGTTACGCCTCTCTCGCCGGAGCAAAGATCGGCAAGATTCTCACCATCGATGAAACCGTCCAAAACTCAGGTCCACAACCTGTAGTTATGGCGATGGCAAAGTCGGATGCAGCTACCACCCCTGCCCAGATTGATCTCGGGCAACAGGATGTAACTGTCACCGTGACCACTCAGTGGTCGATCAAGTAACCTCTTAAAGCCAAAAAACCCCTAGGAATCTTTGATTTTTAGGGGTTTTTTACTGGGTTGAAACTGGTTTTGATAGAGGGCTACTCTCCGATACCCTTAGCCTTCGCTTCTAGTCCCCATCGTCTAGAGGCCTAGGACATCGCCCTTTCACGGCGGTAACACGGGTTCGAACCCCGTTGGGGGCACTCTCGCCAACTGGGAACGGTTGATGGGTTGAAGTAGGAAAGCTGACTTATGAAAGTAAGTTTGGCCCAGTAGCGCAGTTGGTTAGCGCGCCGCCCTGTCACGGCGGAGGTCGCGGGTTCAAGTCCCGTCTGGGTCGCTAGGTATCTTTATCTCGCGCGTTAAAGGCTCGAGAAATATTGGCTCGGTAGCTCAGTTGGTACGAGCGCGCGACTGAAAATCGTGAGGTCGACAGTTCGATCCTGTCCCGAGCCACGCTTCTTCCACAGCACAACTTCCCGATGGCCTGAGCTCCCATTTCCTTGCTTACTATCAACCAAAAGCGATTCGAAGGTCAATTGACCTGGCTATAGATTGTGGCTACATTGTAGCTACAACAAGGGAGAGAAAATGGCAGCAGATGCAGTAGTCAGGGCAAGGGTTAGCGAGAGCACGAAGCGAGAAGCCTCTGCCATCCTCGAAGCAGTTGGATTGACCACCTCTGACCTCATCCGCATGGTGCTAATCCGAGTAGTCGAGGATAAGGCCCTGCCATTCGACCCTGTTCGCCCAAATAAAGTTACGACCAAAGCCATTGAAGCCGCTCGTGCCGGGAAGGTTAAGCGCGCAAAGTCAGCTAAAGAACTGATGAAGACCCTGAATGCGGGAAATTAATTACACGACCCAGTTTGAGCGAGATTTCAAGCGCATAAAGAAGAATCCGAGTCACAAGAACGTAGAAGGCTTACTTGCGGGAGTAATCACAATCCTACAAATGGATGGAGTACTGCCTTCCAGAAACCAAGATCATTCGTTGGCAGGGGATTACAAAGCCTGTCGTGAGTGTCACATCAAGCCAGACTTATTATTAATCTACAGCAAGCCTACGAAGATGATCTTGACTTTAATTCGGTTGGGCAGCCATTCAGACCTCTTCTAAAACTTTCCGAGCTCTGTAGTTACTACGATACGGAACTCCCAGGAATCGCCTTCAAGAGGGCAGTTACTTCAGATTCTTTATAGCGACGATGACCACCGAGCGTGCGGATACTGGTCAACTTGCCAGCTTTGGCCCAACGTGTGACGGTCTTGGGATCCACTCTAAATAGTGCGGCAACTTCCGATGGCGTCAGCAAGGTCTCTTGTTCGCTCATCGTCGCCCCCGTTGGTGAATTGGCGAAATGTCCATTTCGCACCGATATGGGTGCAGTATTCCTGTTATGCAACAGTTATGACAAGGGGTTGAGCAAGATTTTTTAGGCAGGTTTTACGAAGCCTGCTCTAGGGCCGAAACCTTCCGCCAGCGTGAAACCAGCCGTTCGTACCCCAAACCGGCTTCCGCACCGTCACCACTTGATAGGCCACCCAGAGAGAGCTGGATATCTTCAACCGAGGTGTCGGCTTCTAGCCCTTCGAAACCATCTTCCTTGAGGCTCTGCTCCAGATAGTTAGCCAGGCCGCCGTAATCGAGTTCGACGAGAGATTCAGCGTGGAACATACTGAGCCACTCCAAGAGGTCCGCTATCTCTTGCTCAATTGGACCGTTGCCGAAAGCGCCAACCACACACTGGTGGGTAAACATGCACCGCTTCTTCGCATTTGAGATTGAGGTACGCAAGATCGTGAATGCACCATCCTCGTTATGACCACGCAACCGTTCATCGGGTTGAAAGAGTGAGAACCAGCGCGGAGGAATGATCCAAGTCTCGGTAAAGATATGTGGGACTTTATCTTCGACACTTTCTGAGTTGATCAAAATCGCCTCTTCAACATTGGCGGGCACGAAGAAACGCGCCACATTAAGTGGCATTGACTCTTTAAAATCTGCGAGCGCAACCCATGAACGAGCGGCCGTTGACCATGGTGCAACGTATCGCTTTCCTTCAAATTCGAGAATATGTGCGCCATCTGCTGTTAGCGCTGGAGGCTCAGATGAAATCAGGCGGCGCAGCGCACGAATCTGTTCGTCGTAACCAGTTGAGGCAGTAATTGGAATTGCATTCCACCGCAGCTGTTCCGCAGGTTCAAATGCATCTATCGGCTCATAAACCCGAAGGGATGCAACGTAAGGAGTTGGACGCATCGTGAGGATACGCTGATGACTTAATTACGCGCGCTTGGCGTAATTGTCATCTGCATATGGATCTTCATCGCTCTCATCGGTGACCGTACGTGTAACGGGTGCTTCACCGTGGAGCTCTTTTGCTAAACGCTCTAAATCCATATCTGGACCAGAATATTTAAGATCGCGTGCGACTCGGGTCGCTTTAGCTTTCTGTCGGCCACGCCCCATAGCGAGACCTCCTTCTTCTCTATCTAATAACCCATGTTTTAAGTATCGTCAGGAGGGTAGGTTATCGCTCTTGGTATCTCCCTACCAATGCAGACCCGCTTTCGGCGGTTCTACGCTCAATTTTCCCACAGACCCAGCCCTTCATGCCGCGGGCCGAAAGGCTGCGCAGGGCTAAATCGGCGACTTGAGGGGCAACGATCGCCACCATGCCAATGCCACAGTTCCAGGTTCGCTCCATATCGGCCTCTGCAACCCCTCCGAGGCGGGCGAGGTAGGCCATTTCGAGCGGCAGAGACCAGGTTGAACGATCAAAGGTAGCCACCAAGCCCTCTGGGAGTACCCGAGACGTATTGGCAGCCAAGCCTCCGCCGGTGATGTGGGCGTAACCATGCAGATTCTCTTTTAGACCGCGGTGGAGGGCTAGACAGTCCAGCGAGTAGATCTCGGTCGGGGTTAGTAGCACTTCGCCGAGCGTCTTTCCAAATTCAGCGACGTGCTGATCCAGTGAGAGGTTCTGAGTCTTCAAGATATGTCGCACGAGTGAGTATCCATTGGCGTGGAGACCCGAAGCGGGCATCGCAACGATGAGATCTCCTTCGCGAACTAGGTGCTCGCCCAATAAATTTTCGTAGTCCACTGCCCCGGTGGCGGCTCCCGCAATATCAAATTCATCTTCGGCCAAGAGACCAGGATGTTCAGCGGTTTCACCACCTACGAGTGCGGTTCCCGCCTTCTGACAACCAATCGCAATTCCTTTAACAATCTCTGCAATCCGCTCCGGAAAGACTTTTCCTACGGCGATGTAATCAGTCATGAAGAGTGGTTCTGCGCCACATACAACCAAATCATCTACCACCATCGCAACTAAATCTTCACCGATCGTGTCGTACTTTTGCATGAGACGAGCAATCTCGGTTTTTGTCCCAACACCATCCGTCGATGTGGCGAGTAGAGGGCGATTAAATTTCTTCAGAGCAGATACATCAAAGAGCCCGGCAAAACCACCGATATCTCCGATAACTTCTGAGCGACGGGCCTTTGCAAGATGCGCCTTCATTAATTCAACGGCGCGATCTCCTGCAACGATATCTACACCTGCGGCTTCGTACGAAGTCATTCGTATCGATTTACAATCTCAAGCAGATTCTTTCCGGCAGATAAGTCAGCTGGAATATCGATCGGATACTCACCGGTGAAACAAGCGGTGCAAAGTTTTGACTCGGCGATCGTGGTGGCTGCCACCAAGCCCTCCATCGATACATATCCCAGCGAATCAGCACCGATCGAACGGCGGATCTCTTCAACTTCTAAGCCTGCAGCAATTAACTCGGCGCGCGAAGCAAAATCAATTCCGTAGTAACAAGGCCATTTAACTGGTGGCGACGAGATGCGCACGTGAATTTCAAGAGCACCTGCCTCACGCAACATGCGAATTAAGGCACGTTGGGTATTTCCTCGGACGATCGAATCATCTACAACAACGATGCGCTTTCCTTCAATCACATCACGCAGTGGGTTGAGTTTGAGGCGAATACCAAGTTGTCGAATCGTCTGACTCGGTTGAATAAAGGTGCGGCCCACATAGGAGTTCTTAACCAACCCGGCGCCGTAGGGAATCCCTGATTCGCGGGCGTAACCCACTGCGGCAGGTGTGCCAGATTCTGGGACAGGTATCACCAAATCAGCGGAAACCGGGTGTTCTTTAGCTAGTTGGGCGCCCAACGCTACGCGAGTTGTATGCACATTGCGGCCGGCGATCGAGGTGTCCGGGCGAGCGAGATATACATATTCAAAGATGCAGCCCTTAGGTTCAGGCTCTGCCCAACGAGTTGAACGAAGACCATTCTCATCAATGGCAATAAATTCTCCGCACTCAACTTCGCGTACGAAAGATGCTCCGACGATATCGAGTGCTGCAGATTCAGATGCAACAACCCAACCGTGATCCAATTTTCCGATTACAAGTGGGCGCACGCCATTGCGATCGCGTGCAGCATAAAGAGTGTGCTCATCCATAAATACCAAAGAGAAAGCACCTTTAAGCAGCGGCAAGATAGCGAGCGCAGAGCTCTCAAAATTCTTTCCCTCTTGAGCGGCGATGAGAGCAGTCATGATCTCAGTGTCGGTTGTGGCGTGCATGCCGTGATCGTTCTTTGGGGCAATCTTGCTTAAGGTCTCGGCCAGGTCGCCGGTGTTCGTTAAGTTTCCATTATGTGCGAGCGCTAACGTGCCGTGATTTGTAGAGCGCAGAGTTGGTTGTGCGTTGGCCCATGTAGAAGAACCAGTAGTTGAGTAGCGACAATGCCCAATCGCTAATTTTCCGGTAAGAGTCGCAAGATCATTTTCGGTAAAGACCTGCGAAACCAGTCCCATATCTTTATAAACAACGATGCGCTTGCCATCTGATGTTGCGATGCCCGCCGACTCTTGTCCGCGATGCTGTAGGGCATAGAGTCCATAAAAAGTTAGCTTCGCGACCTCTTCATCCGGTGCCCAGACACCAAATACGCCGCACTCATCTTGTGGACCCTTCTCCGCGCCAAAAGTCTCGAAGGTTAGCTTTCCATCGGGGCGGCGGGTCACTCTGTAATCCTAATTGTCTGCGCAGCCTGCTGAAACAATTGCGAGAGATCGGAGCGTTCCCCGCTTGCAGTGATTCGTCCATCGCGTAGCCCATCGCTCCACTCGAGAGTGCCTGCGATAAGTCCGAAAAATTCGGTGGCGCCCATTTCGACAACATTGGGAGGTGTCCCACGAGTGTGCTTGGGACCTTCGCAACATTGAATCGCTGCGTAGGGAGGAATGCGAAGTTCTACTGCGTGGCCGGGAGCAAGTTTGCTTATCTCTTCGAGGAGCGCTTTGACCTGCGATAAGACCTGAGGATCGCGCGCCATAACCGCCTCTTACCCGAAGAGCTTCGGCAGGGTTTGGGTGTGGGCTTGGCGCAGCTCATCCAATGGGATGGCTGCTCCATTGATCACAAGCGCGTCTCCACCAGAGATACCTAGCTCGTGGAGCGCGATTTCAAACTTCTCTGCGAGGACAGCCAGAGCGGCAAGGTGCTCAGCTTTAACGGTCACCAGTACGCGTCCGGGGGTCTCGGCAAAGAGTCCTGCGGCCACGCCACCCGGGATGTATTGAGCGGGTAGGTCGATGCTTGCCCCGATGCCGTTTCGAAGAACTGCCTCTGTCAGGGCCGCAGCCAAACCGCCATCGCTCAAATCGTGCGCGGACTCAAAGAGTGGTTGCCCCTCAAGGAGCAGGTTTATCAGGCGCATTTCAGTGGCGATATCCGGGGTGGGAGCGTGATCGCCCATTTGGCCATGTAGATGGGCCCACTCTGAACCGCTGAAGTTATCGCTGGTGTTTCCCAATTGAACGATCGACAAACCTGCGGCGGGGATCCCCATCTTGGTTCGGGTCGTGACATCTTGGATCACACCCAAGACTCCAATCACCGGAGTTGGAAGAATCGCGACGGCGCCAGTCTGATTGTAGAAAGAGACATTTCCGCCAGTAACTGGCAGTCCCATTTCTAGGCAGATATCCGCTAAACCGCGCACGGTTTCAGCGAATTGCCACATAACACCCGGATCTTCAGGAGATCCAAAATTCAAACAGTTAGTGACCGCGAGTGGCTTTGCACCAGTCGTTGCAATATTGCGGCAAGATTCAAGAAGCGCCAATTTTGCACCGTTATACGGATCGAGATAAGACCAGCGCGCATTGGCATCAGTTGAGATTGCCACGCCTAAGTTGGTGTTCTCGTCAATACGGATCATTCCCGAATCTTCAGGTTGCGAAAGAACAGAATTTCCCTGGACATATCGATCGTATTGATCAGTGACCCAGGACTTATCAGCGATATTTGGCGAAGCGATAAGAGCGAGCAATTCACGCTTAATGGATTCGGTGGAATCTAAAGTTGGAAGCGTGGTTGGGGTGAGCGTCTCGAGATACGCAGGCTTAGCGATCGGACGGTTATATACGGGTCCATCATGAGCCACTGTGCGCGGAGGAACATCAACAATTAGCTCACCATTAAAGGTGATCTCCAGATTTTTACCGTCGGTGACTTCACCGATGACGGTTGCGGTGACATCCCACTTCTTGCAGATCTTCATAAAGCGTGCCAGCTTTGATGGTTCGATGATGGCGCACATGCGCTCTTGTGACTCTGACATCAAGATCTCTTCTGGCGAGAGCGATGGATCGCGAAGTGGAACCTTCTCGAGCTGAATCGACATTCCGCCAGAACCTGCAGAAGCCAACTCACTCGTTGCGCAGGAGAGTCCAGCACCGCCGAGGTCTTGGATACCGATAACTAGATCTTCGGCAAAGATCTCTAAGGAACATTCGATCAAAACTTTTTCGGCGAAAGGATCGCCCACCTGCACTGCAGGACGCTTGGCTGCCTTACCTGAAGCAAAGGTCTCAGAGGCTAGAACAGATACGCCGCCGATTCCATCTCCACCGGTCTTTGCACCAAAGAGAACTACTAGATTGCCGGTGCCGTGAGCTGTAGCGAGTTTGATATCTTCGTGTCGCATAACGCCGACACAGAGCGCATTAACAAGTGGATTACCTGCGTAGGTTGGATCGAATACGACTTCTCCGCCGATATTTGGAAGGCCTAAGCAGTTCCCATACCCACCTACACCGGCCACAATTCCAGGGAGAACGCGGCGAGTATCCACGGCATCGGCTGGCCCAAAACGCAATGGGTCCATGATTGCGATGGGGCGCGCACCCATAGTCAAAATATCGCGAACAATTCCGCCCACACCCGTCGCTGCACCTTGATAAGGCTCAATAAAAGATGGGTGATTGTGCGACTCAATTTTGAAAGTGACCGCGTAACCCTGCCCGATATCTACTACGCCAGCGTTCTCGCCAATTCCAACTAGGAGAGCGTCAGAGTGAGGGGCCTTCTCGCCAAATTGCTTGAGGTGTACTTTCGAAGATTTGTACGAGCAATGTTCGGACCACATGACGGAGTACATGGCGAGTTCAGATGATGTTGGACGGCGTCCCAAAATCTCTTTAATGCGAGCGTACTCATCCTCTTTCAGACCGAGCTCACGCCAAGGTTGTGTCAGCTCCGGCTGCGCAGCAGCAACCGTAACGGTATCGAGTGCCATCAACGTCCCACCAAACTGTGCAATATGGATGTGAAAAAAGTTAGCCCATCTTCACTTGGACCTGTTAAGGATTCAATTGCCTGCTCTGGGTGTGGCATTACGCCGACAACATTTCCACGGGCATTGGTAATTCCAGCAATATCATTCTTAGAACCATTGGGATTTGAATCCGCGTAGCGCAGGACTACGCGACCCTCAGATTCCAACTCATGAAGAGTTTGCGCACTCGCTTGAAACGAACCTTCACCATTCTTAATGGGAATAACTAAGCGATCACCCTTGGTGTAACCAGATGTCCATGGAGTAGATGCGTTCTCAACGGTCAGCGGTTGATCGGTGCAGACAAAGTGCAAGCCTTGATTGCGAGTGAGCGCGCCTGGCAGCAAGTGAGATTCGCAGAGAATCTGGAAACCATTGCAGATTCCGAGAATGGGAAAGCCGTGCTCTGCAGCGATAATGATCGAAGACATGATGGGCGCGAAGCGAGAGATCGCGCCACAGCGCAGATAATCGCCATAAGAAAATCCACCGGGCAGAACTACGGCTTGTACCTCTTTAAGGTCGTCGCTAGCGTGAAAGAGTGGAACGGGAGTACCGCCCGCTAAACGGATTGCACGCAGTGCTGAGGAATCATCGAGTGAACCAGGAAAGGTGACTACCCCAACGCGCATCAGCCCTCAACCTTTACGAGGTAGCTTTCGATAACGGGGTTGGAGAGAAGAGTTTCCGCCGCCTTTTCGATATCTGCCAATTGCTCGGGAGTAGGGGTTCCCTCTACTTCGATCTCAAAACGCTTGCCCTGACGGACCGCTTTAGCAAAGGTGAAGCCAAGGCGAGGAAGCGCCGCCGCTACCGCTTGACCCTGTGGGTCGAGGATCTCGGGCTTCAACATAACTTCCACAACGATGGTGGCCATTAGATCTTCCTTCCGGTCAGGAGCGTGAAAGCAGTTTCGTAGCGTTCACGAGTCTTCTCGACAACTTCAGTTGGCAATTCGGGAGGTGGGCTCTTGCGATCCCAATCCGAGGCGAGTAACCAATCGCGAACGTATTGCTTATCAAAGGAGGGTTGTGCGCCGCCTGGCTTCCAAGTGTCAGCAGACCAAAAACGGGAAGAGTCTGGAGTTAAGGCTTCATCGCCTAGGCAGATTCTACCTGTGGCATCGCGGCCGAATTCAAATTTGGTATCAGCAAGAATAATTCCGCGCGTGGCGGCGTAATCGTGGGCGGTCGCATAGAGCTTTAAGGTCAAAGCCTTCAACTCGGAGGCATCCGATTCGCCAATGATCTGGACAGTTCTGGCGAAGGAGATGTTTTCGTCGTGATCACCCATCTCTGCCTTCGTCGCCGGGGTGAAGATATTCTCTGGCAGCTTCGAGCCATCGAGAAGTCCTGCCGGCAAATCTATGCTCGTAACTGATTGTGAGCGTTGATACTCCACCCAGCCTGAGCCAGTCAGATACCCACGAGCGACGCACTCAATAGGAAACATTTCGAGCGTCTTCACAATCACTGCACGATCTTTCACCTCTGCGGGCACATCAGTGCTAATCAGATGGTTAGGAACTAAATCAGAGAACATCTCAAACCAGAAGAGAGAAAGTTGCGTAAGCAGTTTGCCCTTACCAGGGATCAGAGTGGGCAGAATGTAATCAAATGCAGAAATACGGTCACTGGCAACAATCAGAAGTTCGCCAGCAGAGTTTGTATATAAGTCACGGACTTTTCCACTACGCAGGTGATCCCACCCTGCTATCACCGTGCTCACCGAATACTTGAGGGGCGATACTGAGCCGCCTGTTGGTGCTTTGATGTAATCGCTTCAATGCGATTAATAACTCGATTGGTCTGTGCGATCGCATCACCGGTAAATTCAAGTGGGGTCGAAAGGAGAGATTCGAGAGCGACCCTATCAAGCGGCATCCGTGGATCGGCGGCTAAAGCATCGATCATTGTGTTGGGCTTTCCTTGACGAATTCCCAATGCGGCAGCAACAGCGTGTTCCTTAATAATTTCATGTGCGACTTCGCGACCCAAACCGGCTTTCACGGCCGCAACCAAGATCTTGGTTGTTGCAAGGAAGGGGAGGTAACGAGTGAGTTCCGCATTGATCACTTCAGGAAATGCGCCGAACTCTCCGAGCACTGTCATAAATGTTTCGAGAAGACCGTCGATAGCGTAAAAGGCATCTGGGAGTGCGATTCTGCGCACCACGCTGCACGATACATCACCCTCATTCCACTGGTCGCCGCTCAGCTCGCCAACCATTGAGGCGTAGCCCCGCAAGATAACTGACAAACCATTGACTCGCTCGCACGATCTCGTATTCATCTTATGTGGCATTGCACTTGATCCAACTTGCCCAGCCTTAAAACCTTCTGTCACAAGTTCTGCGCCCGCCATCAAGCGAATAGATGTTGCGAAGGAGGATGGCGCTGCTGCTAGTTGTACCAACGTGGTCACTACATCAAAATCAAAGGAGCGCGGATAGATCTGCCCCGTTGAATCCAAGAGGCGGTTGAATCCTAAGTGGGTGGCAATTTCACGCTCTAACTCTTCATGGGCAGAAGCGCTGCCGAGAAGATCTACTGAATCTTGGGCAGTACCAACTGGACCTTTGATTCCGCGGATGGGATATCGCTCGATCAAGTTTTCTAGACGTTCGTATGCGAAGAGAAGTTCTTCGGCAGCGGATGCAAAGCGCTTACCTAGTGTGGTTACTTGGGCCGCGACATTGTGTGAGCGTCCCGTAATCGGTTGATCAATATATTGGGCGGCTCGCTCAGCGAGCATCGCCAGAACTGCAATAACACGCTCTTGCACTAAGAGAAGTCCATCTCGAACCTGCATCGCTTCGACATTTTCGGTGAGATCGCGTGAGGTCATTCCGGCGTGAATCGCCTCATGTCCCGCAAGGGCGTTGAACTCTTCGATGCGGGCTTTGACATCATGGCGCGTTAATTTTTCGCGAGCATCAATCGAGGCCAGATCCACATGAGCTAGGAGCTTTTCGTAATCAGCGATCACCTCGCCCGGGATATGGTGGCCGAGTTTAGATTGTGCGCGCATCACCGCTATCCAGAGATTGCGCTCCTGAATAATTTTGGATTCAGGGGACCAGATGGAGCGCATCCTTGCCGACGCGTAACGATCAGCTAAAACGCTCATGGCTTAATTCTCTCGTACTTTGTCTGCCGTCGATGCCGCCAGCGCTATATCGCTTCGGTAGTAACTCCCACGGAGGGAGAGTGTCGAGATGGCATCGTAGGCACGCAACCTGGCATCTGTCAGCGTCTCGCCTACGCCGGTTACCGCGAGTACCCGACCTCCCGACGAGCACAAGATTCCGTCCTGCAGTCCGGTACCCGCTTGATAGACGAAGGCATCTTCAACAGAGGCGATCCCCGTAATTGGATCACCAACAACGGGAGTCGCGGGGTAGCCCTCGGCAGCGAGGACAACGGTGACTGCCGCCTCATCGAGCCACTCCAGTGGCGCAGCCTCATGAAGTCGTCCGGTGGCAGCCTTGTAGAGCAGGGTGGCGAGCGGGGTTTTAAGACGGGGCAGCAGTACTTGGGTCTCAGGATCGCCAAAACGAGCATTAAATTCGATGACCTTTAGGCCCTTGGAGGTTAGAGCTAACCCCGCGTAGAGCAGGCCGATGAAGGGTGTATCTCGGGCCTGCATCTCTGCGATGGTTGGCTTAAGGACCTCGCGCAGAGTGCGCTCCTCGATATCAAGTGGCGCCCATGGCAGAGGTGAGTAGGCGCCCATGCCACCAGTGTTTGGCCCTAAGTCGCCATCGAGAGCTCTCTTAAAATCTTGTGCCGGTTGCAATGCCAGAATTGTCGTGCCATCAGAAATTCCGAAGAGAGAGATTTCGGGTCCATCTAGAAACTCTTCGATCACGACGCGCGGAGATAAGTAGGCATGGTCGAGGGCTACCTGTCGATCGCTAGTAACAACAACTCCCTTACCTGCCGCCAAACCATCGTGCTTAACAACATACGGCGCTCCGAAGGCGTCGAGCGCTGCCTCCATCTCGGATTTTGTGGTGCAGGTGAAGCTGCGGGCAGTTGGAACTCCCGCATCTCTCATCACTTGCTTTGCAAAATCTTTGGAACCTTCAAGAGAGGCCGCCATGGCACTTGGACCAAATGTCGCGATCCCGGCCGAACGCAGGGAATCGGCAAGGCCATTAACAAGAGGCTTCTCGGGACCAATCACTACAAGATCAATTTCCAGGAGTTGAGCTAGAGCAACGACCGCAGAATTGTCATCGGTGTCGATAGCGTGCAGCGCTGCAAAGTTAGCGATTCCTGGATTTCCTGGAGCCGCATGTAATTCTTCTAATTGAGGATCCCGCTTTAAGGCCTGGGCAAGCGCATGTTCGCGCCCACCGGATCCAATCAGAAGAACCTTCAAATGAGATCCTTTACAACGATCGTCTCATCGCGACCAGGGCCAACACCGATTGCGCTCATCGGAGCACCGGAAATCTCTTCTAGAAATTTCACGTACGCCCGAGCATTTTCTGGAAGATCTTCTAACTTACGAGCCTTTGAAATATCTTCCTTCCAGCCGGGAAGATATTCATAAATGGGTTTCGCATGATGGAAATCTGATTGTGATGATGGAAGCTCTTCAACGCGCTTGCCATCAATTTCGTAGGCGACACAAACTGGAATCTGCTCCCAACCAGTAAGGACATCGAGTTTGGTCAGAAAGAAATCAGTGAGGCCATTTACGCGAACCGCGTAACGCGCGATAGGTGCGTCATACCAACCGCAGCGACGTGCGCGACCAGTTGTTACACCAATCTCTCCGCCGATTGTGCGGAGCTTCTCTCCATCCTCATCAAAGAGTTCGGTAGGAAATGGACCGGAACCAACGCGGGTTGTATACGCCTTAACAATTCCGATAACGCGGGTGATCTTCGTTGGTCCAATTCCGGATCCAGTAGAGGCGCCACCCGCGGTTGGGTTGGAAGAGGTAACAAAGGGGTAGGTGCCGTGATCGACATCGAGCAGAGTTCCCTGCGAACCTTCAAGCAACACGTTCTTGCCAGCCTTCAGTGCTTGATCGAGAAGGAGCACGGTGTCAGTGACATAAGGGCGCAAGATATCTGCATATCCGAGATACTCCCGAAGAACCTCTTCAACCTCGATACCCTTGCGATTAAATACCTTTATCAGGACTTGGTTCTTATCGCGCAGCGCTGCCTCAATCTTTTGGCGCAAGATCGATGGATCAAAGAGATCTTGCACGCGGATACCGATGCGATTGATCTTGTCGGCATAAGCCGGACCGATTCCGCGACCTGTTGTACCAATCTTTGAGTTACCAAGGAAACGCTCGGAAACTTTATCTATCGTGCGGTGATAAGGGGTAATCAGGTGAGCATTGGTGCTGATCTTGAGCTTGGAAGTATCAATTCCCCGCTCATTTAATCCGCGAATCTCTTCCAAAAGTACTGAAGGATCAATCACTACGCCGTTACCAATGACAGGAACGACGTTGGGACTCAAGATTCCAGATGGCAGAAGGTGAAGGGCGTACTTTTGATCGCCGATGACAACAGTGTGTCCAGCGTTATTGCCACCTTGATAGCGAACCACGTAGTCAACACGATCTCCCAAGATATCGGTCGCCTTACCCTTACCTTCATCGCCCCACTGGGCGCCGAGCAGTACTAGAGCAGGCATTTTTTCCTAACCTTCTTGAGAGATCGTGCGTGGAAGAGAACTACTTATTGAGTGAGGTTCCAGTTGAACGAAGATCTTCGCAAGCCTCAACAACGCGCTTTGCGAGGCCAGCCTCTGCAGCCTTACCCCAGGCACGTGGATCGTATGCCTTCTTATTTCCGACTTCGCCATCAATCTTGAGTACCCCGTCGTAGTTCTTGAAGACGTGATCTACAACCGGGCGAGTAAATGCATATTGAGTATCGGTATCGATATTCATCTTTACGACACCGTAATCAAGAGATTCGCGAATCTCGGAGAGAAGTGAGCCGGAGCCGCCGTGGAAGACGAGATCCATTGGCTTAGAACCGGCAGGAAGACCCAACTTGGCAGCGACCGCGTCTTGCAGCGTCTGCAAAATCTTGGGTTGCAGAACAACGTTGCCAGGCTTGTAAACGCCATGCACATTTCCAAATGTTGCTGCCACCATGTAGCGGGCATGTGGATCGTTGCCGAGAGTATCGATGGTCATCAAGGCATCTTCAGGAGTTGAGTACAACTTCGCATCGTGCTTTGCTTCGATGCCATCTTCCTCGCCGCCAACTACGCCGATTTCGATTTCAAGAATTGTGCGAGCAGCCTTTGACTTCTCGAGCAACTCTTTTGCGATGGTCATGTTCTCTGGCATTGATACAGCTGAGCCGTCCCACATATGTGAGTTGAAGAGTGGAGCCTTGCCTGAGTTGATGCGCTCAGCGCCGAAAGCCAAGAGCGGACGCATGAAGCCATCGAGCTTCTCGGCTGGGCAGTGATCGGTGTGAATTCCGATGTTGACGTTGTAGTTCTTAGCAACAATATGTGCGAACTCGGCGAGCGCTACTGCGCCATCGACCATGTTCTTCACGGTTGAACCTGAGAGGTATTCCGCTCCGCCCCAAGAGATTTGAATGATTCCATCTGACTGCGCCTCTGCAAATCCGCGGATCGCACCGATCAGTGTCTGTGAAGAGGAGACGTTGATCGCTGGGTAGGCGAAGGAGCCTGCCTTCGCGCGGTCCAACATTTGGGCATAAATTTCCGGGGTTGCGATTGGCATCTTTAAAGTTCTCCCTGTTGAGGTTAAGGACGGCTGTAAGAGGACGCCGCTGGCTCAACACTGGGTCAGGCTGTCTTGCTTACGGCTAATCCCACCACATTTCAGGGCGGATTGGAAAACCTAACGGGCTGCGCCCCCTAATTGATTCCGAAATGGCTCAATAATCGATCTATCCCAAGCAGGCCGAAGTTTGAGTGCATCAAGGCATGCCCGCCTTTGAGTAGCCATCGCCCGGCCACCTCGAGCGTATGAAGATGTGCGATGACCCTGAATGCGCCATTAAGTAATGAAAACACGGTGCCCCCTTTGTTATGCGCCACCCCAGATCTCTGCGGTGGCGAGCGTGTTAGGAGGGCAAAGTTACGAGCGGGCCAAGATCAAAGAGCGGGGCCACCCTCACGATTGTGAAGGTGGCCCCGCTGTGGATACTGCTGGGTGGGATTATTTAGGGAAGGATCTCGCTCATATATTCCTCATTGATGAGCGCCTTTGCGCCCATATAGAGCGCGACTAGCGCAGTTACCAGTCCAAACCAGCCACCAGTCTTGACTGCGCCAGAGTGGCCGCCCGCCCAGTTGCCATAGGACAACAGGATCAAGGTGATCGTCAGGAGAGCTCCAAAGAGGTTGTGCTGGATGCTCCGCTTCATGACAGCCATCCAGAAGATGAAGTTCGCTACGGCAAAGCCGAGGATAAGCACCCCTAGCGCGCCAGGTGCCTGTGTTGCTGGGTGGGTGATGAAGTACCAAAGTGAGAGCCAGAAAGCTCCAAAGGAGCCGAAGAAGGTGGCTCCGATTGCATCCCCGCGGAGGAACTCCATAATGCTGACGAGCAGCCCGACAGCGCCACCAAATGCGAGGGCGGTGCCGATCATTGCTGAGCCACCGGCGTTATGCCATAGCCCAGCATTTTGACTACCAAGCAAGAAGTTAGTGATACCAAAAGCGGCGAATCCTAAGGGCGCTGGATTAGCGACCATGTGATTACTTGCCATAGCTAATACTCCTTATTGGACAACCTGCAACCATCTACTCTGATGGCCCACATAAATTATTCTCCTCAGACTCAGAAATTTGTGTTCTAAGTCACAGTAAGTCTGAAGTTTTTTTCTTCCTCCTATTCCTTGTCTGTAGATAGGGCGCGAGGTAGCCTCGCAGGTATGAGTTCACTGGAGAATCTCTCCCACGAAAATCGGACATTTCCCCCATCTGCTGCCTTTGTTGCGCAGGCCAACGCTCAGGCTGCGCTCTATGAAGAGGCCGCCGCCGATCGCCTCGTCTTCTGGGAGCGCCAGGCCAACTACCTCCATTGGGAGCAGCGTTGGGATCGCACATTGGAGTGGATCGTCCCCGATGCCAAATGGTTCCTCGGCGGAAAGCTCAATGCTTCGTACAACTGCCTAGATCGCCACGTCCTTGAGGGTCGTGGGGAGCGAGTCGCTTTTTACTTTGAGGGCGAACCAGGCGATACCCGGACTATCACGTATGCCCAGATGCTCCACGATGTTAAGAAGACCGCCAATGCGCTCCTCGAGTTAGGTGTCACGGCGGGCGATCGCGTCGCAATCTATATGCCGATGATTCCGGAGGCCGCCATTGCAATGTTGGCCTGCGCCCGAATTGGTGCCGCTCACTCTGTTGTCTTCGGTGGCTTCAGTGCCGAAGCCCTGAAGAGTCGCATCCTCGATGCAGATGCCACGTTGGTCATCACGTCAGACGGCGGGTATCGCAAAGGATCAGCCTTCCCGCTCAAACCAGTAGTTGATGAAGCGCTCGCTGGTAATGATCACAACGTCAAGAAAGTCTTAGTTGTTAATCGAACGGGACAAGGAGTCGAGTGGGTCGCGGGGCGTGACATTTGGTGGCATGAAATTGTCGATCGTCAGAGTGCCGAACACGTTGCTGAGAGTTTCGATTCAGAGCACGTCCTTTTCATCCTCTACACCTCGGGCACTACGGCTAAGCCGAAAGGGATATTTCATACAACTGGTGGATATCTCACGCAGACATCTTTTACACACCGTGCAGTTTTTGATCTAAAGCCAGAGAGCGATGTGTATTGGTGTACAGCCGATATCGGGTGGATCACCGGACACTCCTACGTTGTTTATGGACCGATGATTAATGGCGCGACCCAAGTTATGTATGAGGGAACTCCTGATACGCCGACCAAACATCGACTCTTTCAACTGATTGAAAAATACAAGGTTTCCATTCTTTACACCGCGCCTACCTTGATTCGCACTTGGATGAAGTGGGGTGATGAATACCCTGCCGACAGTGATCTCACCTCACTTCGCTTGCTCGGCTCGGTGGGAGAACCCATTAACCCAGAGGCCTGGATGTGGTACCGCGAGGTCATTGGTAGCGATCAATGCCCGATCGTTGATACCTGGTGGCAGACCGAGACAGGTGGCTTAATGATTTCTCCGCTGCCTGGTGTAACTGCAACGAAGCCTGGCTCCGCAATGGCGGCGCTACCAGGGATAAGTGCAAAGGTCGTAGATGATGAAGGCCGTGAAGTCGCAAATGGATCGGGCGGATACCTAGTTCTTACTGAGCCCTGGCCTTCTATGTTGCGTGGCGTATGGGGTGAGCCAGAGCGTTATCGTGAAACGTACTGGTCGCGCTTTGCTGGAATGTACTTTGCCGGTGATGGCGCGAAGCTGGATGAGGATGGCGCAATTTGGTTACTTGGTCGCGTCGATGATGTCATGAATATTTCTGGCCACCGTATATCAACCACAGAAGTTGAATCATCTTTAGTCTCGCATCCCAATGTTGCCGAAGCTGCAGTCGTGGGAGCAAATGATGCGATGACGGGCCAAGCAATCGTTGCCTTCGTTATCTTGCGTGGTGGAATTCCTAGCGTCGGTGGCGAGGAGTTAATTAAAGATTTGAAGGCTCATGTGACAAAGGAGATCGGTGCTATCGCCCGGCCAAAGCAGATATTGGTTGTTGCAGAACTGCCAAAAACTCGCAGTGGAAAGATTATGCGACGCTTACTTCGCGATGTCGCTGAAAATAGAACGGTGGGAGATTCAACGACCCTCGCCGATCCAAATATTATGAAATTAATCGGCGAAGGCTTGAAGAGCGGTAAATCCGAGGACTAGTGACCGTCGCGTGGGTGAAATTTAGGGGCTAGCGCTGCGCAAGCCGCAAGAGCTTTGGCTTGAGCGCCGGTCGCTGAGGCCTGTGGTGCGGGAGCGCCACCCGGGCCGTGGGCAGGTGGAGTGATTGCAACCCCGCCATGTGAAACGAGACAACTGTTGTACTTCTTGAATGCTGCTTGCAATCCAGCATCGTGAGCACCGTGGTCATCGCCTGGTCCACCATCGGGACCGTCACCAAGACCACCTGAGATACCGCCGCTGATGCTTGGTGTTGTTGCCCAGACCAATTTACCGCTCAGTGCCTTCAGGCAGGTAAAAGATTTTCCGGAGATTTTCGTAGTCGCACCTGGCTTGGTGCAGATTCCTCCTGCGGTTGCAGTGTTTGTGGCGGCCGAGGCAATTCCAACCGAGAAACTTGACAGGATGGCGATCGCTGAAAAAATTGCAATTCTCTTTTTCATCACGATCCTAAATTACCTCTCAAAAGTTTGAGATGACTGGTTCTTTCCTGAGATTATCTAGTGAATATTTATGTTTGCACGTTTAGTAATGTCAGAGATGATCGTCGGAGCCTCGGCATTGAGCTTTGAGTAAATCTCGCTCTTCGGGATCTGCTGCACCCAACTCCAGGGCGTTATCAAGAGTAAGTGACCCAGGATCAACAACATCACCGTTGTGCGAAGTACCGAGAAGAGCGCTCCAAGAATCGAATCAATCCACGAGAAGGGGGCAAAGAGAATCTTTGAATGGAATAGCCTGCCGACCCTCTTCAGCACCGCTTCACCGATAGCCGAACCGACGGTGATTGCGAGGAAGAGGTATACGAACTTCGAAGCTCCGTGGTTATGAAAATGGTTTAGTCCAAAGTAGAGAGCTAACAAGCCACCGCCTATGTAACCGATTACGCTGAAGATCGTTGCGAGCAAACCGGCCTTATAGCCTTGAATAAATGAGAGCAAAGCCGCGAGGAGAAAAACTGCATCGATCCAGTTCTTCATAAATTAATCTTCAGATACTTTCTGACCTCGTCCTTAAGTTCCTTAGTCGAGGTGATGAGTCCAATCTGCCGATAGGTGACCTTCCCATGTGAATCGATAAACCAGGTCACAGGAACTCCTAGTCCAAAGATGCCACGTGTAACACTTGTTGTGTCGAATAAGACGGGCCAGGTGATGCCCTTCTTGATGACAAAGTTTTGGCCGGCTTTCATATTGGCCTCTTCAACATCCACGCCGACCATCGAAACCTTGTGAGTGGCTTGCAGGTCCAGGAGATGTGGTATTTCTTGGTTGCAGGGTTCGCACCACGACCCAAAAACATTGACTACAACCGGTCCGCGAATCGCCTGGTAAGTCACGTGAGATTTGTTGTCGAGACAAGGCAGCGAGATTCCTTTTTTGACCGAACTATCCACTTTCACGCTGGAGCAACTAACGACTGCCCCATTGGTTGCTTGCGCAGTGACTGGCAGGGATAAGGAAAGTAAAGCTAGCGATAGAACGGACGCCACCCTCTTCACCGAAAGTCCTCGTCCCTCTTCACCAGCGCCATAGCCTTGATCTTATCGACTTCACCGATTCCGAAAGAGGGACAGAGCGTGGCTAGGGGACAGGCACCGCAAGCCGGTTTGCGGGAATGACAGATGCGGCGTCCATGCCAGATCATTCTCTGCGAGAGGTTGGTCCATTCTGACTCCTTGATTAAGCGACCGACATCTTTCTCGACCTGCACAGGATCTTCCGATTCACTCCAATGGAAGCGGCGGCTCAGGCGACCAAAGTGGGTGTCGACCGTAATCCCTGGAATTCCAAAAGCATGTCCTAAGACAACATTCGCAGTCTTTCGCCCCACTCCGGCAAGCGTCACCAACTCATCTAGATCTCCTGGCACTTTCGAGTTGTACTCGGTGACTAACCGAGTGCTCAGAGATTTAAGGCTTTGAGCTTTAGAGTGGTGGAACCCTAAGGAGTGGATAATCTCCTCAATCTCGGGAATTTGCGCGGCAGCCATCGCACGCGGAGTGCCATATTTCTTAAATAGTTTCGGTGTCACCTGATTGACGCGCTTATCGGTGCATTGCGCCGAGAGAACCGTCGCCACCAACAACTGAAAGGGAGTCCCAAAATCTAACTCGCAGTGGACATCAGGGTAGAACTTGGTGAGAACGCGGTAAATGGCGCGCGCCTCTTTACGTTGTTCCGCAAGCTTCTCGTCCACGGTGCAAGCCTAGCGACGGCTCTTTAAAACCGGTTGGAGCGATTGACGCTCTGGCTGTAAGGTCTGCTTGTGACCCAAAAAGACGATGATCTGATTATCCGTCAAGCACCACTTTTCAGTGCGCTTGATGATGATGCCGCTCACTCACTCCGTGAATCAATGGTGGCGCTTAAACTCAATAAGAGTCAGGTACTTTTCAAAGAGGGTCAAGAGGGTGATCGCCTGTATGTAGTGGTCCACGGCAAGATCAAATTAGGAACAACGAGTTCGGACGGGCGCGAAAATCTTCTTTCGATTCTCGGACCTGGTGAAATGTTTGGTGAACTCTCTCTCTTCGATCCAGAGCCACGCACCTCAACGGCAACTGCAGTCACCGACGCTCGATTGGTCTCCCTTGCACACGATGCCGTTATTGGACTTGTTACATCGAATCCACAAACATCTCTTGAATTGCTGCGTCGCCTCGCGCAACGCCTGCGCAAATCCAACGAAGTCTTGGCGGATCTCGTCTTTGCGGATGTGCCAGGCCGAGTTGCAAAGGCAATCATGGATCTAGGTGTGCGTTTTGGTGTGCAGAAGGAAGATGGTCTACACGTAAATCACGATCTCACTCAAGAAGAGTTGGCGCAGTTGGTTGGTGCGTCTCGCGAAACCGTTAATAAGGCCCTCGCTGATTTCGCAGCGCGTGGTTGGGTGAAGCTAGAACCACGCGCTGTTCTTGTTACCGATATTGAGCGGATTTCTAAGCGCGGCCGTTAAGCCACTATTTCTAGATCAACCTGTTACTGAACAGGCAGAACTTGTGCTTAATCCAGTTGCAGTAATGAGGTTGTTGGCTAACCAATTCTGCTGAATCAAGTATTTATACGAGCCCAGTTGAATGTTGTACATGTAACCAGAGGTCGACGTTGTCGCTCCGAACGTCCAGGCACACTTGTCGGCATTCTCTGATCCGTAAACGTCATACCAAGCATTGAGGAATGGGTCCGTGATTGTTTCATCGATTTCATGAGTCATCACACTTGCCATCGCATCAAGAGAAGTGCTTCCGTTAGGCGAGATTATCTGTTGTGCACAAGCCGCGTTGTAGTTCGCTGTGAAATCTTGGATAGCGACATACTGAACGTTCTTGAGAGAGAGCGTTGTTCCAAAAGAGTGCCAACCACAGTAGCTAGTTCCAAAACCACTAGTCAGTCTGGTCGATTTTGCCCCGATATACATATAGATGGGAGTGGTACCAGCTGGAACTATCTTCGGGTTCGCCGTAATGAATGTATTGATGTAGGTCGCGACATTTGCGTCAGTTACTGAAACTGCAGTCGGCGCAGTGATCGAAGTGCTGTTTACCCATTGCAAAGAAGGAGCGACTTTGCCCTTCGTCGTAAAGTAAAGGGAGTTGGTGTTGAAGACGTGGCCAGGTTTGGCAATGCTATTTGCAGGTGCAGTTCCCAATGAGGTCACGATATTTCCTAAAACGGTATTCCACTTTGTTACGTCCGCCGGCGCCCATGCCCCGACCCAAACTGGAATCAACGAGACATTTCCCGAGAGCGTGGTGCAAGTGCCGTGACAGGTTATTGGGTTAACCGCTGGGCCTCCCACCACGCTTTTAGCAACGCCCGCTGCTTGTCGAGCGGCAAGACCGAGAGAGCGTAGCCACGGTAGGTCTCCGTCGACTTGATCTCCCTGAGTAATTGGCGCAGTGCGCTGAGTAGCGGATGCAGGGCCCTGCGCGAAGTCAGCCCAGTTCCGTACCGGGAAACCGTTAGAGCGCAGCCCTGAATATTGAAAGTTGTCATCACCCTGGCGGTTAGAGGTGTTGTTCACGGCGGCCAGCGCTGATGGAGAGGGTTGGTCAGCGAAGGCAATCGCGATAGGTGTTAAAGAGAGGTGCTCGACCTCGCCTCCGCTACGCGACCTCGACCGTTAGTTCTATCTCTACCGGTGCATTTAAAGGAAGCTCGGCCACGCCGAATGCGCTCCGAGCATGCTTGCCGTTGGCGTCGCCAAAGATATGGATTAGCACCTCAGAAGCTCCATTTACAACGGCAGGTGCAGCTATAAATCCAGAGACTCCATTTACGTATCCGACAACTCTTACGACTTTAACGATCGAATCGACTGGCGCGACGAGTTCGACAGCGGCGAGCGCATTGAGGATGCAGACCTGTGCCATCTGCTTTGCCTGCTCTGGGGTGACCTCACCATCCACCTTTCCGGTGAAGGGGATCTTGCCGTCGACGAGGGGCAGTTGGCCAGCGGTGAAGACGAGATTTCCGGTACGGACTGCAGGAACGTATGCCGCTACAGGAAGGGCGGCTACTGGGAGGGTGAGTCCTAGTTCGGCGAGCTTGGCACGAACATCCATTTAAGCAACCTCTCTCTTCATATAGGCGACCAAATTATCTCCGCCACCGGGGGCCGGAATAACTTGTACGAGTTCCCATCCTTCAGAACCCCAGTTGTCGAGGATCTGCTTTGTTGCGTGGGTGAGCAAAGGAACGGTCACATATTCGAATTTAGTCATCAGTTACCTCCAGAGAGCGCGGCCTTCACCAACGCTGAAACGGTGCCGCCATCGGCCTTACCTGCAATCTTCGGTGAAACAATCTTCATTACCTGACCCATACCAGCAGGCCCGCTTGCACCCGTTTCGGCAATGGCCTCGGCAATTAGCTGCTTGATCTCATCCTCGGAGAGCTGGGCAGGGAGGTAGGTAACTATAAATTCGCCTTCGAGCTTCTCACGCTCGGCGCGATCGGGGCGGCCACCATCAGCGAAAGCCTCTGCGGCTTCACGACGTTTCTTGGCCTCACGAGAGAGAACAGTGATGATTTCTGGCTCGCTAAGAGTGCGTGCCTCTTTACCTGAAACTTCTTCGTTGGTGATGGCAGTAAGTACCATCCGAATGGTTCCGGATTTGAGTTCATCACGGGAGCGAATCGCCTCGGTGAGATCGTGCTGCAGTATCTCTTTGAGTCCCATAGGGGTATCTTCTCATGTCTATGAGTTATCGACTACGCGAGGCGACGCTTCCGATTTTGCCTGCAGACCGAGAACCTATTCGCGTCCTCCACTTCTCTGACCTCCACCTCACCCCAAAGCGCAAGGTAGAGATTGAAGACATCAAGAGTTTTGCGGCGCTGCAGCCCGATCTAGTTATAAGTACCGGCGACTTCTTAGCGGATCGCGAAGCAGTACCAGTGGCGCTATCTGCCCTTTCAGATCTCCTCGAGCTACCTGGTGTCTTCGTCTTTGGCTCCAATGATTACTACGCGCCACGGGTGAAGAATCCCTTCACATATCTCCTAAAAGATCACGGAAAGCGAATCCTCGGCGATTTACTTCCAGTAGAGGAGTTGCGATCTGGCTTAACCGATCGCGGCTGGAAGGACCTCAATCACAAGCGAGCCGTTCTGCAGATTAAAGGAACCAGTATCGAATTTCGTGGAACCGATGATGCTCACCTCGTGCGAGATAACTACTCCCTCGTCGCTGGTCCCGCAGAGGAGAGTGATCTGGCGATTGGGGTGACGCACGCTCCCTATTTGCGCATCATCGAAGCTATGGCTCGCGATCATCTCGATGCGATTTTTGCCGGTCACACTCATGGTGGTCAGGTTAGATTGCCATGGCCAGGTGGTTCGAAGGCGTTAACGACAAACTGCGATTTACCAACGTGGCGGGCACGAGGAGTTTCGAAATTATCTGACGAGCCGTGGCTCAATGTTTCCGCGGGAATGGGCACTTCCCCCTTCGCGCGAATTCGAGTGGCATCGCCTCCGGAAGTCTCGTTGATTACTCTCGAGAGTAGTTTGTAAAAGCTCCTAGCGCCTTGAAGCCAGCTTTCTCGTAGGCACGCTGCGCAGCGAGATTTCCAGTTCGTACTCCAAGTCCTAAGACAGGAATACCGATTTGGTGAGCATGCGCAGCGATTCCCTTACTGAGCGCAGTTGCATATCCAAACCCCCGATCTTGAGAGCGGGTGACAACAGATGACATCACATGGAAACCTGATTGCCACTGCACGACAACTGCGCATGAGACTAGTTCACCTATTTCATTGCGAATTCCTCCCCAAAAGACTTCTTCGGGATCACCAGGTGAGACTGATGAATCTGGAGCATGCTCTTGGATGAGCTTCTTGATCTCTGTGACATCAGTCAAAAGTTCAATGGGTGCAATCGCGCTCCTTGTTTCAATCTCCCAAAATTGAAATCCGCCTCTCCGCACCGAAAAACCTTTGAGAGGTAAAGGGTGTGTGGATGCAACATCGGTACAACGTGGATCTAGGAACCCTCCTTCGCCATATAGGTGCCCGTAGAAAGGTTCGCCTTTAACAATCAATGAGAAAGATCCGTCATCCTTATATGCTGCAACAAAATTCTCATGACTCATGTAGTACTTCGCCGCGTTCCGAGTCCGAAGCAAACTTTCTGCCCACGACTTCGCCTCTTCAAGATCCTCGGTCACTTCTAACATTTCTGAATTGTAGAGTGATAAAATTCAACCACGCACGGTTGGTGACATTAAAGGAACTCAAGAAATTGGGTTCCTTTTTTGTTTCCACAGCCTCCAGCTCTTAACAACTCTTTGACCAAATCCAATTTGCTGTCGCATCTTGAATTACTTTGAAAGTACCGGGGCGTTGTGTTGTAACGGTAGCCTGCAAGGTTTCACCAACCGTGCGGAGTGGGTTCGATTCCCATCAACGTCTTCGGCAGTCTTGGACCGACTCGCTGATGAGTGGTGAAGAATTAGCGAGTCGGGCTGAGCACCTTTTGAACTAATTAATTGCTGAACTCCGCTGCAACCAACTCTGCGATCTGGGCGGTGTTGAGTGCTGCGCCCTTGCGAAGGTTGTCGCCGCACATAAAGAGATCGAGAGCATGATC
>Ga0208622_1000138_pt1 | contig 34364 bp, 36 predicted proteins | sample CryBogCBH12Jul09_FD_184621 | JGI IMG/M metagenome (GOLD analysis project Ga0208622, IMG submission 184621) | Freshwater microbial communities from Crystal Bog, Wisconsin, USA - CBH12Jul09 (SPAdes) | ecosystem: Environmental > Aquatic > Freshwater > Lake | place: Crystal Bog, Wisconsin, USA... | reverse complement strand
GGCTAGATCTATCCTGGAACAGAATCGTGACAAGGTTGAGGCTATGGTGGCTGCTTTACTGGAATGGGAAACCATTGATGCAGGGCAGATCACCGACATCATGGAAGGTCGTCCGCCACGCATACCGCCACCACCACCTGCAACGCAGTTTGGTAACTCTGCCGGTACCCCAGGTCCAGCGGCAGGTAGTGCACCAGCGACTGCCTAAACCCAGTCTCTTGGTATGGTGAATACAAATCTGCCCGCAACATGGCGTTGCGGGCGTTTTCTTTTTGATTTTAGTAAACGCAAGCGCCCATTAGTGATGGGTATTCTCAATGCCACACCAGATTCATTTTCTGATGGCGGTAAATTCAGAACAGCAACAGATGCAATCGCTCAAGCAGAATTGATGATCAAGAGCGGTGCCGACATAATTGATATTGGTGGTGAATCAACGCGGCCCGGAGCAACACCCGTTGCCCTGCAAGAAGAGTTAGATCGCGTGTTGCCAGTGATTGAAGCGCTCAAACATTGCGGAGTGGCTTTATCCATCGATACCTATAAAGCAGAGACAATGCGCCAAGCTTTAAGATCTGGTGTTGATTGTGTCAATGATATTTGGGCGCTGCGCCAAGAGGGTGCCATCAACTCAGTTTTGGAAAGTAGTGATTGCGGTATCGTTCTCATGCATATGCAACGTGATCCCGTGACAATGCAATTTAATCCTGAATACAAAGATGTCGTGACTGAAGTGATTGCCTTTTTGCAAGAGCGAACCGACAGTCTGATGGATGTGGGTATAGATAAAGATCGTATTGCGATCGATCCTGGTTTTGGGTTTGGTAAAAGTCTCGAACATAACCTGCAAATGCTCGCCCATTTTGACTTATTCTTAAAACTCAACTATCCAGTCTTGGCGGGGGTTTCACGAAAGTCGATGTTGGGCAAAGTCACCGGAAAAGAAACCAATGAGCGTGTTGCTGCCAGTATTGCGGCTGCCGTGATGGCGGCCGATCGTGGCGCCAAGATTGTCAGAGCGCATGACGTGTCTGAGACAGTAGATGCCTTAAAGCTCTGGGAAGCGATTCAGTTTTAAGAGTCAAAACCAACATCGCCAACTAAATACTCACAAGTTTTATAATTAACCCATGAAAAAACAATACTTTGGCACTGATGGTATCCGCGGGGAAGTAGGGCAGTTTCCGATTGTTCCGGAGTTCATGACCCGTCTTGGTTATGCTGCTGGAAAAGTATTAACGCGTGACGCGAAACCTGGTGAGCGTTGCAAGATTCTGATTGGCAAAGATACTCGTGTTTCAGGATATTTATTGGAGGCTGCCTTAGAGGCTGGCTTTGCTGCTGCTGGTGTAGATGTCATGCTGTGCGGCCCGATTCCAACGCCAGGTGTTGCATATCTCACGAAGGCTTTACGTTTATCTGCTGGCTTGGTGATTTCAGCTTCGCACAATCCTTATCAAGATAACGGTATCAAGTTTTTCTCAGCCAATGGTGATAAGTTATCGGATGATTTTGAGTTAGCCATTGAAGCTGAACTAGAAAAGCCGATGGGTTGCGTGAGCTCAAAAGAGTTGGGTAAGGCGTTTCGTCTGGATGATGCGGCTGGTCGCTATATTGAGTTTTGTAAATCCACTTTTCCTGGAGATCTCAATCTTAAAGGTTTGAAGTTGGTAGTCGACTGTGCCAATGGTGCCGCGTATCACACTGCGCCTCCGGTATTTCATGAGTTGGGTGCCGAAGTGATTTCCATTGGTGTGAGCCCAGACGGTCGCAATATTAATGATGGCTGCGGCGCGACGGCACCGGCTGCGCTGATTGCTAAAGTCAAAGAAGTTGGGGCTGATCTCGGTATCGCTTTGGATGGTGATGCTGATCGCCTGCAAATGGTAGATGCCACTGGCAGATTATTTAATGGTGATGAGCTCCTCTATGTTCTCGCCAAGGACCGCATTGCTCGGGGTCAAGCATTGGGCGGAGTGGTGGGTACCCTGATGACGAATTTAGCTGTAGAGAACGCCATTAAGGGCTTGGGTATCGGATTTGAGCGTGCCAAGGTGGGTGACCGTTATGTATTGGAAGTGCTCAAACAAAAAGGTTGGATCATTGGCGGCGAAGGATCCGGCCACTTGTTATGCCTAGATCAACACTCCACTGGCGATGGCACGATTGCAGCACTTCAGGTCTTAGCTGCCATGAGTCAAAACAAGCAAAGTCTGGCCCAATTACTCGATTCAGTCAAAATCTTTCCGCAAGTGCTGCTCAATATCAAATTTAAGGCTGGTTACGACTGGAAGTCTGACGAAGCCCTCAATAAGCAGATCGCCAAAGTTGAATCAGAGCTTAAAGATGTTGGCAGGGTCCTCATTAGGACATCTGGCACAGAGCCCGTCCTGCGGGTGATGGTGGAAACAAAAGACGCTGATGCTGCCATGAAAGCAGCTAAGAGCATCGCTGATTTAGTCCCAACAGCGCACTAAAAATAATTCCTAAGTTATTGAATGGATTGAATTTTATAAACTTTAACTAGACTGTCATAAAAGGGTCACATACGAATCGTATTGTCTTGGTATTGCATTCATTTGGCATACCTACAAGGACTCATATATGAAACTCGTAATCAAACAAGTTTTACTCGCAAGTGCAGTGGCGGTGTCGTTATCAACAGGCGCAATGGCAGCCGAGATGACTGGTGCTGGCTCCTCATTTATTTACCCAGTTTTAGCTAAATGGGCTGAGGCCTATAAAGCCAAATCAGGCAATAGCTTGAACTATCAGTCTATTGGCTCTGGCGGTGGTATTAAGCAAATTAAAGCAAAAACAGTCGATTTTGGTGCGACTGATGCCCCATTGAGTTTTGAAGAGTTAGAAGCTGGCGGCATGGTTCAGTTTCCAGCAATTATTGGCGGTGTAGTGCCAGTAGTGAATATTGATGGCATCAAGCCAGGCCAGTTAAAACTATCTAGTGATGTTTTGTCAGATATTTTCCAAGGCACCCTGACTAACTGGAATGACAAGCGCATTGCCTTGTTGAATCCAGGTTTGCAGATTCCTGCGGGCGATATTACTGTGGTTACTCGTGCTGATGGTTCTGGTACAACAGCTATCTTTACGAATTATCTCTCTAAAGTAAATAAGAGCTGGAAAGATGCAGTAGGTTTTGGTGCTGCTGTAAAGTGGCCGGCTGCCTCTACTGTTAGCGGCAAAGGTAATGAAGGCGTTTCAGCTAACGTAACACGCATCAAGAATTCCATTGGTTATGTAGAGTATGCATATGCTAAGAAAAACAATATGAGCTATACCATGATGAAGAATGCTGAAGAGAAGTTTGTTGAGCCATCAGCCGCTTCATTCGCTGCGGCTTCTGCTGGTACAGATTGGGCTAAGTTCCCAGGCATGAATACTTTTATTACTAATGCTCCTGGTGCTAACTCTTGGCCTATCACTGGCGCTACATTCGTTGTTGTTTACAAAAAGCCAGAGAACAAAGCAAATGCTGCTGAAGTATTAAAATTCTTTGATTATGGTTTCAAGGACGGCAAGAAAATGGCTGCAGATTTAGATTATGTAGCAATGCCTGATAAAACGACTGATTTCATTCGCAAGAGTGTCTGGTCGCAAGTGCAGGCTAAGTAATCCTGAATTCTTCAAAGCTGGCCCCAAATATTTTTGGGGCCTTTTTTCTTAATTTTTCGTAAAAGTGATTATGAACTCTTCGGCCTCTCTGAATCTGTCAAGTGCCAAGGCAATCAGAATTGCTCGCAAGCAGCGTATTCAAGATTTTCTGTTTCATGCGGTTACGCAATTCTTCTCACTGTTAGTGCTCTTTGCTCTGATGGGAATCATTGTTTCATTGTTTATCAATGCTGGTCCTGCTTTCAATGAGTTTGGCATTGGATTTTTCTTTGACAATGAATGGGACATTATTAATGGCAAGTTTGGCGGTCTGATTGCAATTTATGGAACCTTGCTTTCCTCTGTGATTGCATTGGTCATTGCAGTTCCTCTCAGTTTTGGCATTGCAGTATTTCTAACGGAGATTTGCCCTGGGTATTTGAAGCGCCCCTTGGGCACGGCGATTGAATTATTGGCAGCTGTGCCATCCATCATTTATGGCATGTTTGGCCTTTTTGTGTTTGCACCCATTTTTGGTGACTATATTGAGCCAGCACTTCAGGTAACTTTAGGAAAAATTCCCTTTTTAGGTATTTTATTTTCTGGCCCCACTAACGGCATCGGTATGTTGTGTGCCGGTTTAATTCTGGCAATGATGATTCTCCCGTTCATTGCCTCCGTCATGCGCGATGTATTTGAGATTGTTCCCCCTGTTTTAAAAGAGTCAGCCTATGGCATCGGCTGCACTACTTGGGAGGTGGTTAGTAATATTGTGCTGCCATACACCAAGACTGGTGTGATTGGTGGCGTAATGCTAGGATTGGGTAGAGCCTTGGGTGAAACGATGGCTGTAACTTTTGTGATCGGCAACGCCAGCAGAATTTCACCATCCTTATTTGCCCCTGGCAGTTCGATTGCCTCTACTTTGGCCAATCAATTTGGCGAGGCTGAGGTTGGCCTCCACTTCTCCTCATTATTTGCCTTAGGCTTGGCGCTGTTTTTTATTACATTTGTTGTTTTGGCTTTAGCAAAATGGATGCTGATTCGGATGGAGAAGAGTCAGGGAGTTAAGACATGAGTCAGATAGTTAATATTGATCAAGCAGTGTTTGCTAAACGTAAAAGCACCAATAAAATTGGCCTTATTCTTTCCTCGTTCGCGATGGTATTGGGCATGGTTTTCCTGATTTGGATTTTATCCGTGTTGTTTATTAAGGGCTTCTCGGCTATTAATCTCAATATGTTTACGCAAAGCACTCCTGCACCAGGCACAGAGGGCGGTGGTTTAGCAAATGCAATAGTTGGTAGCTTGATGTTGATTCTTAGTTGTACATTAATTAGTACTCCAGTTGGAGTTTTGGCTGGCTTATATCTATCAGAATATGGCGATAGAAGTCGGATAGCTGGGGTCACACGATTTGTGACCGATATTATGTTGTCCGCGCCTTCTATTGTGATTGGCTTATTTGTCTATGCGCTTTTTGTTGCACAAGTAAAGCATTTTTCAGGTTGGGCGGGAACTATTGCTTTGGCTTTAATTGCAGTACCGGTAGTAGTTCGAACAACTGAAAATATGTTGCGTCTAGTTCCAGGTAGTTTGCGCGAAGCAGCTTATGCATTGGGTGCACCAAAGTGGAAGGTAGCCTTTATGATTACCTTAAGAGCGGCACAGAGCGGCATTATGACTGGCATCTTGTTGGCCTTAGCCCGTATTAGCGGTGAGACAGCGCCATTGCTATTTACCGCCTTAAATAACCAGTTCTTTTCAACTAATATGAATGCGCCAATGGCAAATTTGCCAGTGACTATTTTCCAGTTTGCTATGAGCCCTTACGATAATTGGGTCAGTTTGGCGTGGGGTGCTTCGTTATTGATTACATTTGCTGTATTGGGCTTAAATATTTTAGCTCGAGTAGTGTTCCGCGAAAAGGTACAGGCATGATGGCCAATATGAAAACAATGTTTGACTTAAATCAGATCGATAGTCAAGGGGGTAGTGTGAACGTCGCAACTAATGGGCAGCCGATAGCTGCTAAGAACGCAATTGAGGTGCGTGACTTAAACTTTTTCTACGGATCCTTCCAGGGCCTAAAAAATATTAACTTGGATATCGAAGAGGGTAAGGTCACTGCGTTTATCGGACCTTCAGGATGTGGCAAGTCGACCTTATTGCGTACTTTGAATCGTATGTATGACCTCTATCCTGGTCAGCGTGCAGAAGGTGAAATTAATTTTTATGGCCAAAATATTTTGGAGTCAGGGCAGGATTTAAACTTGCTTCGCTCACGAATCGGCATGGTCTTTCAGAAGCCAACACCGTTCCCTATGTCAATCTACGAGAACATCGCGTTTGGTGTTCGTCTATATGAAAACCTTTCTCGCTCTGAAATGGATGAGCGAGTAGAGTGGGCTTTAAATAAAGCCGCATTGTGGAATGAGTCCAAAGATAAGCTCAATCAAAGTGGTTTATCACTCTCTGGTGGTCAGCAACAGCGCCTCTGTATTGCCCGTGGTGTAGCAGTTAAACCTTCTGTTATTTTGTTGGATGAGCCAACTTCTGCTCTTGATCCTATCTCTACGGGAAAGATTGAAGAGTTGATTAACGAGTTAAAACATGAATATACGATTGCCATTGTGACGCACAATATGCAACAAGCTGCCCGTGTATCCGATTACACTGCGTATATGTATCTTGGTAGCTTGATTGAGTATGGCAAAACAGATGAAATTTTCATTAAGCCTCAGCGCAAAGAAACTGAAGATTACATTACCGGCCGCTTTGGTTAATTGGAGATAGTAATGCCAGATAAACACCTTTCTTCACAATTTGATGCCGATTTGAACTCACTTTCTAGCCGTTTGCTAGAAATGGGCGGCTTAGTTGAATCACAGATTTCTACTGCTATGCGCGCTTTCACGCAAATGGACTTAGAAACTTGTAATGTCGTTATTCAAAACGAAAAGCTAGTGAATGACCTTGAGATTCAAATTGACCTAGCCTGTACTGAGGTCATTGCGCGTCGTCAGCCTACAGCTCGTGACTTGCGTCTGGTTATGGCTGTCTCTAAGGCGATCACCAATCTTGAAAGAGCGGGTGACGAGGCAGAGCGCGTTGCCAAAAGAACGAAGCGTTTGATTGAGTCAGGCGCTCCACACAATATCAACGTGGCGGAGATTCGTTTGTCTGGTCAAATGGCCATTTCACTTCTACGTCGAAGTCTTGATGCCTTTGCTCGACTAGATACAATCGCTGCAGCAGCTGTGGTTGAGGAAGATCGCCAAATTGACGAAGAGTTCCGTGCCTTCGTTCGTAAATTGATTTCCTACATGATGGAAGATCCACACACCATCACCACTGGATTGGATATGTTGACCATTGCCAAGGCGATTGAGCGCATTGGCGATCATGCAAAAAACATTGCCGAGTTTGTAATCTATATTGCCAAGGGTGCTGATGTTCGACACATCCCCCATGAGGATTTAGTTCGCGAGGCAAATAAGTGATTATTGGGGCTTAATAATGACCCATCGCATATTGGTTGTTGAAGATGAGCCTTCGATCGCAGAATTAATCGCCATTAATCTTACTCATGCTGGATTTGAGGTTGAGAAGGCAATGCAAACAGATGTTGCGCTGAATATGATGCGCGATGAGCTTCCTAATTTATTGATTTTGGATTGGATGCTTCCAGGTAAGTCTGGCGTGCAGTTTGCCAAAGAGTTGCGTGCCAACGAGCGCACTCGGTTTTTACCCATCCTGATGCTCACAGCCAAAAGCGAAGAGTCCGATAAAGTTCTGGGATTGGATTCGGGGGCTGATGATTACGTCACCAAACCTTTTTCCCCTAAAGAGTTGGTTGCTAGAGTAAAGGCTTTATTACGCCGCCAAACGCCTGTAGAGGAAACCGGCCCTCTTGCTATCGGCCCATTACAGCTAGACCCTGTCTCGCATCGTGTATTGGCCGTTTGGCCGAATGTGGAGCCCAAACCAATTCCCCTTGGCCCCACTGAATATCGGATCTTGCAATTTTTCATGGCAAATCCAGAACGCGTTCATTCCCGGGCCAATCTCTTGGATAAGATTTGGGGCAATGAGGTCTATATTGAAGAGCGCACTGTTGACGTTCATATCAAGAGATTGAGGGCTGCCTTAGCCCCCATGGATTGCGATCGTTATATTGAGACAGTTCGCGGGAGTGGTTATCGTATTACCAAGACTCCCACACAGACCTAAGCTCTTTTTGAGCTTTTTCCATTTAAGCCCCAAATGCTCTAAGATTGCGGAATGCTATCCGCTTTAAGTAGATTTATCTTCATTGTTTGCCTGGCATTTATTGTCGCCTACGTCGCCCTGATCAACTGGGGTGAAAATATCGCCATTGCCGCTGGAATTGCTGTTTTGTCCATTCCACTGGTTTACTCCTACATTAATCTGGCCCGCTTACGCAAGTACGTGCTAGCAGACACCGTCGAGTCGATGCCGCTGCCTAGTGGATTTTGGGAAGAGGTGTTTTTCAGATTGCAGCGCCTGGTGCGCAATCTGAAGCAGCAAATTAGAGTCACCGAACAACAGCATGATCGATTTATCGAAGCTTTTCAAGCTTCACCAAACGGTATCGTCATGCTGGACGATCAAGATCAAATTGAATGGTGCAATGCTATTGCTGAACGCTTCTTTGGTTTGAACTTTAAGCTCGATGCCATGCAAAGAATTAATTTTTTAATTCGTCGCCCTGAGTTTGTGCAGTATTTAAACAAACGCCAATTTGAAGATCCTTTGTTGCTCGAAAGAATGGGTTCGGATTCGAATTTAAGCCTGATGATCCAGGCTTTTCCTTTTGGCGATAAGCGTCACCTGTTATTAGTGCAAGATGTCACCGATTTACAAAAAGCAGATGCCATGCGGCGTGACTTCGTGGCAAATGTTTCTCACGAAATGAGAACGCCAATTACAGTATTGATGGGTTTTTTAGAAACCGTCCAGTCTCTTGAGTTAGAAAAGTCACAGAGAGATCAGTATTTCGACATGATGATGTCGCAAGCCCAGCGTATGAAAAGCTTAGTTGAGGACCTGCTAACCCTAGCAAATCTAGAGTCTAATACCTTGCCGGCGCCTATGCAGGTCGTGCAAATCCCCACGATGATGGCTTTATTAAAAAATGATGCTGAAGCTTTGTCGCACGGAAGACATGCGCTCAATTTTGAAACCACCACTCCTTGTAAAGTAATGGGCGATGAGCGTGAACTCTTATCGGCCTTTAGCAACCTAGTATCCAATGCCATCCGGTATACACCGGATGTTGGATCGATCAGCGCCAAGTGGAGCGTGAACCCACAGGGACAGGGAGAGTTTTCTGTAGCTGATACGGGGCCAGGCATTTCTTCAGAGCATTTGCCGCGCTTGACGGAAAGATTTTATAGAGTAGACAGAAGCCGCTCTAGGGATACTGGTGGCACTGGACTTGGTTTGGCGATTGTCAAACATATTGCCAATCGTCATCAAGCTCAACTTGTCATTGAAAGTACGGCTGGAAAGGGTAGTACCTTTACTCTGCGCTTCCCTAAAGAGCGGGTTAGCGAATAAGCATTAGCCGCAGCGCTTTACCCTCAATCTTTTTTCTTTTTCTTTTTCTTTTTAGATTCTTTAGGCAGCTTGTCTGCTTTGCCGTTTGCGTAGAGACACCAGACTTTGATTTCTTCTAAAAGTTCATTCAAATCTTCATAGGAAAGATTTTTAAAGTCTTGCAAGCCAATACTCCCAGAATCCTGGAGTTGCTTAACGGCGTCTTCGTACTGATATTTGCTCATGACTTTATCTATTTAGATTGCTGATTTTGGGAATGCTACCAAACTAATATGACAAAAGTACTTTTTGCCCGCATCCTGGGTTTACTGGTCTTGATCTGTTGAAACCTCGGATTCCTGCTTAATCCCAGTGAGTTTGGAGGCCAGCCGCTCTAGAGGCCCCCCAATCACTAGGGTGAGCAAGATGGTCGCCAGTGCTAGGCCGCCAAGGACAAACTGCCCACCCCCAAATGCCGCCCCGATCAATGCGCATGACCAGAGGCTGGCGGCAGTGGTTAAACCATGTATCTTTTGGGAGCTTCGCTCCCGAATAATGACCCCAGCACCTAGAAATCCAAGTCCAGTAATTAGTCCCTGCAATACCCGACTAACCGCTTGAGCATCGTCTTTTACAAAGTCGCTGATCAGCATGATGGCTGTGGCTGAACCAATGGCAACAAGGCTATGCGTTCGGATCCCAGCAGATTTATGGTGGAGCCATCGGTTAAGGCCAAGGATGGTTCCCACTAAAAGGGCTAGAGCCAGCCGAATGGCGATACTGAAATACAAATCCCAATGGTCCATGTCACATCCTTACGTTTGGCGTTGATCCTTCTTCACATCCTTATGGTAACAAGACGCGCGGAGGCAAGGGGGTATTTGTCACAAAAGAGCAATCACGGCGTCACATTTAAATCGAATAATTGCCTTAATGAATTTTATAGATAGGACAATGAAATGAATTCAAAGATGGATATTGATTCGTTAGAGATGAATTCTCACCAAAAAGCGAATGATAGTACGCCCGCTGCTGGACTGAGAGATGATCAGCTTAGGCTCAAGAACCAGAAATTCATTGAAAAGTTTAATCACTTTATGGTGGATCAGCGATATGCCTTGAATCTAGATGAAGTTGTTTAAAAGTAGTTCAGATGGCTAATGTTGAGGGAATCACTTTCCTGGGGGCAATGGTTGGTTCCTCAATCTGGATCAAGGTAACATAAGATATTCCCTCAATAAGAGTCATCATGTCTTCTGTTAAAAAAATCATTCGATCTCCGGTTGCAAAGGTTTCCAGGCTAAATCCAGCAGAGCCCTTTATGGCCGATCAGTCCAGCATTAAAAAACGGGTTGCCGCTGGTAAGGCCTTGCGTAAAAAAGTAACCTTTCTAGAGCAGGGCACTTACGCTCCACCTAAACACCGCACTAATCCCATTGAAGTGCTTCAGAAGCAGGCCAAGAGTCGTAATGAAGCCTTGATACCAATTCGCTACGAGCGCATGCTGCAATCTCCCTTTGCCTTCTACCGTGGCGGTGCTGCCATTATGGCGCAGGATCTTGCTAATCAAGCAACTACTGATATTACGGTTCAATTGTGTGGCGATATGCACGTTTCCAACTTCGGATTGTTTGGTACTGCAGAGCATCGCTTGGTTTTTGGCATCAATGATTTTGATGAGACATTACCTGGAAGCTGGGAGTGGGACATCAAGCGATTGGTCGCCAGCGCCGTGATTGCTTGTGAAAGCATGGGGGGCAGTGGGGCCCTCGGCAAAAAGCTGGTACATCACATTAGCTCTGAATATCAGAAGCGAATGGCCCAATATGCGCAAATGCCATACCTTAATTTGGCTCAGCAATTTATTGGTGAGAAGGATATTCGTAAGCATTTCAGTAAGACCCACCAAAAAACATTGGACACTTACTTAAAGGAAACGAAAGGGCAGGGCAATATTCAAGTATTGGCCAAGCTCACAACCCTGGTTGGCAAGAATCGTAAAATCATTAATAGACCTCCCTTAATTGAGCATCTTAAGAAAGGCCTTCACGGAGTCGCATTTAAGAAGTTAGCGGCTCAAGCGGTCTCAAGTTATGTACACTCATTGTTGGCTGATAGGCAGGTTTTGTTTGGTCGCTATTCGCTTAAGGATTTCGCCAGAAAAATAGTCGGAGTAGGTTCTGTCGGGACGACCTGCATGGTTTTATATTTCGAAGGTAATGGTGAGAATGACCCTTTATTTTTGCAATATAAAGAAGCTCAAAAATCAGTCCTAACTCCCTATCTTGGGGAGTCGGTGCATCCCAATATGGGTCACCGCGTGGTTGCGGGTCAAAGACTGTTACAAGGAGCGCCAGATATCTTTTTAGGCTTTGGTGCTGTTAATAATCACGCTGGGGATACTCAGGACTTTTATTTAAGACAATTGCGCGATATGAAGGGCGGTATTGCCGTTGGTTCTGGCGGTGTCACTTTAGAAACCTTTCCTGACTATGCGAAGTTATTTGGGTGGGCTTTAGCCTTAGGTCATGCCCGCTCTGGGGATCCTGCCATGATCGCGGGCTATTGTGGTCAATCCAAGGAGTTGGATAAGGCCTTATATGGATTTGCTAAGGCCTATTCAAAACAGAATCAGGCTGACTATGCCGTATTTTGTGAAGCAGTCAAGTCTGGAAAACTCAAGGTCGCCAAGAAAAATACTCTCTAGTGGGGTTCTAGCAGTGTCATGGATTTGTCATGAAGTGCGCACATAGTGGATATTGAATTATCCCGCCCACTATTTTTCTTAAGACTATGTATATCTCTCGCCTGCTTCAAATTTGCGGTTCCGCACTTTTCGTACTCATTTCCTCCCAAATTCATGCAGCGGCAATTTATCCGATCAATGATGCTGCCATCTTGGCTGGATCAAAATTTGATATCAAAGTTGAACTTAATAGTGTTGTAAGTGCCACTGATTTACAGATTCAAATGAATGGGGCTCCAGTCACCAAGTTCATTAGCGCTAAACCCGAGTTCATTGCTAATGAGAATGGCAAGGGTAGCTCCATGATTTTTCGTGACGTGCAGCTTGCTAAGGCCGGTAAATATAGTTTGACTGCTATAGCGCCCCAAGAGCGTTTGCAAGTTAGCTGGGATGTTTATGCAAGTGGCCCAAGAAGGGTGAAGAATGTCATTCTCTTTATTGGCGATGGCATGACGATTGCTAATCGCACGGCAGCCCGCGTTCTGTCAAAAGGAATTACGGAGGGAAAATATCAGGGTAAGCTGACATTTGATGACATGCCCAATATTGCTTTGATTGGCACTTCGGGATCTGATTCTTTAATTACGGATTCTGCTAATTCGATGAGCGCCTATACGACTGGTCACAAGACTGCAGTTAATGCCATGGGTGTATATGTTTCGCGTGCAACTGATAACTTATCTCATCCCAAAGTAGAAACCATTGCAGAACTGATTAAACGCAATACTAAAATGTCTGTCGGTATTGTTTCTGATGCCGAGTTAGAAGATGCAACTCCAGGCGCAGTCGTTTCACACACACGCCGCCGCGCCGACAAGCAGTACATCGCAGATCAATTGCTCGCTAGTGGCGCCGAAGTGATCTTGGGCGGCGGTTCTGCCTATTTCTACCCTCAATCGACCAAAGGGTCTAAGCGTAAAGACGATAAGGATTTAGTTTCTGCATTTAAGTCTGACGGTTATCAAACTGTTTTTACAAAACAAGAACTTTTGAAAGCTTCAGAAGATAAGAGCACTAAAAAGTTATTTGGCGTATTTCATCCGGACAATATGGATGGATCTCTCGATCGCCTATTTCTCAAGAAAAATACGGTTGCAGAATTTCCCAATCAACCAGACTTAACTGAGATGACACAGTCTGCTATCAATGTCCTATCAAAAAATCCCAACGGCTTTTTCTTGATGGTGGAGGCGGCGCTGATTGATAAATTCAACCACCCCTTAGATTGGGAGAGGGCAGCCTTTGATACGATCATGCTGAGCAATGCTGTGCAGATCGCCAAGGATTTTGCCAAAACCCATCCCGACACCTTGATTATTGTGACCCCAGACCATACGCATAGCGGCTCCATTAGTGGTGTGGTGAACGATGCAAAACCTGGCCCCTTAAGAGAAAAGGTTGGTACCTATGCCGATGCGGGTTATCCAAACTATCCCAAAGCAAATATTGAGGGCTATCCAAACCAAATAGATGTTTCAAAGCGTTTGGCCTTCTTCTACGGCGCCTACCCCGACCACTACGAGACCATGCATCCAAAATTAGACGGCACCTTTGTACCCGCCATTAAAGGCGAGGGTGGCGTTTTTGTGGCTAACCCAAAATATGTCCAACTGCAGGAAGATGCCATTCATGTGGGCGGCAATCTACCATCGCATCAAGATACTGGGGTGCATACTGCAGATGACGCAGTATTAAGCGCCATGGGTCCTGGATCAGAGAAGTTCCACGGGTTTATGGACAATACTGAAGTATTTAAAGTAATGGTTCAAACCTTGGGCTTGGGACAAAAGTAAGGCCCTAGCTTGAGCATTTGACTAGGAAGGCGCTATGGAGTCTCTTGAAACAATCGATCTAGTATCCCTTGCCGATACAGGAGTTAGTCTGACGGCTGCATTTATATTTGGCGGGCTGATTGGTTTAGAGCGCCAGTATCGTCAGCGCACTGCAGGTTTAAGAACGAATATTTTGGTTGCCATTGGCGCCGCTATTTTTGTCGATGCAGGTAATCGTCTGACTGGTCACGACGGGGCGGTACATGTGATGGCTTACGTGGTCTCTGGAATCGGATTTTTGGGTGCCGGTGTGATCATGCGAGAAGAGGGCAATGTGCGCGGGATTAATACGGCTGCCACCCTGTGGGCGTCTGGTGCTGTTGGAGCTTGCGCTGGTGCAGATTTAATTCTTGAGGCTGGACTCGCTACATTATTTGTTCTGGCTGCCAATACCTTGCTGCGCCCAGTAGTCACCCTGATCAACAGACAGCCTTTGGATACAGAGTCTGTTGAGGTTACGAATTCTGTTTACATCATCACCCCCAAGCATTCCCAAAAGATCGCCCTAAAGCAATTTATAGCCACCTTAGAGACTGCGGGATACCAGACCCAGGATATTGAGGTTCACCAATTTGGCAGTGATGAGGTCGAGATTCAGGCTGTTCTGACGGATTCAGCCGTAGATGGCGATCAGATGGATGTCTTGATTCAGGAAATTGCCAATCTCGAGTATGTCAATCAGGCTTTCTGGAGTCCTAGTACTACCGACTAGATGGCTTGTTGGGGCCTTGTCTTATTCCTGAAATATTTGCAGTTCACTATCTGCCTGTGAAAACCCCAATATTGAACTCCGTCATTACTTGTCCCCACTGCAAAGCCACCGAGGCTCTTGAGATTCCAGAAGGCTCGTCTCAGCAGTTTTATCGCTGCCCATCTTGTAGCGGCATTCTGAAAACCAAGTCAGGCGATTGTTGCATTTTCTGTAGCTATGGCAATGTAGATTGTTCAAGTTCCGAGCAAAATTTAGCCGCCTAAACCCTTTCCCCAGTAGACTACGCAGTAATTTCATGAATTTGTCATGCTTCTTACATAAAATAGACATATTCAATTAAGCGTATCTTTCCACAGGGAATATTTTGGCAGCCAATCCAGTCGATCTTCGGTCTAATGATTCAGATCTTGTTGCAGCAGTGGATCTTGGCTCGAATAGCTTTCGGATGCTGGTGGCGCAAGTGGTCAATACACCTTCAGGTACTCAGATACGTCCGATCGACACTTTGCGTGAAACGGTGCGTATTGCCGCAGGTCTCACAGACAACAAGTTATTAGGTAATGACGCTTACCAGCGTGGATTAACAGCCATACGCCGCTTTGGTGAGCGCATTCGGGGGTTTGATCCCACGAGGGTGCGCGCAGTTGCTACCAACACATTACGGGTGGCTAAAAATGCGCCGCAGTTCATCAAGGATGCGGAAGAGGCTTTAGGCTTTCCGATTGAGATTATCGCTGGGGTAGAGGAGGCTCGCTTAATTTACATTGGCGCAGCGCATGAGGTGCCTGCTGTTCACGGTAACCGTTTGGTGGTGGATATTGGCGGCGGCTCTACTGAACTGATTATTGGTAAGAGTTACGAGCCTAGGCTGATGGAGAGTCTTTATATTGGCTGCGTTTCTCATAGCATGCGCTTCTTTCCGAAGGGCAATATTGATGCTCATGCTTTCAAAGAAGCTGAATTAGCCGCTCGTAGAGAAATTCAGGTGATCTCGGGAGCTTATCTCAAGAGTGGCTGGAAACAAGTCATTGGATCATCGGGTACAGCTAGAGCATTGGCCGATCTCATTGCGGAAAATAATTTTAACCCCGAGAGTCGGGCAAATGGCACAGGTGGCTTGATCACGCGGGATGGCTTACGAGCCATGAAAAAGCACCTGCTTAAATACGAACATGTGAATCAGGTTGAGTTGCCAGGTCTGAAGGACGAACGAAGGGCAGTTTGGCCCGGCGGCTTAGCAATCATGATTGCCGTATTTGATGAGCTAGGCATTGAGTCCATGGAGGTGACGGACGCCGCTTTGCGTATTGGCGTCTTGTATGACTTACTAGGCAGGTCGCAACACCATGACATGCGCTATGTCACTGTTGAGCAATTTATGCAGCGCTACGACGTTGATCGCGAGCAGGCGCATCGTGTGGGCAATCTTGCTGGTGAATTTTTAGCGCAACTACCTAAATCTGAATTCGAGAGCCGTTCAGACAATATTGCTTTATTGCAATGGGCTGCAAATCTGCATGAGATTGGATTATCGATTTCTCATAATGGCTATCACAAGCACTCTGCTTATATTGCTGGCAATGCGGATATGCCGGGATTCTCAAAAAATGATCAAGCACGCTTGGCGGCATTACTCATTGGACATGCTGGCAAACTCGGAAAGTTGGCAAACAATGCCAGCTTTCATGACTGGCGCATGCTATTTTGTTTGCGACTAGCTCAAGTCTTATGCCGTGGCAGAAGTGATGGCGATCTTCCTAAGGTCAAGATCTCGGAACACGATGGTTCGTATGCGGTGAGCTTATCGAAAGATTGGGCTAATGAACACCCATTAACAGAATTTAGTCTACAAAAAGAAGCGGCCGAATGGGAACGCATCGGCCGCTCTTACAAAGTGGGCTTGAAATAAGCCCTTTCTTTATTGTCCTAAGAAGTGCTTGGCATAGCGTGGATTGATATCTGACAAGCGCATCATCGTTAACAAATCTGCGGTATTGAAATCAGGATCCCAAGCAGGAGCACTACAAATCTTGGCGCCTATCTTGAGATAACCTTTGATGAGTGGAGGAAGATCTACTTGAAGGCCACCATTAAGCTTGTCTAGCGGCAATGGCAACTTTGGAAACGCATGGTTTTCTACTGGCGCCATTTGATCGTTGCTTAAGGAGTTATAGAGGCTAGCTGCAAAGTGACCACCATCGCCCATCGGAATACTTGCGCAACCGAGCATGATTTCATATTCGTGCTTTTGCATGTACTGGGCAAGACCGCTCCAGAGGGCCATGATGACCGCGCCAGAACGATAGTCTGCGTGAACACAAGATCTACCCAGCTCAACCATTTTTGGCCTGAGGTGATTTAAGCGGGTTAAATCAAATTCAGAATCTGAGTACAGGCGACCAATTTCTTGCGCTTTATGTGGAGGCAGAACGCGATAGGTTCCAACAACCTTTAAAGTTTCTTGATCACGAATGAGTAGGTGATCACAGTAGGCATCAAACTCATCTACATCTAGACCTTCAGAGCTGGCGGCTAAATTAGCACCCATTTCTTCAGCAAATACCTTGTAGCGTAAGCGCTGCGCTTCTTTAATTTCACTGGAATTACTAGCCCAAGTAATTTGGAAGCCAGGCTTCTTAGCTTTGACAATGGCAACGGTTGGTGCAACTTCTTCAACTGAAATGAGTTGATTACGAGTCTTAGTGGCAAACTTTTTGCCGAATAGTTTCTTTGCCAGTTTTTTAGGCAAGAGCTTCTTGAAGGGGCTTAATTTACTGTTCTTCGGCTTGTCTTTTAAGCGCGGGCCAAACATATCAAGCGCTGCGAATGGGTTTGGAATATCGGACATGGTTAACCTTATTTATATATAGCTAATCGTAGCGAGCATTTATTACAAATTAAAGACAAGGGGGATGCAGACGGTGAGCCAAAGCAATGCGGAGATCAGTAATGCCAGCATGACAGCGGCAGAGCCAAAATCTTTAGCTCTTTTGGATAGATCATGATGATCAAAAGAAATGCGATCAATTGCAGCCTCAACACTCGAATTTAATAACTCAACCACTAGCACCAAGATCAGAGATGAAATCAGAATCGCTTTGACTAGATGGCTTACTGGTAAGAATAGGGCGGTCGGCACAAGGATGACTAGAAGTGTGAGCTCTTGCCTGAAAGCGCTTTCTTCATTAAAGGCATAGACCATTCCACACCAAGAGTTTTTTGCTGCATGCCATGCGCGGGTGAGCCCGCGGTTCCCTTTGTGGGGGTTGTCGCTAATGTTATAAGGTGCTGTCAAAATGGATAAGCCTATGCAAGTGCTGCAATATGAACTTCAGTCGAAGGTACCGGCTTAAGATGATTGGCAAACTGCTCAGAGGCAGCGCGCCAAGAGAACTTCTCTGCATGGGCACGGGCAACGTCACGCGGAATCTTGAGGGCCTGGAGGCAGGCCTCACGCAAGTCCTCATTCATCGCACCGGCAGCCGAGTTACCGAGTACATCAATCGGGCCTGTAACCGGATAGGCGGCTACTGGGGTGCCACACGCCATGGCCTCTAAAAGAACTAGGCCAAAAGTATCCGTTTTGCTTGGGAAAACAAACACATCTGCTGCTGCATAGACTTTAGCTAATTCATGTTGCTGTAATACGCCCAGGTAATTCACTTCAGGGTATTTTTCTTTAATGCTGGCCATTGCTGGGCCATCACCAACCACCCATTTGGAACCAGGCAGATCAATTTCCAAGAAAGCGTTGATGTTCTTTTCCACGGCGACACGGCCTACATACAGAAAGATTGGGTGAGCAGTATTCAGTCTTTTGGACTCTTGCATCTTAAAGATGTCCAGATCAACACCCCTGGACCAGAGGACAACGTTAGTCAGGCCAAATTTCTCAAGGTCATCCTTCACAACAATCGTGGGCGCCATTACTGCCATAGATGGTCCATGGAACCAGCGTATAAAGGCATAGGTAATGGCTAAAGGCATACCAATTCTGGCCTTAACGTATTCTGGAAAACGGGTGTGATAAGCAGTAGAGAACGGCAATTTATTTTTTACTGCATACGAGCGTGCAGAAAGTCCCAAAGGACCTTCAGTGGCGATATGCATCGCATCAGGTGCAAATTCTTTAATTCTTCGAGAAACTTCCTTCCCAGGAAAGAGGGAGAGGGCAATATCTGGGTAGGTTGGGCAAGGGATAGATTTAAATCCACTTGGCGTAATCATTTCCACCTCGTGACCCATGCCAATGAGCTCTTCACGGGTTTGCTTAAGGGTCCTAACAACGCCATTAACCTGTGGATCCCATGCATCGGTGATGATCATAATTTTCATAGTGCAGCCTCTTTGATGAGTACTTCAATAGCAGGTTGGAAGGTAATTTCTGGAGTTGCGTTTACTGGTTCGCCTCTGATTTGGGTCCAGTAAATAATTTTGAGTTCGCCTTGCATGGTTTCGACAAGAGCAGAAAGGCTTTCTACCCAGTCACCATCATTGCAATAGAGCAGGCCATCAATTTCACGGATTTCAGCTTTGTGAATGTGACCACAAACCACGCCATCACAACCCTTTAAGCGAGCCTCTCGGGCCATGATGTGTTCGAAGTCTGCGATGTAGCTGACTGCATTCTTGACTTGGTGTTTTAAGTATTGGGATAAAGACCAGTACTGCAAACCCATTCGCATGCGGATCATGTTGAAGTAGCGGTTGATATAGAGAATGAAGGTATACAAGGTATCGCCAACATAGGCTAACCATTTGGCATATTGCATGACGCCATCGAACAGATCGCCATGGGTTACCCAGAGTTTTCTGCCATCAAGCGTTGTATGAATTACTTCCTCAACTACTTTGACATCGCCAAAGGACATGCCAAAGAATTGTCGTGCACTCTCGTCGTGGTTTCCGGGTACGTAGATTACTTCTGTACCTTTACGTGCTTTACGCAAGAGTTTTTGTACTACGTCATTGTGGGCTTGGGGCCAGTAGAATGATTTTTTAAGTCTCCACCCGTCAATGATGTCTCCTACCAAGTAAAACTTATCGGCTTCATTGTGTTTCAGAAAATCGAGGAGGTAGTTTGCCTGACACCCTGATGTTCCTAGGTGTACGTCTGAAATCCAGATAGCTCTGTAATGCATCATGAGTAAGCATTAAGCCTGCCGTCTATGTAATCCTCATGACACTTTCAAGACAGTTTTATGACTTGATTTATATTGATAGAACTTTATGAATATCCAAACACGAACAACCGAGTCTAAAGCGCCGTTTCTAACGCGCTTCGGGGTGTGGGCGCTGATTTTTCTGCATGTAATGCGTGGAGTCTTGACCCTATCTTTCTTTTTTCCCTTTATTGACGATCAAAAAAAACAAGAGCATATCCAACGCTGGTCTAAAAAATTGCTCACCATCTTTAAGATTGAACTCAAGATTCGAGGTGCGGAGCTCTTGCCAAATTCTCCTTATTTATTGGCTTCAAATCATATTTCTTGGCTTGATATCCATGTGATCAATGCTTTTCGACCGGTTCGATTCGTAGCCAAGTCTGAAGTAGCTAGCTGGCCAGTGTTTGGCTGGATGGCTAAGCAGTTACGAACCGTGTTTATTCGGCGAGATAGTTCTAGACATGCAAGGCTGGTTGTCGGGCAGGTGGCAGGGGTTTTGAAAACGGAATCGATTTGCATATTCCCAGAAGGCACTTCTACAGTAGGGGATGCGGTGTTGCCATTTAAGCCAAACTTATTTGAGTCTGCTTTAGAGGCTGGCGTCCCTACCTTTCCTTTAGCTATCCAGTATTTTTCCACCATCACCGGAAAAAGAAGCTATTCCCCAGCATTTATTGGGGATATGGGTCTTCTGGGGTCTATGGCAAACGTCGTTCAAAACCGCCATTTAGGGGTGGAGCTCTGCTTTTTGCCACAACTACACCAAACGCCAGGGGATATTATCGACCGTAAGCAATTGGCACTACACGCTGAAGAGTCCATTTCCAAAGCACTCAAAAGCCATTAATGTAATAAAAGTGTCATTACGTTCTAGTAAAAAATGGATAATCCTAGATCCAAGATCACGAGCGTAAACGAAGATGACAACGAAACATAAAGAAATGGCCGAGTGGTATCGCCGTGCTCAAGAAGAGATTCTGGATAGCATGGACGAAGAGCTCGAAATGGAGCTGGATGATGATCGTCTTTCACAAGATGGCGACAGCGGGTCTTCCATACCGCGCCAACTGTACTTCAAGGAGTTGTTTCGTCTTCAGGGTGAATTGGTCAAGCTGCAGGACTGGGTTGTCGAGAAAAAATTAAAAGTGGCTGTCTTGTTTGAGGGTCGCGATTCCGCAGGTAAGGGTGGCGCAATCAAGCGGATTACCCAGCGCTTGAATCCCCGGGTCTGTAAGGTCGTTGCCCTGCCAGCACCCAATGAGCGCGAGAAGACTCAGTGGTATTTCCAAAGATATATTCAACATCTGCCAGCTGGCGGAGAAATTGTTTTATTTGACCGCAGTTGGTACAACCGTGCCGGCGTAGAAAGAGTCATGGGTTTTTGTAGTGATTACGAGTATGAAGAGTTCTTAAGAACAGTGCCAGATCTTGAGCGCATGATGATTAGTTCGGGCGTTATTTTGATCAAGTACTGGTTCTCAATCTCTGATGATGAGCAGTACAACCGCTTCATGATGCGCATACATGATCCGCTAAAGCAGTGGAAACTCAGCCCCATGGATTTAGAGGCCCGTCGATTATGGGAGGCCTATACCAAGGCCAAAGAAACCATGCTCGAACGGACTCATATTCCTGAGGCGCCATGGTGGGTTGTGGCAGCCAATGATAAAAAGAAGGCGCGCCTTAACTGCATCACCCATTTGCTAGATCAAATTCCCTATAAAGAGATTGAGCACCCGGTCATTACATTGCCGGCCAGGGTTCACAACCCAGACTATCTCCGCGGACCGGTACCCCCTGAGATGTACGTCCCAGAAGTCTATTAAGATTTTCTAGATGGTGATAACCTCTTGGTAACAAGGGGGTATTTAGATGAAGTTGCATCCATCCGTCACAAATCGAGAATTTAAATTACTCATCAAGCCCAAGGGTTTGGATCGACGTAGTCGCATCACTGCGCTGAGTGATCAAATACTGAAATTCTGTAAAAAGAACAAAGTAGAGTTTTTCCACTTAGATAATGCTACAACAGGCTTACGGAATATTTATTTTTACGATACGCCTGGCGAAGACTTTCGACGTAATAACGTAATTTTGCGCGTGCGAGAATCTCGTCAGAATGTTTGGGTAGATGATTTTTGTGAGGTAACTCTCAAATGTCGCACGCACGATATCGGCGAGTCAGCAAAATTTAATCCCACCCCCAAGAAGAGCATTAAATCTCGCATCCGCTTTAAGGAAGAGATCTTGCGTGGGGATGAGCTTGGATCTAAGCGCAGCATTTACTCTAACAATGCCATTTTAGATGCTATTCCAATTGATAATATCTTTGATAGAACGCTTAGCAGTGTTGCTAAGTTCTTTCCAGGTGTTGCCAACCTAGGGATTGATAAAAAATCTCCAATGCGTATCGTCGGTGGTAATACCAATAAAATTTTAGAGGCTTGCTTACCCTTAGGAAACTTGGTATTTGGTGACGGCGTGCAAGCCCATTGCGAGATAGCGATTTGGATGAAGAGTGTTGGGGACCCTATTGTTGGTGAGCTGGCTTTTTCTTACCGTGTGAATGATGAAAATCGTGGGCAAGCAAAAGCACATAAGCGAGCTGATAAATTTTTTAAGCAACTACAAATTGAATTGGCCGATTGGCTGGAGATCGGCAGCACCAAAACGGCCTTAATTTATGGAAAGCCTGAGTGAGCTCTGAATTACAGGAAGTATCTCCTCAATTAAATCCCCCGGGCTTGCATGACATATTCATGCAGTTTTTCATCATCGGGGCGATTAGTTTTGGCGGGGGGATTATTGCCTATGAGCGCATATTGCTGGTAGAGAAACGCAAGTGGCTATCTTCCGATGCATTCATGGGTTATCTGGCTATTAGTCAGACCATGCCTGGGCTCAATTCTGTTAATTTAGCCGTTCTGGCTGGTGATCACCTACGAGGAGTGCGCGGCGCCATTAGTGCTGCCCTCGGTTTGATTCTTCCTGGCTCTCTATTTGTTTTAGCCATTGGCATAGCCTATGCCAAAAATACCGACCACCCCTTAGCCAATCTCATTTTGGCTGGCATAGCTGCTGCTGCCTGCGGATTGTTGGCTGCCATTACCTATCGCATTGGCGAGGATCACTGGCGGCATTTGAAGTCTCTGGTCATTATTGTCACCACATTTTGCTTGATGAGTATTGTCAAGCTGTCACTGCCATTGGTTTTACTCATCATGGCCCCAGTATGTCTTTATCTTTATCGTCCGAGCGCTAAGTCATGAGTCTGTATGTTCAATTAGCACTTAGCTTTGCACTCTTATCAATTTTGGCGGTAGGGGGCGGTACAGCAGTCTTGCCAGAAATGCAGACCTTATTAGCCCATCAGTTTGGTATTAGCCATACGCAATTCGTGCATATTTATAGTATGGGTCAAGTTGCCCCTGGCCCAAATATGCTGATGGTCTTGGTGATTGGATTTCAGGTTGCAGGACTTGTTGGCGCAGGAGTGGTTTTACTGGCATTCTTTTTGCCATCCAGCATTTTATGTTTTTATGTGGGGCGAGTATGGAATCGTTTTGGCGATAGCCCTTGGCGTCGCTCTATTCAGAATGCTTTGGAGCCTATCTCTATTGGCCTGATGGCTTCTGGAGTGTATGCGGTAGCTAAGGCATCGATCGTTAGCCCCATCACGCTTGCTTTAGCTCTTGTTACGCTTTATCTCATTCTGAGAACCAAAATTAATCCAGTCTTTGTCATCCTGGGATCCGGAATGATTGGGGCGATCCTCATTAAATATCTTGGATAAGCAGCAGATTTAAAACGCAGCTCTGACACCGACCATCAAACTTCTGCCAGGTTGCGGTGCATAGAGCCTGACGGCCATCGGTGAAGTGGCATACCGAATCTCTTCATTGAGTAGATTTTTCAACATCACATAGCCGGTCCAATTAATCTTGCCTACTCTTTCTGTGTAAGACAGGTTGGCATTGACTAAGTTATAGCTGGGGGTTGGCCCAACTTCCCAAGTGGCCAATCTGTTTTGTTGGTAGCTATAAATATAAGTTGCACTCGTTAACCAACCATCGCGTTGATAGGCCAGTTCACTGCCAAGTCGTGGGGCAGGCTGCAAGGGTAGATTGCCGCCAGCGTTAAAAGATCCCTGAGAGATATCACCAAAGACTCTGCCACCAACACCATTTTGATTCCAGTTGTAAGTGAGCTCTCCTTCAGCGCCTTTAATGTTTGCGCTGGCTTGAGATGCTTGCACAACCGAGAAGTTATTGACTGAACTGTAAGCCCCCGTGTAAAAGCCATAGATGTAGTTACTAAATTGATTGCGGTACAGGCTTGCCTTACTACGAAATAGCCCTAGTGTTTTTTGGAAGCTGAGCTCCACGTTATGTGAAGTCTCGGTTGCTAAGTTAGCGTTACCAATATCAAACGTCGCCGTCGAATCATGTGGCCCATAAGAGTAGAGCTCTTGTGGTGTTGGCGCTCTTTGCGAAACCGTGTAACTCAAACCTAAGCCATAACCACGAGCAACATCGAGCATGCCACCCGCTGAATACGACATTAAATTAAATTGACGGTTTTGCAGTGTTGGTGGCCCATAAGAAGATGGCACTCCTTGGCTACTTGGGCTGGGAAACTGTGTCGCCAAGTTGGGATTTTGACCAGCATAGCTATAGCGTGCGCCCAAACTTGTTTTGACTGGACCATATCGACCTTCCTCAACCCAGAAGAGCGCGGAGGAATTGGACTTCGTTTGCGGAACAATGGCGTAATTATTGCTAGACAGATCTGTAGCATTTAATGTGGCACCATTTACTTGTGCACCAATTACACCCTTGGAGCCCAGAAACTCTTTATGCATCATTTCTACACGGGCTTCAGTAGCAGTGTTATTCCATTGGGTGGCTGCAACCCCAGTGTTGGTAAATTCGGTATGTTGATAGTTGGTATTGGCAGCACTGACTTTGATGGATGAGAAGCCATCAAAAGGATCATTGGTTTGATGGCTAAAGTCGTAACGATTTTGTGATTGCTGAATAAAGCCACCGTCATAAGTGGGGATGCCGTAGTTATGGTTCATGCGCTCGAGAGAAACGCCGGTATAGCCGTCTGTTCGAATGTAAGTAGCGCCCAAGCCAAGACTATTCTGATTGCTATAGGAGAAGGGTAGTTTGCCGCTATAGGGAACGTTGACCGGTTGATTAGGATTAATTGACCAATTAGCGTTTGGACCGCCTTGTTCGGCATACCCCGGTATTTGATAGTTATTACTATTGCTCACTGCAGAATCAAAGTGAAGCGCTAGCGGCCCAGCCGGTGCATCTACTTCAATGTTGGCAGTCTTGCCCTGGTTGACGGTTTCATAGCTAGTATTAATTGCACCAGACACCATATCGGGCATAGAAGTCACAATGCGGTCATTGACGACGTTGACTAAGCCGCCACTAGAGCCGGAGCCATATACCAAAGCACTAGCACCCCGTAGGATCTCAATTTGGTGGGCGTTCTGAATGGGGTTGGCTACTGCATGATCTGCAGAGATACTCGATACATCGCCAACTGATAAACCATTTTGCAAAATCTGTACGCGCGCACCTTCAAGTCCGCGCATCACTGGTCTGGATGCACCGGCACCATAACCGGTGGCAGATACTCCTAATTCATTTGCGAGGGTGGCACCAAGGGTGCCGGCCAATTTATTTTGTAACTCATCGCCAGCGAGTATTTTATTGGGGCTTAATAGCCCTTGTTCATTAACGCCACTAACATCGAGTTGCGGCAATGCCTCAGCTTGGGTTTGAGACCAAGTGTTATTCATTAGAAGTAATCCAATGAGACAAAAAACTCTACAGAGGTAGAAAGCAAAGAGGCGTTTCATATTTCATCCAGGCAAACCACTAAAAAGGTGGTTGTTCAAAACAAGGGAGCGCTAGCGCATCCCCAAGCAGTTTTAAAGGATGAGGCGAGGAGGGGCTTGAGACTGGTAGGGTGATTCAGCCGTTTGATAGTCAGCCGTTTTGGCTGAAGAAGAATTTATCTCTATATAGGCAGACAACGCAATCAAGACCAAACTATCTGTCGATACAAAACTCGCTAAAGTTAAAGCATCAAATAAATGGCAGCTTGCTGAGCTATGGGTAATCGCAGCGTTTTCATCACAGCTTTGACTGCCTGCACCCAAGATTTGGGATGGGGCCCCTAGACCGCTATGAGAAATGCCATGAGAGAACCCCAGCCAGTGAGTTCCGAGCAGGCAAACCAGCAGCAATCCAACGACGAAAACACTTCGTAATTGCTGGCGTATCTGACGGTGGAAAAAGGCTCTCATTGGGCAGGATCTTACAGGATTTGCCTTAAAAGGGCATTGCAGTGTAGAATATCGGTTCCGTCGGAGTGTAGCGCAGCCTGGTAGCGCACCTGCTTTGGGAGCAGGGGGTCCAAGGTTCGAATCCTTGTACTCCGACCACCAACTCTATTTAGTTCTAGATAGTAGCTTCAAATCCAGCATTTATCTGCCCATAGCTCAGCTGGATAGAGCAACGCCCTTCTAAGGCGTAGGTCGCACGTTCGAATCGTGCTGGGCAGGCCAAAAACTTCAACTAGTACCCCTGTTTGCAGCATATCTGTTGCTCAGAGATCTATTTCTTAGCATAATTGCATATTATGAATAGAGCCATGATTGACCTAGCCACCCAAAACACAACTCAAACCTGTGGGAGATAAGCAGCTCCTGGAAGAAAAGCTCTGCATAGCTGGCAATGGAAAACTTGTGCCTTGTGAGAAGCATTAATTACTAATAAATTGTTGACACATATAAAACTTAAATCAACACAATAATTTACCAAGCAAATATTAGAAGGAGTCTTATGAAAACCAAACTATTAATATCTCTCTTTGGCCTAATCCCCGCTATAGCCATGGCGCAAGCACCTATAGTTATTCCTAGACCATCAGCCGTAGGAACTTCTGGCGCCAATGGTGGTGTTGATAAACCTACCAGCACTCCCTTAGTAGTTAAAGCTGCCCAACCACAACCTAAACCAGTAGCAGAACTTGATACAGCTACCGTTGGCATTGACGTCGGTAGCACAGAGGCCTCTTCATATGCTTCAGCTACGAAAATGGTCACAATGGAACCAACAAAACCAATGTCGATCTCAGACGATGGATTACAAAAACCTCCGCTCCCACCAAATCCTGTATTGGCTAGCCCACCTAAAGCTCCCCTTGGAGCGCCGCCCGTCCAAAAAAAGAGTGGGCCAACTGCCGATGGGGATCCTGGCATATACAATCCAATGCCTTGGGAGAATTAAACTTATCCCTTGGTAGGCTATGATTTAGTAGGTAGTTAAGAAGGTCTAGTGAAAACCAAACTGCTAATACTTCTCTTTGGTCTAATCCCTGCGTTGGTGATGGCCCAGGCAAACGGACCGGTAGGATCGCCTGCTTTACAGGGCGGTTCTCAGTCCACCCAAATTGCGGAGAAAGTGCGGCAAGCCGGCGCTTCTGTTGTGCAAGATATGCGTCAAACTACGTCGAGTATTCGTCAGGCGCAAACAACCAATAGCGTCTCGCAGCAGTTACCAGTTAGATCCTTGCAAGCTGAAGAGGCTGCAGAATTTAACTCTGGCCACATTCAAAATAATGTTCCTACTGGAGCCGCCTATGGTGCAGTTGGTTCTGGGCCTCAACCACCGATCCCACCTAGCTCTCTATCGCCTGGCTCACCAATGCCGGCTTCTGAGAAGCCTGCAAGTAGATCGGCAATTCCATCTGGTTCCAGAGATGGCATGACTCAATCTCAGGCTAATAGTGCTATCTCCGCAAAACCTTTAGGTGAAGAGGGGGATCCAGATAGGCCTGTCGTTATGGGCTCATTGTTTGCTGATAAGCTCCTACCCATTTCTGAGCAGCCTAGTCCTCCATTTGGAGTGCAACCTTCCCAGAAGGTGAGTGGGCCAACTGCCGATGGAGATAAAGATGGAGATAGAAATATTGCCATAGAAGATTGGAACCACTAAGCCCACCCCGACACCACATTCGGGGTATTGCAGCTCCTCTTATTGCAATCCTTAAATGTATGTGCGTAATAATAGCTCTAATGCCAATTTATTAATATGTTGATTCATGCGCAAACCTTTCATTCGTCTAGTTGCTGTTCTCTGCGGGTCCTTATTTACTAATATTGCATTCGCTCAATCTCCAGCGTCTGACCTTCGGCAATATGCTCCCATCTCTTTAACGCAGTATCTCCAAGTTGTTAAGGAGAACAACGCCATTATTGGCAATAAGCGACTGGGTAAAGAAACGGCTGCTGCGATAAAGGAGTCTTTGGCAATTTATCAATTCAGACCGAGTATTAGCTATACCAAAGGGACTTATTACCAACAGGTTCCATATACGCCTTACACAACACCGACATCTAATACCTATGGAGTTAACTTTAATCTTGAGGGTTGGGGTAAGAGGTCGGCACGATCTGAATATGGTGATGCAGAGATTGGAAGAAGCGAGACCGACTACCTGGCAACAGAAGCGGATGTTCAAACTGCTGCAACGTATGGGTATATTGATGCATTAAGAAATCGCTTGTTATTTAATTCTTACGCCAATGCCGCAAAACGAATTTCTGCGCTTCCAGCAAATGCCCAAACAAAAGACTCGGCCCAGTTCTTAAATTACTACGAGAACGCTACAGCTAAGGACTTGCAATTTACCTCCTTGGGCCTTTTGAACTACTCAGGTGGCGCCCTAAAGAACCTGCCTTTGCCGATTGGCAACCTCAACGTGCCACCACAGAACTTTGATCCGGATAAGCTGATCACCCAAGCCCTTGATAACCGCGCGGACGTATTGGCAATCCAGGCAACGATGAACTCGGCCGATAAAAATATCAATATGACAAAGGCTAATCGCAACTGGGACGTGCAACCTTACATTTCTTACACTACAACGCCTCAGTATGACTCCAGTGGCTATACATACGCACCTCAAAATGGATTTACTGCTGGTATACAGATTCCTATTCCAGTTAACAACTATTTACAAACCGCTGACATTGTCCAGGCAGCAAATCAGAAGTTGGGCCTGGAGATGCAGTTGCGTGATTTAAAAGAGCAAGTACGCGTTCAGTGCATGCAAGCCTTATTGCAATATGAGAATGCCAAGTCGATTCTTGCGCAGGCAAGCGATGGCTTTAACGCAGTATCTCGATCAGCAAATCAATCTAGCGCGAAGGGTGTCATGGATGTACGCGATAAAGAGGGCGCCTTGATTGATGCTCAGACAAATCACGTCAAGGCGCTCGTAAACGTTTGGCGCCAATCTGGAAACTACAGCACACCTAAGCTATGAGAGATTTTGCAGCCCGCTTTCTCATATTAGCCTTAATCTCGCTCAATAGTTATGCGGGGCCATTGGACCTTGGGCCCGGTGACCGTAGTCGACCCAATATTAGGCCAGATATTAGGCCAGATATTAGGCCGGGAGAAAGAGGTTCGATAGCTCAAGAGGCAATGGGCTCTCCACAAGACCAATATTCACCCTTAAATCCTGGCTCCAATCAGTCCGTGTTTGTGAGAAATACTTTTTTATTGTCTGGTCAAAATGGGTACAACTCAAACTCAAACGGATACATGACCTTGAATCCACAGAGTTCATTGCCTGGTCAGGGATCTATCGTTCCGCTTGATGCAATGGCAAAGCATTTGTTGGAATCAAATGGGGATAATTTACTGGCTAACAGAGTCGCGCCCACTCCATTTGCCTCAAAGGTTGCTAAAAGCCAAACGCAGGGAATGGCATTTGTTAGAACTGGTAATTCATTTGCCAATAATAAAAATGCTTCATCAGCCACATTCTATCCAGTTAGCACCCCAAGCTCACTAGCCTCACCAATTCCGCCGCAGTAAAAACTTTATCAACCCACGCCCAAGACAAAAAATTAAACAAAACTCCTAATCACTTCGGTGAGCCTGATAGCAACATCTGCTTATGCTCAGCCATCATTGCCGTCAGTGTGACGCGCGATTAAATCGGCACCTTGAACATCATCACTTAAGCGGATACAGGTGTATCCATAATCAGCAAGCATCGCGGCCAGTTTGGAGAAGTTGTGATTTTCCTGTTGTTTCGCGTTCAGCTTGGTGTAGTCAATATTGGTTAGGTTCAATTTCATGCAAAGAGAATGCCAAAGGGCATTTATTGAAAATTTTCACTAAAAAAATTGGCGAGGATCGAGTTTTTATAGGGCCAAAGTTGAAGCCTTTTGAAAAGGAAAATTTAGCCATACGATGATTTGGGCTTTCATTTGGCTTTTTAGCAGGATAGGGGGCTGAAACTAGGATTTATAGAAAAATGGACGAAATTGAGGTTTAAGGTACCGACATGGGACTCCTACGTGTCTAATGTTTTAGGGTGGATCAATATTTCATTGACGGGGGGTGTCCTAAGGTCTTTAAATGGACTCTGTTTTAGAGCCCACATTGAGGGCTTATGTACTTTTTATGTACATTCGTGGGAAATTATGTACTTTCAATGTGGGCCACAGTACAATCACCCAATAAACATAAGGCTTAGAGAGTTGCTCTAACCTGCCAACGGTCCGCCCCGGGCCACCAAGAAACACCAAAACCACCTTCCGATAGTTTTTTGTTGTTCAAGAGCGGCTGCTTGGGGTCGTAAACCGCCACCCAACCGTCATTTAAAAGGACGCTCAGAAATGTCGGTTTACCCGACAAATTTGACATCTGACCAGCTAACCCCCTGCGGATGCCACCCGACATCCAAGGCATTCCACTCCGAACCATGATTCTCGGTGCCTACTGGACACCAAATGCCAACACCTTAATGCCATTGTTTTTAGTGTTGTTTAGCCTCATTTTTACAGCTTCTAAGGCGTAGGTCGCACGTTCGAATCGTGCTGGGCAGGCCACAGGCCTGACTGGCCCGTGAGACTGCCACGTATCGGTGAATAGGGAGGGTGGCAATTTGCCACTTTTGCCTCATAATCTACCGCAATCAATTGATTACTCGATTTAGGAATATTGAGTTCATTTACCAATGGGAGCCGGAATGGCTGAAAAGAATCAAGAAACTTCGACTGATAAAGCTGCCACTATTGGTGTGGTGTCTACACCTCAGACGAAACATAAACTCAGTGTAGGTTTAGTGATCAGCTTGGTCTTGGGCTCCGCACTCATTTCTATTTTTTATGCAACCTCATCATATAAAACACAGACTGAGAATGTTGTCGAGCTAGCAGACGGCCGCTCTAAACAATTTGAGGTGGTATTCACAGAGCTTAAGCAAGCCAGGTTTCGGGCGATGGGCATTGGTGCGGACACCTTATTGCGTAGCAGAGTTACTATCGATCCCTTCATCAAAAGAGATAGATCTGCTTTGTCGGCACAGATAGATCCATTCTTTGCTTTCTTAAAAGAGAAGCATGGAGTCGCTCAATTGAACTTTTGGATACCACCATCTACGATGTTTTATAGAGCAGGTGCCCCAGAGCTAGGACAGTTTGATGGCTCTAAATTCCGTGCATCTGTTGTAGCTGCCAATGCCAGACAAGAACGCATCATGGCTGTCGAGACTGGGCAGGGCGGTGTTATTGGTATTCGTGGCATTGTGCCCGTCATCTGGGAAGATAAGTTCTACGGAGTTCTTGAGTTTGTGAGCGACTTTTCAATTCCATTAAACGGCGCATCAGCAGATTCGCATTTCAAATGGGCGGCGAGTATTACCAAAGAACGCTTTGCTCAAGTAGAGCGCGCACGAAATGAAAAAGAAGATGCCGAAAAAGGTGAAGATATTTACATCTACTATTCTGATCCTGCGACACGCGATATTATTAAAGCAATTGATTTTGATCCTAGAAGTAAAGAACACAAGATTGTTGACAATAATGGTCAAAAAATTTATGTCAAAGCGTTTCCGATATACAACTTTGTAGGAAAACCAACGATCACCATTGCTATGGTGGATGATTTGACAGACCAATTTAATGCTGCTTTTAAATCTGCAGTCATTAAGGGTGGTATTTTATTTTTGTTACTGGCCGCTGCATTGGTTGCTGGCTATTCAAAATTAGATCACTTGCGTACCGGTATGTTGGGTTCAATTGGTGCCGAAAGAAGAGCACTTAAGGATCGCTTGGCACGGGGTGATGCTGCCATTGAGAAGCTCAAAGATCTGGAAACTCTTAAACGACGCTATTTCTCTAATTTGATGGCGGCCATTAATAGTCCTTTGCTAGCTGTCTCAGGTCAAATCTCCGGTATCAAGCACGCGTTAGAGGCGGGTAGTGCCTCAAATAAAGGTGATATCGACAATAGAGTTGACTTTTCGATTCAAGAAATTGATAGCCTTCGGCATCTTGTGGCCGACTATGAGCAGATCGAGTTATTTCGTCAAACCTTAGTCAGAGCGGAAGCTAAGCTGCTTTCTGTTCCAGCCGTTTTGGAAGATGTCTTGAAGAGCCTAGACCTTTCGAGACGCTTGCCAAACTTGCAAGTGAATATCGATATTCTAGATGACATGCCATCTACCTATGGGGATAGCCGATTACTAGCTGGTGCCATTTCTAGATTAATCACGCATACGACACATGCATCTGGTTCTGGACAACTCAACATCGCTTTGCGCTCAAATGGAGAGGATTCATTGATTCTGAACTTTTCAGGATCAGCTTATGCAGGATCCCTGGCACCTACTGCCGCTTTGCTCGATGAGGCTCGTCAATTTATGGCTGAGTTATCTACTGGATTCATCTCTGATGGAAAACGTGAAAAGTTGATTGGTATTATTTTGGCTAAGGCGGTGATCGAGCATTTTGGAGGCACCTTAGAGGCTGGTTCAACTGATGCCCCTGGTTTCCTAGTTCGCTTCCCAACAGCAGCCTAAGATTCAATAACAGGAATTCTTTCAATGAAAAAAGGTTATCGATTCTTAGCTGTCTTAACAATCGCCTTGGGCTTTTTAAGTCTGATGCGGGACAGTTTTATTGGGCCTATAGCGCTAGTTACCGGATTTCCGGATGAGATGGTATGGCAATGGGTAGTAGGCGCTTTTAGTGCTTCGCTCACATTCTTAGCCGCACGCATCTTTAATCAAGAATTTATTCATGGATACATCGAGCGTGCTTGGAACGTCAAGGTACCCAACTTAATCGGTGATATTTGCTCTGGCATTGTCATCTTTATTGGCGGCTGCCTCATTCTGTCATTGGTCTTTAAGCAAAATATTTCAGCACTGATTGTGACTGGTGCTGGATCTGCAGCAATTCTAGGTTTTGCATTAAAAGACTTTGCTGTTGCTTTAGCTACCGGCATCATGCTGAACTTTGAGGACACCTTCAAGGTTGGCGACAAGGTCAAGATCGGTGAGTATGTTGGTAGAGTCCATCAGATTACTTGGCGTAATACGGTTTTACTAACAGATTCACTTGAAGCAATCTATATCCCAAACGTCAAAATTTCTGATGCGGTGGTTATTAATCAAGATTTGCCGAATGCGAACACCAAACAGAGCCTTAGCTTCAGTATTGATTACGATGTTTCGGTTGAAAGTGCTGAGCGTATTTTGTATGCTGCAACCCTTGGCGCCATTGGAGTGAAATTTGTCTCTCCGCCATATGTATATGCCCGAGAATTAACCGATTCAGGCGTTAAGTATGAAATTCAATATGTCATCACAGACTATCGCGATCGAAAGCCTGCGGAGCATGCCATTATTAAGAGCGTTTTAGAGTGCATGCGAGTAGCAAATATCACAATCTCTTCTGGTGCAGAGGTTGAGGATAGAATCAAAATTGCCAATCGTTCTTTAGATCTGTATCACCTAGTCCAGCAGGTTAGGTTGTTTCATCAATGTTCTAAAGAGGTATGGGTCAGCATCGGTAATGAGTTGGTTTCTCGCCGCTTTAAACCTGGGGATATCATTGTTCACGCTGGACAGCGTAATGATGCCATCTTTATTATTGCTGAAGGAATGGCATCACGTCTGATGGTTAATTCAAACGATTCATTAGTAAAGCAACGCTTTATTGCTACAGAGTTTTTTGGGCGTCAGGCTTTATTTGCGCTCATGCCACATATTGCAACGGTTACTGCTGAAGCAGATGCGCTGATTTATGAGCTCAGTAAAGAATCGCTACAGAAATTACTCAGGCTACACCCTGAATTAATTGAGATATTTGCTTCGACCTTGGCCGAGTTAAATCTTGAGGAAGAGCGCGTCATATCTGCTGATGGAGCTATCAAGTCTGGAGAAGTTAGCCATGTCAAAAATCTCTATATTGGCCAGCTAGAGGCGAACTACGGTAGAGAAACTCACGCAAGCAGCATTTAGTAGTTAAAGAAATTCTGATGCGCTTCATGTTGCGTCTGCATTCCATATTTGTCGGTTTACCCGACAAATTAGACGTCTAACCATCCGACCGCCCGCTAATGCCAAGCAATATACATGGCATCCCACTCCCCACCAACATTCTCGGTGCCTATGCCACACCAAAAGCCAACACCTTGATCCCATTGTTTCTGCTGTTGTTTAACCTCATTTTTAAAGCTTCTAAGGCGTAGGTCGCACGTTCGAATCGTGCTGGGCAGACCAAAAACTTCAACTAGTACCCCTGTTTGCAGCATATCTGTTGCTCAGATATCTATTTCTTAGCATAATTGCATATTATGAATAGAGCCATGATTGACCTAGCCACCCAAAATGCAGCTCACGCA
>Ga0208622_1000129_pt1 | contig 35091 bp, 34 predicted proteins | sample CryBogCBH12Jul09_FD_184621 | JGI IMG/M metagenome (GOLD analysis project Ga0208622, IMG submission 184621) | Freshwater microbial communities from Crystal Bog, Wisconsin, USA - CBH12Jul09 (SPAdes) | ecosystem: Environmental > Aquatic > Freshwater > Lake | place: Crystal Bog, Wisconsin, USA... | reverse complement strand
CCATCACCTCTATCCGCAGGTCGTTTCGTATCTTCGTACTTGCGCGGGCACTGACACGGTCATTTATATAGGCGAGCAGAGCCCGACCTAGAAATATCGCAGCGAGTGCGACGACTTCACCATGCAAAGAGCTAAAACTGCGCTTTCGTTGAAAGAATTTGCAGATCAAATCCACGAGCAGAGCGGCTTGCCCGATCGTTAAGAGCGCACCTAGCGTCGCGATTACAACGATGGCGAAAATAAAACCCCGGCTGCTTCGGGAGTACCGCAGCAGCCGGGGGTCAAATGGTTTCACTAGTGGACGGTATCCAATACTCCAACTTCTGGGGAAGAGATCTGATTTGGATTGATCCGCTTGCGGAAGATCCAATAAGACCAACCCTGATAGAGAAGGACGATCGGGGTCATGATCACAGCGACCCAAGTCATTACGCCCAAGGTGTAATGGGTGCTTGAGGCGTTGAAGATGGTGAGCCCGGGTCCACCGGCAGTGAGATTTGGCATCACATTTGGATAGAGCCCTGTGAAGAGGGTGATGACAACTGCAGCCGTGGCAATTGCGGAGAAGAGGAAGGCAAACCCTTCGCGTCCCTTTGCATTTGCAGCTAGAGCGGTTAACCATGCGACGACCACAACTACCGATCCGGCAATCACTCCACCCTTGGAGGTAAGACCCAACAAGGTCCAACCTAGGAAGAGGACTGCAAGCAGCGCAGTCGCCAGGCCGACTCGTTGCCCCAATTTATTGGCACGGACTCTGATCTCACCATCAGTCTTGAGCGCAAGGAAGAAAGCCCCGTGTGAGACGAAGAGTGAGAGGGTAGTAAGTCCACCAAGGAGCGCATATGGATTGAGCAAGTTCCAGAAGCCACCCGAGTATTGGATGTAACCAGCAGAGACCTTGGTCAGTGGAACGCCACGAACGATATTGGCGAAGGCCACTCCCCAGAGAAGTGCTGGCAAGAAGCTTGAAATGGTGATCGCTAGATCCCAGCGCGAACGCCACTTCTCACTTCCATACTTGCTGCGATATTCGAAGGCGACGCCACGAACGATCAGTGAAACAAGGATGAGGAAGAGTGGAAGGTAGAAACCACTGAAGAGCGTGGCATACCACTCTGGGAATGCTGCGAATGTGGCTCCACCCGCAACGAGCAACCAGACCTCATTGCCATCCCATAGCGGTCCAAGTGTGGTGAGTACGGCCCGGCGTTCGCCTTGATTTTTGGCGACTACAGGCAACAAGATGCCGACTCCGAAGTCGAAGCCTTCCAGGATGAAGTAGCCGATCCAGAGGACGGCGATGATTACGAACCAGAATGAATTGAGTGACATTTGCATCGCCTCCTAGTAGGCCATCGTGAGGGTCTCGGAATTTGTGGCGGGCTCTTTAGTCTTCTCAGGACCTACCTTGATAGTCCGCATGATTAGACCAAATTCGATCACCGCGAGGACTCCGTAGAGCAGGGTGAAGACGACCATCGTGAAGAGAACGCTGGCTGCACTTACTCCAGGGCTCACACCTGCCGAGGTCTTAAAGAGTCCGAAGACAACCCAAGGTTGACGAGCGCTCTCGGTGAATATCCAACCGAAGGAGTTAGCCAAGATGGGAAGGAAGGGAAGGATGATCATGCTGCGGACAAACCAACGTTTACGTGGAAAGCGTCCTTGGCGGATAAAGAAGAGAGCCAGGAAGGAGATCAGCGCAGCAAGAGCACCGAAGCCGATCATTAACCGGAAGCTCCAGTAAGCGAAAGGAATATTCGGAGTGTAATTTCCCGCACCGTACTTCTGTTCATAACTCTTCTCGAGATTATTTACGCCCTCAACGGTGCCGTTTACATTTCCGGTTGCCATGAAGGAGAGAACTGAAGGAAGACCAATCTGGAAGACAGATTTACTTCCGTTGAGAGTTCCAATCGTTAAGAGAGAGAACGGAACATTGGTCTTTGTGTTGTAGACGGCTTCTGCTGCTGCCATCTTCATTGGTTGCTGCGTCGTCATGAGACGCGCTGTTGTATCGCCGGATACAGCGACAAGAACGAAGGAGATCAAAACTGTAACTAGCCCAATCTTGAGAGCAGGCTTTGCGACCTCAGCATCCTTATTATGGAAGATCATCCAGGCGCCGACCGCTGCAAAAAGTGCACCAGCAGTTAAGAAAGCTGATGGAATGGTGTGGAAGAAGGCGGCAACGGCAGTCGAGTTGGTCAAGACTTTGAAGATGCTGGTTAATTCAGCGCGTCCACGCGTTCCGTTCAGTACATAGCCAACTGGATGCTGCATGAAGGCATTTGCGGCCAAGATGAAATAAGCCGATAGCAGCGTTCCTGTTGCGCCCAACCAGATGGTGGCGAGGTGCAGCTTCTTAGGAAGACGATCCCAACCAAAGATCCACATTCCAAGAAATGTGCTCTCCAAGAAGAAGGCGAGCAACCCTTCCATAGCGAGTGGTGCGCCGAAGATATCGCCGACAAAACGACTATAAGAAGACCAGTTCATTCCAAATTGGAACTCCTGCACGATGCCTGTGACGACGCCGATGGCAAAGTTGATCAGGAAGAGCTTCCCGAAGAACTTTGTGGCACGGAGATATTTATCTTTGTTGGTCCGATACCAAGCGGTCTGCAGCCCCGCGACGAGAAAGCCAGATCCGATGGTGATCGGAACGAAGATGAAGTGATAGACGGTGGTGATACCGAATTGCCATCTGGCAAGGTCTAATGCGCTCATTAATTTCCCCAATCTGATGGGTAAATCTTGGCGAAGGGCAGAGAGCAATCACAGCCAATTGGCGAGTGCTATCCCTCTAAAGAGTGTGTTTTAGGCCAACTTTAGACCAACCGCAGGTCTACTTCAGCGAGCTTCCAACCCTTGGGGTTTCCCATAAGTGCAAGACCTGCGAGGTAATCGAGCGGATCAAATCCTGCGACGATTTCTCAAAAGGGAGATCTACGCATGCATCACTCAGTTGACAACTCCAGGTCGACATTCCAGCATTGAAAACCGCACTGCCCGATGGGAAGGCAGTCCAGGAGACCTGGGCCTCCGGTATGGATTTGATGTTCTTGTGGCTAGCCACATCACGCCACTTCATGAGTCCGCTATAAAGGATGTGCACATGAGGAGGTTCCGCGGCATTTGGAGTGGTTGCCTCCACCTCAGTATCGGTTGAGACACCGGCGATCGGGGTCTTGGGATCGACATGAAGCCAGATTGGGATCTTGAGAGGTTGGAGGGTGCCATAGACATGCACCCCACTCGTTTGCTCACCCGAGATCAAGCTGGGTGGCGTACCTAAACGTTTGTTGCCAAATTCAATAGTGACTTGAGTCAGGTCATGGTTTGGATCTTCTGTTGCGGTGCGGTACATCACCACATGGCGATCTGGCCCATACTGTGAAGGCTCAAGACGGGTCTGCCAATAGGCGGTGTTGCCACCAAAGATCGCGATGTTTACCCCGCTATTTCGATCGGCAATAAGGGTGTTAAACATCCGATTGGTGAAGTACTCCGCGTGCCCTCCAACAATGATCCCTGAATATTTTGTGGTGATGGAAGGCCACTGATTTATATCTAAATCTGTCTCTTCATCTACGGCGATCCCTTGTTGCTCGAAGAATTGAATGATCGGGATTGCGTCGCGTTGAATTGAGTAAGAACCGCTACCTAGCATCGGGCGATCGAAAGAGACTAGACGACTGCGTTCGTCGGAATCGGTATTTCCATCCTTGCCCGGACCAATATATCCCGAGCGTCCGCCGAAACTGTTGTACATCTGCCATGTAATAAAAGATTGCATCATTAATAGCTTTGAGGAGCCGACTGGCGCACGAACGATGAGAGGCGCCGCATTTTCGATCTGCCCAAAGGCCGAGAAAGAGATGATCAAGTAGAGCCCTGGAGTCCAGTTATCGCCCACAGTAAAGGAGGTAACGGTTGGCCAATCTGCCTCGGTGTAGCGCGTTGCGGTGTCCGCGGTTGTCGCCACACCCTTCTTTAAATTGATAGGTGAAGAACGCCAAACTTCGCGCGCACCCGCTCCGTTGTAGTACCCAATCCGCCAAGCGGCGAAGCTCCGCGGCAACTTTGTCTGCGGGGTGCTATTTGAGGAGTAAAGCGCGGCGTGAATATCTACCTGGTCACCGCAGGAGACCGCCGTCTGGTTGAGCCAAAGGGCGCTGCCTTTGGCGGCGGAGAGATCTAACGCCTTCCACCCCGCGGCTTTCATCTTTACGCCGGGCTTCTTATTCTCTTCTTCGACCCAACCTGGGGCGAGGGAGGGGCAACTGGAATTTACAAAGTTTGAATTGTCCGTAGGGAGGGTAATTTTTTCAGAGGCGGCAAAGGTTTCTAAGGGGCGCTTTGGGAGGTCAGCCTGCCTTACTAGCGGTGGAAATTTGATTGTGGGAGCGCTTTTTTGTAAGAAGAGGTAGGAGGTGGCTCCACCAATGACCAAGGAGACCACAACAATTCCTACAACTAACGATGCAGCGCGAGCAGTAAAGGGAAGTTTCATGAGGATTTGATTCTACCGAGCGTTTTGGCGCATGAATCTAGGAGTTCTCCCGAAGAGTTTACTTTTGTGAGTCTTTTATCTCACATTTACATCTCTATAATCCCTTTATGAGTGAGCAGCCGCCCGGGAAGAGAGCGGGCAGGATTTTGGTAGCTGACGACAGCGCTGATATTCGGAAGTTGATCTCGCTGATACTCACGAGCGAGGGATACGAGGTCTTGAGCGTAGAGTCAGGGAGGGAGCTTTTGGACCGTTACCAAGCCTTTTGCCCAGACCTTGTCCTCTTAGACATCATGATGCCTCATCTATCGGGCTTCGAGGTGTTGGAGGCGTTGCAAGCCAGCGCAAAGCCAGATCGCGCAACTGCTCCCATCATCATGATCACGGCAAAGTCCCTGGAGAGTGATATCCAGCGAGCTCTTGATCTAGGAGCAAGTTCGTATCTTGTAAAGCCCTTTCGCGCCAATGAGTTAAAAGTAAAAGTGGCCCAGTATTTTGGAGATGAGAGTTGAGAGAAGAGTTGAAAATGAGAAGAGTCACGGCGCTCGCAGTAGCACTTTTATTGTTAGCTCCCGGTGTCACCGCTTCACATGCCGCCACACCATCGCCCGCTCCTACTAAGAACCCATATGGGGCGAGCGTTCCGGTTGACCCACCTGGGCCCAATGATGTGGTCCTCACAGTTACCAACCACTTTAAAGTCATTCACTTCACTCTGAGCACTTTGAAGAAGTTGGGTACTTCTCAGATCTCAATTTATGAACCCTTCGCTCGGGTTCGCCAGACCTTTACAGTGGTTTCATTGGCGAAGATCTTTAAGAGCGCAAATATTCCGTCAAGTGCCAACTTGAGCACGATTGCACTCAATGATTACATTTTTAACGACACAGCCCAACACTTCACCGACTCGCTAGGGGATCTAGCAATTGCACGATTTGGGGGGCCGATTCCCTATGACCAAGGGGGACCAATTCGAATTATCTTCCCTGATAAAACTGCCTACAGTAAAAATCTCAGTGCATGGAACTGGTCACTGAGCGAGATCACGGTTAAGTAAATGCCAGAAAGTACTACTCTCGACCGAAGCGTGATGAAGTTTCGCGTCACAATAGGTCAGAGGGTTTTGGCGGCGCTGGTCTTTCTCTCATTTCTTGCACTCAGTTTTTCTATCGTCACAACTAATAGATCATCGATCGCCGAATCTAAGAGTCTGACATCTGCTGAGGCGCCCGCAGCTTCTATTATCTTTACGCAACGGGAAACATTGGTGTACACCGTTCGGCTGGCGCAATGGATCGACATGCAGATCCCTCGACGGGATGTCCAAATTGCTCGCGCTCTCCTAGCGCAGCGTCTTTCAGTAATCAACGATGATGGAAAGTCTGTCGGCCAAGAAGCACCCAGTGCTTACCTACAAGCGCTCTACGTGTTGGATTCACTTATCGATCAAAGCCCCTCTGGGATTCTCACTCCTGTTGAACGCACCAATCTCTTAAAAGTTATCAATCCTGAGATGGAAACACTGATTGATCAGGCGCGTCTTTTGGTGACTTCCTATCAACTGGCAGTCGACAATCAACTTACGCATAGTGCAAAAGCTTCACGCAATGGAGACTTTTTTACTCTGGTTTTGCTCATCCTCTTTATGACTTTGGCAGTTAGTTGGCTGGGTTGGGTGGCACGAACTTCAATCCAGCAGTATCGGCGAAGTCGAAATCTTGTTATTGCAGAGAGTGAACGACTTCAAATTTTGGCCGCAGAGCTAGCCGCCGCAAATCTGGTTGTCGTCGAACTCGAATCACTGAACGCTTCCAAGAATGAATTTATCTCCAATATCAGCCATGAACTCCGTACCCCTTTAACGAGCATCATTGGCTACGTTGATGTCTTGGCGACCACCATCGACTTCGGTGGCAATCCTCAACTCGAAGAGATTTTTGAGGTACTAGATCGCAATGCGACCATATTGCTCTCGTTGGTCCAAAGCCTGCTCGCATTGTCGCTCCTGGACTCGCCCAACAAACGAGACACCTTTAAGAAGATCGATCTATTAGAAGTTTTGCGCGATGCCATATTTATTATGGATGCAGAGATACAGAAGAAGAATATAACTGTCACGTTTAATTATGACGAAAACGATTGCTATCAGATTTCGGGAGATGCTGGCTTATTGTCGCAAGCAACAATTAATTTAATAGCCAACGCCATCAAATTTACAGCAGCTGGTACGACGATCGAGATCTTTGTCGGTCGCAAGCCGGGAAAGAGCCTTCGCGACCACATAACTGTTGCCATTGCGGATCATGGAATTGGAATTCCAGAAGATGAAATGTCCATGCTCTTTGAACGCTTTTATCGAGCCTCTAACGCGGTGGAAGAGCACATTCCCGGGACGGGACTAGGCCTTGCGATCGTCGCCAAAGTGGTCGATTTCCATGACGCTAAATTGTCGATCGAATCGAAACTGGGCGAGGGAACCACTTTTACAATCGAATTCTTAGAGTATCTTTCGCCGGTTGAGGAGTTAGTTGCGGGACGAAAGTACGGATTGCTCAGTGAGGCGATTGCGTCGATTGAGGAGCAATCCCCTGAAAGCCTGAAAGATAAGTTGCACGAATACGGTGGTGCGCTAGCCTTCTACGAGTTCCCGGAACTTGGAGAAAAACTTCTTGCGCTCTCCCGTTCGATTCCCGAAGGTTTTACGGGAGAAAATGTAGAGTTAATGAACCAACGCGACCTATTGATTAAAGATATGAAGGCAGCACTACCAAGCGAAGACGAGGGTGAAATTGATGGCTAGTGAGTTAATCTTGATTGTTGACGACAACAAGGATGTGCGTGCCTTTGTGAGAACGGCCCTTGAGGCCGAGGGTTATCAAGTAGTCGAAGCCGAGGATGGGAGCGACGCTCTCCTTAAATTTCACTCCGAGAATCCAGCAGTAGTTGTACTCGACTTGAGCATGGGTCATCCAGATGGTTTTGAGGTCTGCCGTGAGATCCGAAGAAAATCGGTTGTTCCGATCATCATGTTGACCGATCGCGGTGAAGAGGTAGATGAGGCGATGTGTCTTGCCGCAGGCGCAGATGACTACATCGCAAAGCCAGTAAGCCCACGAATCTTGGCCCTTCGCGTATCTACTCAGATCAGACACTCCAAGGGAGAGAGAACGCAGCGTTTAGGCGTTATAAGCGCTGGCGGACTTTCGCTCAATTTAGAGACGCGACAGGTCCAGTTTGATGATGGAGAAGTTGCAGTAACCCGTACAGAGTTTGATTTCCTTAAACTACTTATGGAGCGCCCCCGTAAAGTCTTTACTCGCGAAGAGGTGATCGCCGTGATCGGCGGCGCGGGAGATTTTGCAAATGACCACTTCTTGGATACGCACGCCTCACGCTTACGTCTCAAGATCAAGGCAGCAGGTGGACCCAAGGTAATCACAGCTGTTCGTGGCGTCGGTTACCGCCTGATCTCATCCCAAGGTCATTCCGATGGCGGAGGTTTGGAGTAAAGCCGGGTTCCCAGCACCCCAATTCCCTGTAAACTCCGCTCACCACTTGGAGACGTCGCATAGCCCGGTCGAGTGCGCCTCACTGCTAACGAGGTAAGGTTTAATCGCCTTCAAGAGTTCAAATCTCTTCGTCTCCGCCATAGTTAGTGTTCTATATTCATTTTGTAACATTCAACTTCGCCAATCCAATTTAAAGTAGAATTACAAGAACTGTTTGCCCACCTTTTGCACACGTTATTATTGATAGTTAAGGTTTAGTAATCCCCAGCAACATCTTGCTCAGCGGGTGTTGCACCTCTAGTACCGTATACAAAAAGTGGCGATAGGGGAAATCAAGGTGACGTTGGACCATTTAATATCGAAATGACAATTGTTGCCACTAGTGGAGCCAGAGTCAAAAAAAGTGCTAACCATTTATGTGGCGATTCTCCTGCAGTAGTAGGTCGATTCTTTAGTACACCAATGATTATGAATAAGGAATAGAGAAATATACCTGGAAAAACTATTAACGTAGCGATAATTTTTGAGACTAGGACGATAGCAAAATCAACAAGAATAATGGTTAACGTGGCCGCTAAAAGATATTTTCGCCAAAATTTAGAACCATTAAATACATAATTTCGGGAATAGAGCATTCCGACACTTACTATGACAAGAAAGAGAAGTCCAAAATTACGCCGAAATCTATTTTCTGAAAGAAAGTTGAAATTAAGGAAGCAAGAAATAGAAAAAACATCACATAACCCAACCCCAGCAGTCCTCTCACGGCTCTTCGGATTTTTGAGTCTTGCATTTGGATTCGGCCCTGGAGTGATTGGCTGGCTCTCAAAGCTGACATCACTATCTAATGCATTGATGATCCCAGTCGTATCCCTCTTTATTGTGGGGCTATTGGCTCGCAGAGGCTTGGAACATTTAGAGGCAGGGGAGTAGGGCTGAGGTATTAACCTTTCCCTCTCTACTTACTCTCTGCCACGAGATGGCAGATTCTTGAAGGAGTTTGGTTCCAAGTCCCAATCTAGACTGGTCTGTAATAGGTGCTCCATCGTTTTCAACATTTAGGAAGATCGTCCTACTGTCAGGATTCAATAATTCAATGGTGATCTTTTTGGCTTTGCCATGTTTTACAGCGTTAAAAACTAATTCAGTGATCATATCGATGAGCGCAGTATGACTAACGGCGTCTTCTTCGACTCTATCGAGCACGGGCTTTTCGATCATCCACTCAACCTGAGAAATTCCTTCCCAAGTCCCACGGACCTTTGTGAGCACCGAGTTGAGTTTCTCAGGATCCTTATAATTTCTATAGAGAAGATCTACCGACTGCCCTATGAGCGAAACCAATTCACGCCGAAATTCATCGGTATCACTACTAGTTGCTATCGCTCGCTCGAGCTTGATAAATGAGGCCTCCATTGATGCTTGAATTTGCCCGTGAATGGTAAAAGTCAACAGCCGTTGTTGTTGGCGATTTATCTCGCGCGCTCGAGCAAGCTCCCATTTAAGTTCGCTAGCAACGCTTTCCATATTATTTCTTACCTGTGAAGCTTCATTTCGCGCTGACCACAGGATTGCAAAGAGGGACCCTAGTAGTACGGTGAAGACTGGAATTAAAAAGAGAAATTGACGTGGCTTTGCAGTGCCATGCAGAACGAGAATGGATTCAATTCCAAGAATTTGCCCGGGGATGTAGAGCGCAACAACTGAGAAAATAAATCGATAGGTTTGCGAAAAAGATGTCTCAAATTTAGCGAGTACTGACTTTGATATCCAGAGAAGGATCCAACCTAATGCGAGTACAGAAAGTATCTCTAAAAGTGCTGTTTTAAGCGGCATATCGTGAGATAGGGCTGCTCCACCAAATATAACCAGGGAAATAAGTATTAAGCGAGGTGAAATTTCTTCCGAGTACGCACTTTTATCAAAGACATTCTTCCAATTAATTCGGTACCGAATCTCTTGAATTTCAGAGTCACTAAGAGAAGCAGATTGGCGGTCTAAGTAATTACTTAAAGGTCGAACAACCTCATCAATCGATTTTCTCAACATCTGCAATGCCTGATCAGATCTAACAGAGGCGAAATCTTGGATAGATTTTGTCAATGTTCCAGCGATCGAATCCTTGAGCTTCTCATCAAACTGAGCTAGCTGATTTACTGCCTCATTGCGCAAAGCTATAAGCCTTCGCTGATCTCTCAGCATGACGTTGGTGGAGGCAGCGTGTTCGGAAATGAAGGCAACTGAAAGAGTTGAGACACATAGTGCCAGTCCGATGTTCGTCACGGAGGTCTGCATTCTAAAGAATAGCCTCAAATTGTTCTCTAAATTTAATGCTGACAAAGCTTGGAAGAGGAGAAAGCCGCGTAATGCGCCACTCAAAATGATAAGAATAAAGACAAGGATAGGCGAGAGAATTTTCTTGAAAACACGTTGATAAACAATATTCACCAGCCACATAAAGGCAAAGAAAATGATCTGAATCAAAATGATTGTTATGACCCTAACTGGGATATGTCCTTTGACGTTATGGGCTGTATCAACCAGGTGAGTTAGAAGAGAAAAAAGGAGGGAGATAATAAAAGTGGGAAATGAAAGAAGATATTTGGGGTTCAGCAAATTGAGATAACGCCGCATTCCTATTCCTTTCTTTCAGGAAATCCAGCGAAGATGAAGTATCTTCGAGCCGCTTCAACGCGGGGATTAATTTTTCCCTTTGGTTCTATCTCAAGTTCTTCATAAATTTTATCGATCCAGCGTTCGACGGATTTAACACTCAAATCTATTCGCACAGCAATTTCGGCATTGTTAAATCCCTCTGCGATTAATTCCAAAATTTGAAGAGCCTTCCCACTGACTGCGATTCCATCACGGCCTTTTATGCGATCCTGGCGAACTTCATGGGGACGATCGCTGAGCACTTTTTCTATAGCACCGAGAAGGTATTCAGAGTCGTTAACCATGTACTTTCTTAGAAAGCCCACACCTCTCGGTAAATCCAGACCATCCGCATTCGCAGACTTAGCGTCAGGGTGTTTTGAGAGCATCAATATCGCGATATCTGGCCTTGTGGCTCTCAGCGCGTGCGCAAGGTGAACCCCCGTTGGACCATCGCCAAGAGAGATATCTAAGAGCGCAATATCTGGATCAAAATCATTGATCCGCTTTCGCGCAGCAGCTGCATCATGGGCTACTTCAACCTTGAAATTGAAGCTGCTCAGTGAGTCGGCCAAGAGAGAGGCCATGAGCGGCTCATCTTCAACCACCAATATTCGGCGAGATTGGCCTGGCATACCCAAAGGCTAGAACTAACTGACTTGTTTTGGGGGATGTGGTGAGGGAAATCCCTTAAGTCAACAAGACCGGAACCCCCAACTTCATATTATTGATATTCATGAGTAGGAGCGAAGGTATGTTTGCGAGAAAATATTTACATTCACTATTGTTTTTGACCCTTACGGCGGCAGGTCTTGGTGTGATGCCTTCTAATGCAAGTGCTACTGTCGTTAACCATCCACTCAATATCGACTGCACGAATGCAATAGGTACATATTCTGTACAGGCTCTTGGCACGGTTGCAAGGGGCGATACTCTCTCCTTTTCAACGATCTTTGCTTCCACTAACGCGTGCGACTCTATCTACTATCCGACTTCTCCTGGAAGTGGTCCTGGCGGTATTCCAAACACCAACCAGCCTGGAGTCTTCGCAGTTGCACCCGATCCAAACGCAGGTCCTGCATATGGAAATATCTCCTCATTTGCCAACGGCTCAACAACCGTTCAAATTGCTGCTGATGCTCCTTACGGAGATTACACAATTGCGGTGTACCACCAATTGAACGCAGCCCCTTGGTTGCTAGGCTATCGAGTTTCCTTTTCGGTTGTGAACCCAAATGCACAGAGTAGCGACTCGACACTCACGGGAATTTCTCTTAGCGCGGGCACTTTGAGTCCTACTTTCTCTTCAACAGTTACAAGTTATACAACTTACCGTCCGTCGACAGACACTTCGATATCAGTAACGCCAACATTTACAGGAACTGGTGAAAGTGTAAAAATCAACGGTTCACCAACTGCGTCAAACTCTCCAGTGGGTGTCTATGTCGGCTCAACTAGGCCAGCCACAATTACCTTGGTGGCCACTGCTCAGGATAATACGACCACCACTTACACAATTACTGTCGCGGCGCCAGCAACTTCATACACTTTTACGGGCCCAAATTCTGGGGCCGTGAGTACTAACTCAAGCAATTTTACAATTACGCCTGTAGGCGGGGGCTATAACGGAACTATAAGCATTGCAGTTTCTGGCGGCGGACTCTCGACAACGATTACTAAAACTTTTGCTAATAGCAGTTCTGCGCAAACTTTTATAGTCACACCTACCGGAGTCGGAACTGTGACACTCACTCCAACTGCATCTCCTTCACTTGGCACCAATCCGGCTGCCCTCTCCTACGTTTCAACGGCAGCCAAATCTCTTTCAATAGGGACGCTATCTGCTGCACCTCAGGCGACAGTTCCTTCGACCTCAACGTATCCAGTGACAACGGTAAGTATTGCGGACGGCCAAGGCGTCTCGATTTCTTGGTTTGCCTCTGACGGGACAACGTCAATGAGCTCGCCAATTGGAATATCAATATCCGGGTCCAATGTCTCCTCAAATGCATCACTTTTGACGGTGACGACATTAAATAATTCAATGGCTGGTAATTATTATTTTAAAGCCACGAGTGATGGAACAACGTCGGCTCTAAAAACCTTAACAGTCTCGGCCGCACCCGTGTTAGCCACAACATCTACGCTCTCGGGGATTTCCATCTTTGGAACCACTCTTTCTCCAGCATTTAACAGTTCGACAGCAAGCTATATAGCCACGGTAGATAATTCTGTAGCTTCCATCTCGGTAACCCCATCTTTCTTAGGCACTGGAGAGACTTCAACTGTAAATGGAGTCCAAACCACTAGTGGTACGTCATCTAGCCTGATCAATCTTGCTGTTGGCACTAACACGATTACTGTTGTGGGAACAGCCCAGGATGGCTCAACAACGACTTACACAATTACAGTGACTCGCTCCGTATCAAGTGGAAACGGAACGCCTGCACCGGCACCGGCACCTGATCCTGTACAAACGAACTCGATAAACAATGGTTCAACAACTGTTTCGGGTCCAATAGGTGGGGGTGACTGCACGATCAATGGAAACTTCGGATCGGCAGTAACCAACGTATCCATCGATGGCACATTGCTTCCTAAGACTTCATGGAATCAAACTAGTTCATCGGTCACAATCAACATGCCGCCCCATGATGAAGGAACGGTATCGATCCAAATTTTTGACGGCCAAGCTCCATTACTTACTCCTGTTACATATAAGTATCTTTCAAATCCTTCGGCGACCTCAGCCCCATCAACAAACTCGCCAGCAGGGTCTAGCTCAACAAGTGGAACAAGCACTTCTGCGGGAAATGGTGCGGCTACCCCAACTCCAACCCCAAGTGCCAATCCAACCCCTCCTGCGAAGTCAGATAGTGCAACTAGTACTTCTACTCCGTCAGCAAAGAAAGAAAAGGCTGTGTTGAGTTACTCGTATAACTCAGCCAAGACGACAGTTGATATAAAAACTTTCCTTTCAACGCTTGCAATTACACCGACTTCAAAGATATCTATTGCTGGATATGCCCAGCCGACAGCCCCTTCAGACGACTTACGCATCTCGAAGGACCGTGCGATGAAGTTAAAGGAGGCAATCCTTGCGCTCTATCCAAAAGTTCAAGTCGAGGTCTCAGCCAATGGCTCTAAGAAAGAGGCGCTCTGTGAGAACTCCTCAAATCGTTGCGCCGTGGTGACAATTCTCAAGAAGTAGACTCCACTTCGAGGTGAGAGACAACAACAACTGTCTTTTTAGCCAAACGATCGAAAACCTTCTTGCTCAAACGTTCAGCTTGGGCAAGCCCAATGAATTCAAAGGGTTCATCTAAGAGATAGATATCCGCTTCGCGCAAAAGCACACGAGCCAATTTCATCCGCTGTTTCTCCCCACCAGAGAAGTTGAACCCAGCTTCACCAATCAGAGTATCTAAGCCATCTGGAAGCATCTCAAGGAGATGGCCAAGCTCAACAAATCGAAGGATTTCTTCTAACTCATCATCGGTAGCATCTGGCTTGCCAATCTTTAAATTCTCTCGAATCGATGTAAGAAACAAGTGGTCATCTTGCAATAAGACTGCGGTACTTTGTTGAGAAAGCTTCTGAATCTTATTTTTATCAAGGGTGATCGAACCTGAATACTCAATAAAACCAATCAATGCAAAGAAGAGTGAAGATTTACCGTACCCACTTGCTCCCGTCACAATCCATGGAGATCCAGGCCTTGCTATACCAGTAAATGCTGGCAAGGCTTTCCCGGGTATTTTAGGAGCGAGGTTAGTCACTTCAAGTTCAAATCCGTGTTGAAGTTCAGTCTCTGGGTTTTTTAACGCTGGTTCAATTAAAAGTGGCTCGATGGCATTGATAGATTCGCGGATGCGGATTGCTCGAGAGAATGCAAGTGGCAATGTGCTAGCACCGTCAAAAATCGCTAACGGTAAGAGTATGAGAACTGCAACATTGACTCCAGAAATTTCTCCTCTTGCGAAGGCAGATGATGCAAAGAGAACTCCCAGAATTAAAGATATTCCCAGAGCCTTTGCATATCCTGCGGACGCAACTCCTGCCCAGCGGGCAGCACGACGGTCCATATGAGAAATAAGTGACTGCTTCTCTCTCACATCTGCGAGTAGATGTTCCTGGTACCCAAAGATCAAGGACTCATCGACTCCTTGGAAGCTCTGCATAACGTGGTCGAATAACTCTCCTTCTTCGTCGCGTACATGGGCAGAGCTCTGGGAAATGAGAGCAACGAGCGGTGCAGCAGCCATAGCGATAAGGAAAAGAAGCGTGAGGCAAAGTGCGTAGGCAGGCACAAGGGCATAAATGATTCCTATGCCGGCTACACCCGTAATAAGCGCTGAAAACCAAGGATTCCAAAGGCGGAGCCAGAGATCCTGAGTGGCATCGACATCCTGAACGAGCTCTTGAAGCACCTGGCCACGATGAAATTCTCCAAAACGCAGCGATGGGAGCAATCTCAAGTTCTCATAAATTCGAGAGCGAAGATTCGTCTGAGTTTTGAGGGCAACATCGTGTTCGACTATTCGACTTACATATTTCAATAGTCCACGAGATAAACCAAAGGTTCGAACTGCAACAATCGCAACTTCAAGGACTAATACAGGTGGACGCGTCGATGCTTCAGAGATTAACCATGCGCTAGTGGCAAGCAACCCCATTGCAGATCCAAGTGAGAGTGAGCTGAGCAAAATTGCAGATGCAAGCTTTGGTACATAGGGGAGATTAAATCGAATGATGGTCTTCATGCTGACTCACCAATATATGTTGTGGCGTGCATAGGGATTGAATCCAATTTACGGTGGCTAATGAGGAGTATGAATCTTCCTTTGGAAGCTTCTCTCTTGATCAGCTCTTCAATCTGGTTCTCACTAAGGTCATCGACTGATGCAGATGGCTCATCCAAGATAAGCACTGGTGTTGGTTTAAGAACTGCCCGAGCTAATGCAATTTTTCGAAGTTGGCCAATGGATAGCGGAGCCTTGGATGTGCCAATCTGAGTCTCTAAACCATTGTGAAGGTCTCGTAGGGAGAGTCCGGCAGCAGCAAGTGTAGAAATTAATTCATCATCGCTTGCTTGTGGAGATGAATGCTTGAGAATTTCTCGCAAACTCCCAACGGGGAAGATTGGTTCTTGCGGCATCCAACTGACGAGGTTATGCCATGACCGTGGCTCGATCTCTCGAATTTCATGGACTCCAGATTCGGTCGTGATGACGATTTCACCACTCGTAGGCTGAAGCAGACCAAGAAGAATTTTTGCGAGCGTTGACTTACCAGAACCTGAAACTCCAACTACGGTGTGAATCGATCCTTTATATAGTTGCCCAGCAGGAATAATAATTTTTTCGCGACCCGGGTAACTCACTTCTAATTCGCTCCATGAAATAGCGTCGATACTCTTTACTGTGAACCCGCCAGCTTTCGCGGGCCTCTCAAAGAGTGAGTAGAGCTGATCAAAGACTGCAATTCCATCCGAGGCGGCATGGAAATAACTAGCTACCTGGCGGATCGGCCAATAAACCTCTGGGGCAAGGATTAAAACCATGAGTCCGGTTTGGAGGGAGACTGAGCCATGGACAAGGCGCAAACCAATAGAGACAGCCATAAGTGCAACGCTCAAGGTGGCAACAAGCTCGAGAGCAAGAGATGAAATGAAAGAAATTTTGAGAACCTTCATGGTCTCTTTGCGGTAGCGATCTCCGACCTCTTCAATTTTCTTACTCTGTAGCTGATCTCTGCCAAAGACTTTGAGTGTGCTTAGCCCGCTCACTAAATCCAGAAAGTAACCACCCATAAGACCGAGAGCTTCAAGTTTCTTACCCGTTGCACTAGCCGTATATCTACCAATCATGATTCCAAAGAGCGGAATGAGCGGAACGGTGAAGAGGCAAATAACTCCTGAACGCCAATCCTTTAAGAAGATGACTAAACCCACTGAAGCAGGAACGGTGGCTGCTATCAGTAACTGTGGGAGGAACTTGGAAAAGTAGCCATCTAGATCATTAATTCCTTTAGTCGCCAGGATTGCCAATCGAGCTGAACCACCGTCGTGAGCAATCTGAGAACCATCACGCAGTGCGCTGTGTAAAAGCCGCTCGCGCAGGTTCACATGTCGTGCAGATCTACGCAGCACCTGGTGCTTCAGGTCTAGAAGATCGCAAGCTCATCGGGTTTGGGAAGGTAAGACTCGCGCCATCTGCCACAACCACAGTGCAGGTGAACTTCCCAGCACACGTATTCGATCACTGGGCTTCAGGTTGGACTCCAGTAGCGGGCGAGTGGACGATAACCCTTGCTGAGCACTCATTTGATGAAGGAAAATCACTGGCTATCCAGGTCGGGTAAACCCTGTAAACTCAGGACACCACTTGGAGACGTCGCATAGCCCGGTCGAGTGCGCTTCACTGCTAATGAGGTAGGCCCGTTAAACGGCCTCGGAGGTTCAAATCCTCTCGTCTCCGCCAATAGAAAAATCCCCCACACTCCCAGAGTGCAGGGGATTTTTGTGTTAGAGGATTACTTGCCTGGCTTTACTGGTGCAACTGGCTTTGTTGGATCAGTTGGCTTGACTGGTGCGGTTGGCTTTACTGGAACTGTTGGTTGTACTGGACGAACAGGCGCAGCTCCAAGAGCGGTAACAGCCGTCTTGTATGCAGAGTCTGCAGCAACTGATGCGGAGTGGAATGACTTGAGTGCGGCATCTAGTTGATCAGTTGTTGGAGTACCGGAGGTGGCTGCCAGGAAAGCAGAGTCTGCAGCGTCAAGGGCAGCCTTGTGAGTAGCACGCAATGGAGCGATTTGTGCATCGTAAGCGGCTTCGGCTGTGCGATAGGCGCTAATGGTGCTCTCCCATGAAGACCAGTAAGCCTTGTTGGTGGCGCTCCAATCGGCCTCATACTTTTCTAGCGCTGCACGGTAGCTGATGTCGTTATTTACCAATGCGACGCGGTAGTTGGTGAGATCGATCTTGTATTGAGCGAGAGCAGCCTTGTAAGCCGCTTCGGCGGCTGAAGGCGTCTTTGCAGGAGCTGGGGTCTTGGCCGGAGGAGTGGTTGTCACAGGAGTGGTCGTTGGAGCCGGGGTAGTGTCAGCGAGAGCAACTGAGGTGGAGCCGAGGATGAGCCCTGAAGTCAAGAGGGCCGCGGTCATGATCTTCTTTGAATTCACTTTTCTTATCTCCTTGAATTGGTGGGCCCGATTGCCCATGCAAGAAGGGTGAATCCCGATCTTGTGGAATCCCTGTGGGAAGTTATTGGGAAACTTGTGGATTCGCGGGGATCACTTCGACCGAATTTTGCAACGTTCCGATCCCTGAAACCGTGATTTCAACAAGATCCCCTGCTTCCAGCGAGATATCCAAAGGGGGAATAATTCCGGTTCCAGTCGAGAGGATGACCCCGTTTGGAAAGAGTTGGCAGCGAAATAGATACGAGACAAGATCCTCCAGCGTGCGATTAAGTGCAGCGAGTGAAGTTTGAGCCGACCATATTTCATTACTTCCTCTGGTTATCTTTGCAGAGATCTCCATCAGCTCTGGAGCTGGAGCTAACCAACTTGGAGTGATCGCAGGACCAAGAGCTGTCGATCCAACATAAATCTTTGCCTGCGACAAGTAGAGAGGGTTCTCGCCTTCGATAGATCTTGCGGTCACATCATTACAAATTGTGTAACCAACTATCTCTTGAAATTTATTGATGTAGATGGCAACTTCGGGCTCTGGGACAGAAGCGCTCGAATCGAAACGAATTCCGATATTTTCATTTGTGCTTTTCGTTCGGAGAGCGCCACCCTTATAAAAGAGCTCTGGGCGATCTGCTTCATACACCCTCTGGTAGACGTCAGGCACGCCGCTCTCTTCCTTGCGAGCATCTCGAGAACGTAAATAGGTGACTCCTGCGCCCCAGAGTTCAATCTCTGGTGAGATCGGGGCTACCGGTACTCCGCTTATTAGTTCACCACGGTTGGAGAGAATCTCCTTAATGTCAACGGCGCGATGTTGATGCAGATCCGCTAGCGAAAGAATTCCGGGTATTTCATAGTGCTTATCGTCATCGAGAATCACTAGTTGGTGAGAGTGGCGCGATGTTCGCAGGGCCGCAAGTTGCACAGATAAAGTCTATTGAATCTGAAACCCACTGGGGATAAATCTTTGATTAGAATGGCCAAGTAGAGAATTTGAAAGCAGCCAAAGGGAGATTACGTGGAGAATATTGAGGCATTCAACAACCACCTACCTGTCAAAGTTCGATTTGGCGAAGGTAGGGCTGAATCCCTGGTCAGTGTGGTTGGCGAATTCAACGCCACCCGCGTTTTCCTCATGGTTGACGAAGGAATTGAGAAATTTAACCCAGCAGCTAAAGCGGTTGTCGATTCTTTGCAAGGCGCGTCGCACCTTGCCGTGACCCTCTTTGAAAAGCCAGCAGGTGAGCCGACCATAGATATGGTGGATGACGCAACTGCTGCACTTACCGCTTCTGGAGCTCAGGTGGTAGTTGCACTCGGTGGAGGTTCGGTCATTGATACCGCCAAGGCTGCGCGTCTGTGCTCACAACTCGCAATTGGTTTCCGCGATTTTAGTCCGCAGGTTCAGGGATACCCGGAGCCAACTGTTGCCCTCATCGCACTTCCAACTTCGGCGGGTACTGGCTCTGAAGTATCTGGTGGATCTGTAATCTCGGATCCAGCAGCTGGACGCAAGGCCGGTATTGCCAATGGAAATCTGCGTGCACAGGTTGCAATTGTTGACCCAGTGCTTACGTATTCAATGCCACCATCGATGACAGCGAACACTGGGATCGATGCTCTCGCACAGGCAATTGCGGGGATTATTGCTAAGTGCAGCACTCCTATCGGAGATGCAATCGGTTACGAAGCAATTCGCATGATGACTCCTGCGCTTGTTGGTGCCTACCAAGATGGAACTGACAAGGCGGCTCGTGCTGGAATGGCCGCTGGCTCAATGATGGCTGGCCTCACCATGAATATCTCCGATTGCACCGCTGAACACTCATTGGGTCAAGCCATCGGAGGCCTGAAGCATGTCCCTCATGGTCTAACCATTGGCCTTGTCTTAGTCGAGACCCTAACCCGCGAAGCGAAGGTTGTTCCCGCGAAGATGGAGCGGATTGCGGATGCGATGGGTGTTCCCGATGATGGCAGCAAAGACGGTTCTCGCACAGTGACCGCTGTTCGCAAGATTCTTGCGCAGCTCAACTTCCCGGTTCTCTCCAGCCTGGGTTTTGTTGAAGCGGATATCGATAACTTAGCCGACATTGCTCTGCAAGATTTCTTTATCACCCAGGCACCGACGCCATGGAGCAAGGCAGAGGTCGTAGAGGCATTTATGTCTGCACTCAAATTGCAAGAGCGAGTTGCCTAGTACAGAAAGATGAGAGTCCTTATCGCTCCCGACTCCTTTAAAGGAACGATAAGCAATAGTGATTGTGCATCGGCGATCGCTCGAGGGTGGCTTTCGGCGCGTCCGAGCGATGAGGTTGTGCTGCTTCCCATGGCGGATGGGGGCGAAGGAACTCTGGAGACGATAGCTCTTAGTAGTACGGGGGCTGTGCGGGAACGTTCTTGGCTACTCCTGCCAGATGGCAGCGCGGTAATAGAACTTGCTCTTATCTGCGGAATTACTCGACAAACGCTCCTTGATCCCATGGGTGCTAGTACGTATGAACTCGGCTTGGTTCTTGATGAAGTTCTGCGCGACCCACGGGTGACTAAAGTCTTGATCGCAGTCGGGGGATCAGCAAGTACCGATGGGGGAGTCGGAGCTCTCATTGCACTCGGCGCTCGATTCGAAAAGAGCGACGGCGAAGCTATCCCTCTTGGGGGTGGAGGTCTTGCGGATATAGCCAAAATAGATCTCAGCCAAGTCCCTACACCTCCAGTTGGCGGGGTTACGTGTTTGACCGACGTGAAGAATGAATTACTCGGAGAACTCGGAAGCGCTCGCGTCTTCGCACCACAAAAAGGCGCTAATGAAGCACAAGTCGTGGAGTTAGAGGCTGGACTTACTCATTTCAAGAAATTATCCGGTCGCGATGACTTCGCAGGGGCGGGGGCCGCGGGTGGGACGCCCTTTGGTCTCTCACTTGCGTGGGATATAGAGATTGCCTCTGGAGCGGAGATGGTTGCTGCGGCGATAGGACTCGAAGCGGCCATTGAACGCTCTGATCTGGTTATTACCGGGGAAGGGCGGCTCGATTCCCAAAGCTTCTACGGAAAAGTGCTCGGCACAGTCACAAATTTAGCCTCTCGTCATCAGAAGCGAATCCTTTATTGCGTGGGTGGCTCAGAGAAATCTCTCGCAGAGATTGGAGTCGCTCTCGAAGACATCGCACCAACGCTCGATGACGCGATGAACTACCCAGAGAGATGGCTCGTCGAAGCCGGTGCGGAGCTAGCTAGACGCGATGCGGTTTAAAGAACTGCGACTGTGTGATTTTCGATGAAATCCCAGTCGTATTCGATGCATAGACCTTCACCCTCGGGAGCCATCACATATCCATCGACTATGTTGAGTTTGCTCTTGGTACCAAACTCAAAATCATCAAATGGGAAGAGCGTCTCAAAGAATTCGCAGTTGGTGAGCGCAAGAGAAGGATGCAACTGAACCTGCTCCATGCCGTGATAGATGGTTGTGTGAAGTTCGCATTGCACGCCGAACGCCTCAGCAACATGAGCGGTCTTCATCACAGCCGTGATTCCACCGCGCCACGAGACATCGGTGCGAACAATGTCTGCTAGACCTTCAGAGATGTACTGGGCAGTTGAGTACTGCGCCCCTGCAACTACCTCAGTCCCACAAATCGGAATATCAAGCTTCTCGCGCAATTTCCGCAGTCCATTAAAATTGATATCCAGTAGAGGCTCTTCCAGCCAGCGATAGTTAAGTTTTTCGAGTTCGCGTCCGGCTTTAAGAGCTTGTTCGTATGTGTATGCGATTACGGGATCTGCCATCAGGGTGAAATCATCTCCCACCGCTTCGCGAACGGCCCGGTAGCACTCAATATCAAGTGCTAACTCCCCTGGAGGATGCAACTTATAACCCTTATAGCCTTTTGCTTTGACTTCAAGAGCCTGCTTTACATATTCAGCAGGGCCAGGCAAGAACATAGATGAAACATAGAGCGGAACTTTTTCACGTGCGGCACCCAATAATTTGTAAACAGGTTGATGGGCCATCTTGCCAACTACATCCCAGCAGGCATTATCAAATGGGGCATATGAATAAATCGGGACGTGATTCCAGCGACGATCGAAGAGTTCAAAATCCTTCATGTTCTTGGCTGAGTGATGCGCAGAGCGTCCCATGAAGAATGGCTTGACCTGTGACATGGTGGCCGCTGCTGCCTTTGCATCGAGAGCGCCGAAGCCAAAGGAGGTGCCGGTCACACCATCAGTAGTCGTGATAGTTATTACGGTGAAGTCAGGACGCGAACCACCAGGCAGTTGCACCGCAGATACCGCATCAAGATTGTTGAGCTCATCACCCCCGCGACAGGCCCGAATTTCAATCTTGCTTATCGTGCTATCGCTCATGTGCTTTCCTATCTATGTTTACTTGCTGCAGATCTGGAGTAAATCTCTTGAGTGAAGATTCGATATGGCTATACATCTCAGCTTTTGCCTTTTCGGCATTGTGAGAGGTGATTGCCTTAGCAATTGCCGCATGTTGCTTAATCGCAAGTTGGCCACGGTCAGAGTGGTAATAACGTGCAAAGAGATCTTGTACGAAGTTTGAGTTTCCGTTTGCCTCAACTAAATGCTTTTGTGTCGCCACATATAAGCGGAAGAGGTGGAGGTGGCAGTGCGTACCGGTAAAGGCTGAAACGAGAGCTTTATTTCCCGAGAACTTGGCAATCAGGGTGTGGAAGCGAGCATCATGTTCGGTGATTGCCTCTATCAACCGCTCATCTTCAAAGTAGAGCGCCTCTTTCGCACTCGTGATCTCGCTCTGCAACTCCTTGATTCCCTCGGGGGTAATGTTCTTCGCCGCTTGTTCTGCAGCGAAGGGTTCGATTAACAATCTGAAACTAAATAGATCTGCAAACTCTTTAATAGTGAGCAAATTGGTGGCTCGGTAACCCTTCAGGGGTTCCTTAGCAATTAAATCTTCTGACTCGAGCCGCGCAAGTGCTTCCCGGATTGGAGTTTGTGAAACCCCTAACTGCACTGAAAGGGCATCGATATTGACGCGCTCTCCAGGCACGATCTCGTGCGCGAAGATCATCGCGCGGATCATTGTGTAAGTCTCATCAGAGAGGATGGAACGACGGGGTTGAGCCTTTGCCTTAATCGGTTTTGACTGTGGCACTCGTTTATCCTCCTTTCTCGTTAATGTAGTTAACAGTCAACGCTGACTAATGGGGTAAGCGTAGAGCGTCCATCCCGCCATCAACTGCGAGTACCGTACCCGTGGTTGATTTTTGGTTAGGGCTTGCTAAATAGAGAATCGCATTGGCAACTTCTGCTGCTGAAACAAGGCGACCCATTGGCTGTCTTGCCTCTAGCGCTTTTCGCTCAGCCACGGGATCTGCTGCAGCAGCGAGTAAGCGTCCTACCCAAGGCGTATCCGCAGTCCCAGGATTTACACAGTTGACGCGAATGCCTTCCTTCACAAAGTCAGCCGCCATCGCCAATGTAAGAGACATGACTGCGCCTTTGCTTGCGCTATATACGGCTCGCTTAGGTAGTCCGACAGTGGCTGCAACAGAACAGGTATTAACAATGGCCGGGTTTGCGCTCTTGAGGAGCATGGAATGTACCGCCGCAGTGACACGCGAAATTCCCGCGACATTTATATTGAAAAGGCGTGACCACTCTTCGTCCGTTGCATCAAGAACTGATCCCACAGCTCCAATGCCCGCGTTGTTGGCGAGAATATCTAAAACACTGACTTCTGCTGCAACTTTGGCGACGGCGCTACGAACGCTGTTGGTATCCCCAACATCGCACTCCACCCACGTTGCTACTCCATTCATCTCGCCTTGATTGATATCAAAGCCAAATACGGTTGCTCCTTCTTGTTTGAGCTTGGTCGCAACTGCTAATCCAATCCCTGATCCCGCCCCCGTGACGATGGCATTTAGCCCCTGGAATTCATTGCTCATAGCGTGGCTCCATTCGTTGAGAGTTCAGATGACCAATAACTTCCCGTTGGGTAGCTATATCTCTGAATGCTTGCGTCCTTCATTTCGGCTCCAGATCCCGGTAGCGCAGGCGCTTGATAGGCGCCTGCTACCACCTTCGCAGGTTCAACGAAATGTTCGTGTAGGTGATCGACGTATTCAACTCTGCGGTTGGCGTGGTGTCCTGTTACAGCTACTGCGTCGAACATGGCCAGGTGTTGCACCATCTCACAGAGCCCAACGCCCCCAGCGTGTGGAACGACGGGAATTCCAAATTTGGCCGCCAGCAAGATATTGGCGATATTTTCATTTACTCCCGCTACCCGGGTCGCATCAATCTGCATAAAGGAGATAGCGCCGAGCTGGAGCAATTGCTTAAAGATCATACGGTTTGCGGCCATCTCACCCGTTGCCACTTTTGTCGGTAGAACTTCCTTGGCGATGCGGGCGTGCCCAACAACATCATCAGGATGAGTTGGTTCTTCTATCCACTCCAAACCGAACTCTTGCAATTGATTTACCCAGTTGATCGCCTGATCAACGTCCCAGACCTGGTTGGCATCGATCGCGATCTTGAAATCTGGCCCGACGAGCTCTCTTACCTTTTCGAGGCGACGACGATCGTCCTCAATAGATTTTCCACACTTATATTTGATGAGAGTGAATCCATCTGCGACGGCTTGGCGGGTTAGATCCAGCATCTTCTCATCGGTGTAGCCCAGCCATCCCGGGCTAGTTGTGTAGGCGGGAACACCATGACTGCGTAGCGTCGTCTCATTAACGCTCCTTGCTGCCTCGGCGCGTTGCAGAATTTCTAGCGCCTCAGCAGGTGTGAGAGCATCGGAGATATAGCGAAAATCAATAGCTGCCACTAACTGCGCTGGTGTTAGATCCGAGAGCAACTTCCAGAGCGGGACCCCACGCTCTTTAGCAAAGAGATCCCAGAGAGCGTTAAGTACCGCTCCTGCTGCCATGTGAAAGACTCCCTTATCGCTACCCAACCAACGCAGTTGGCTGTCAGAAGAGAGTTTCCTGGCAATTTCCCCAATGCGCTCGAACGCGTCTTGAGTATCAAGTCCAACAACTTGTTCTACAAGAATTTCAATTGCCGCGATCTGTACCTCGTTGCCACGCCCGATGGTGAAGACCAACGAATCTCCGGTAAGTGAATCGCTATTAGTATGTAGGCGCAGATATGCCGCTGAGTAGTCAGGATCGGCATTCATCGCATCGGAGCCATCGAGCATCTTCGAGGTTGGAAACCTAACGTCGATAGCTTCAGCGCGAATTATTGTGTGGGGCATATTAGGCAACAAATTTCTCTAAACCGATTGGTACTCCGCTATTAGCCCAGAGTCCTTCGTAGCCGACTCCCGGATCTTTAGGCGCATGGACTAGACCGTTCTGGTCGACCATGGCTTCGCGCTTTATTGGATTTTCAAAGACTAAAGATTCGTAATAAGTATTGTTCTTAATAGCCATGCAAAGGTGTGCGCTCTCGAGACCATATCCGTGCACTTCGGCACGCAGATGGAATGAATCTGCGAGATGTGCGATGCGCATTGCACCGGTAAAACCGCCACGTAAGAAGGTGCTGGTGCGCACCGCTGAAGCGACACCTGTGGCGATAAAGTCGCCGGCGCTCATATGTGCACCGTCAGTCACTTCTCCAAGTAGTAGTGGGACTCTTACACGCTCGCCTAACCACTTATAGGCCGTCACGCTGAATTCGCGCATTGGTTCTTCGTACCAAAGATAGCCAGAGTCGGCTAGCGCATGACCAAGGTAGGTAGCATCCATAAGATCAAATCCTGCGGAGCCGTCATACATAAGAGGAATATCGTCGCCGACATGTTCGCGCAATTTAGTGCAGAGCAGCGCATCCTTCTTTGCATCACCGAAGGCGTGGAGTTTGATCGCTGGATAACCCAGGGCTAAACATTGATCAGAGATATCAAGAAATTCTTCAATGGTCGAAAATGTCACTGTTGATGCGTAAGCCTGAATTGATTCGCGGAAGCCACCTAGCAATTTCCAAATTGGAAGCCCTGCCTGCTTGCCTGCAATATCCCAAAGAGCAACATCTACGACATGTGCCATATTTGGTGCAAAACGTTCAATACGGTCTAGCTCCCAAGCGCGCTCCCAAAGATATTCGCGATTGAGTGGATCTTGACCAATGAGCTCTGCCTTAAATCTTCTATCAACATAATCTTTTAAAATCACTCCGCGAGGGGCATTCGCGAATCCAGTTATACCTGCATCTGTTTCGATGACAAGCCAACCACCGACTCCAGCGGGTTCAGAACCAGGCACGCCTTTGCGCCAGACAAAAGCCGGCGAGAATGCTGGACGATCGTAAAGAACCACTTCTACATTGGTGATCTTCATCTGCTTCCCCTATCCACTCGCAGTTCCTTTGTAACTTTTTGATAACGGAAAAAATTTTCCCGCACAAAAGGTACTTATTCATTTTTAAATCTTGGGACATCCTAGAGAAATAATTTGGAAAATACTATACGAAATAGTATTTATCCTCTAACCTCATGCCAACTGGCCACCTCTCCCTCGATAGGTGGGTTAGCAACGAAAGGGGAAAACCTTGAAGAGAAAGCATTCCTTGCTGGTCGTAGCAACGGCCGCGTTGTTAGGGGCTTCTTTAGTAACTCCGGTCGCTACACAAGCAGCGATCCCATCTATCACCGTCTGGGTCGATTCACCTCGCCTACCCGGTGCACAGTTGTATGCACAGATCATGAAGGGCAAGGTGAACGTCAACGTTCAACTACACGCCCAAGGCGATCTCGTTGCGAAGGTACAACTATTCAATACAGTTAAAAAGGGTTGGCCAGATGTTGTATTCGGCCCACCAAACGATGTTGCTTTCTTGAAGAATCCATTGGTTAACGATGCTCTTCAACTCGATAACCTCCAGCCTGCAAGTGTCTGGAAGGCATTCGGCCACGGTAACGATTGGTGCATCCTCGATGGCCACTATTACTGTGTAAAGAATGACTTGGCACAAACAGTTCTTTGGTACAACAAGACCTTGATGACACAATTTGGTTACAAGGTTCCAACAACAATGGCTGAGTTTGTAGCTATCGGTTTGGACGTTGCAAAGAACCACCCTGGATATTCACTTGGATCACTCGGTGACCAAGCTGGCTACTCCAGCTTCCTTGAGCCATCACAATGCCCACTCAATGTCGCGAAGTCAGACACTGTTGTAGTCATTAACTCTAAGGATCCACATTGCACCCGTGTTGCAACAACCCTTCAACCTCTCGTCGATGCAGGCGTACTTGATGTACGTAGCCCATTCGACGCTGGCTATATCAAGGATGTCGCACAGGCCGGCAAGTGGTTGATGAACATTGGTCCATCATGGTGGGGTCAATTCGTTCTTCGTCCTGCTAGCTCCTACAACATCCCAGCTGGACAGGTTGCAACTGCAAATATGCCAACCTGGCCTGGTGAGACAAAGGCATACTCCGGTGAGTACGGCGGCGGTATCTATACCGTTTCGCCTCACTCCAAGTATCCAAAAGAGGCTCTCGCATTCGCAATGTTCATGGACGGCGACGCCCGCAACATTGTCAGTGTGAAGAACCCTGATGGAAGCCATGGTGCTCCTACCTATCCTGCTTACGGTCCTGGAAATAAGCTCTGGGTTACGGCTGTAGCAAAGGATCCTTACTACGCACAGAACATTGTTCCTGCATTCGATACACAGGCTCAATTGATCTGGGGCGGAACTAAGCCAGTTCGTTACGATGCAAATGGTGCCTGGGGTGCCTCCTTCGATACTGAAATTGCTCAGTCGAAGAATCTCCAGAAGGCCATCGATTCGTATGCGACCTACACATCAAATGCGGCTGTTCAAGTTGGGTATGCCGTAGTAAGTAAGTAATAAGAAAGTTCAGTAGAAACCTCGCAGGACTTAATACGTCCTGCGAGGCTTCTTAAAATTAGGAGTCAATGTGAGCCAAGGCCGTCGCCACAAGCCAAAGAATCTTTTAATGATCCTCATGCTCTCCCCGTACCTGCTGCTCCTCTTTCTCTTTGGAGTTTTGCCACTGATCATGGCTATCTTCAATGTGCCCAGCAAATCTCCCTCCAATCCAAATGGAGGCTGGCACGTATTTAAAATTGTCTTGAAAGATTTTCGTCTCGTTCCAGCAATGTGGCACGTTCTCGGCTTCATGGCGCTATTCGTACCTTTAATGATTCTCTTTGTTGTGGCTATGTCACTCATGCTCGATGTCAATACCGCTCCTTGGAAAAAGTGGGTGCGCTTGGCTTACATCGTCCCCGCGTGCGTCTCGGGATCCGTGGCCGTTCTCCTTTGGTACGTCCTTCTCGAACCAACTCTTAGCCCATTTAAGGGAGTAATGCACTGGTTCGGAATAACTCAAGCTACGCAGATTTGGAAGACTTCAAATCTCACTTACATTCTTGTTTTTATGGCCTTCTTCTCTCTGGCCGGCCAATGGATCTTGATTCAGTTTGGGTCCCTGCAATCAATTTCTACAGAAATCTTAGAAGCGGCGCGCGTTGATGGATGCTCACAGTTCCAATTAGCAACCAGAATAAAACTTCCTTTAATTCGTAAATATGTTATTTACATGGGCGTTCTTGTCTTCGCCGGCGGTTTGCAGATCTTCGTCGAGCCACAACTTCTTAATTCCAGCGTCTATCATGGAATTGCGCAGCAGTGGTCCTTTGATCAGCTGAGCTATTCGCTCGCCTTCGATAACGGAAACTTCGGCGAAGCCTCCGCTCTCTCATTGATGCTGCTAGTGCCAAGTTTGATCGGAGCTCTCATCGTCATCTTTAAGACTGACATGTTCGAGGATGTTACGTTACAGAGTAAGAAGAAAATGCGTAAGGAAGCCCAAGAGCGTGAGGCGGTCACAGCATGAGCATCGATTTCAAGAAAAAGAGTCCTGAGACCGGAGCCGCGCCGCGTAAGAGAAGGCGTGAGGTCGGAATCGGCCATTATGCAGTAAACACGTGGCTGATTTTCTGGGCAGTCGTGAGCGTTATCCCAATGCTCTGGTTGATCCTCGCACCTTCGAAGACAGACCGAGACCTTACATATAAGAACCCGCTCTCATTCTCTAGTTTTCATGGTTATGTAAGAGCCTGGAAGAACCTGCAGGATTTCAACAGTGGTGTTCTTGCGCACTGGGTTATCAACTCAATTACTTATAACGCAGCGATCGTTCTGATCGCAAGCGTCACCGCCTCATTGGCGGGCTTTGTAATTTCAGCATCGCGGATCAGGTTCAAGAAGGCCTTTCTTATCTCCACACTGATCATGATGCTCGTGCCACCAGTGGCCCTCGTCATTCCTCTCTTTATTGAAATGAATAAGGTGAACTTAGTCGACAATCCCTTGTCGGTAATTTTGATCTCTTCTCTCTATCCATTCGGAGCGTTTCTCTCCTACATCTACTACTCAAACACCATCCCACCAGAGATCTACGAATCAGCTCGTTTGGATGGATGTAGTGATTTCCGGCTCTACACGAGGATCGCATTCCCTCTTAGTTACCCCTTGCTAGCGCTACTTGCCTTCTTCGCCTTCGTTGGTAACTGGGGTAATTACTTCATGCCGTACATCATGCTGCCGTCTCCGGAGCACTACACCCTCCCAGTCGGTCTGGGTGCGCTCTTCTTCTCAACTCCCGCTATCAATCCAGGAAATGGTGCAACCTCTGTGCCGATCTTGAAGCCAGAGATTGCCTTGGCAGGTGTCCTAGTAGCTGTTCCCGTCATGATTGTCTTCTTGATCTCTCAGAAGCGTTTGATCAGAGGAATGCTGGCCGGTTCAATCAAGGAATAGGAAGCTATGAATCACACCGAACTGGTAACCCTCAAAGGTGGGGCGCAAGTATCGAAGTTGGGACTTGGAACTGCACAGTTAGGTGGGTTGTTCTCTTCTGTCGATGACTCTGAGGGTCAGGCTCTGATTGATACCGCTGTCGCACAGGGTATTCGCTACTTCGACACTGCCCCTCACTACGGCAAGGGGACTTCTGAGAAGCGATTGGGCAAATACCTCTCGAGATATCCTCGAAATAGTTGGGTGCTTTCTTCAAAAGTGGGTCGCCTTTTGGTTCCCACCGAGAAGGAGGATGACTCCTTCTTCTTAGATGCAGATAACAGCGTCGAACGCTTGAATGACTACTCTGAATCTGGAATCCGCCGTTCTTTCGAAGACAGCCTGGAGCGAATGGGTGTTGATTCCATCGAGATTGTTTACATTCACGATCCCGACGACTTTGCGGACGAGGCCATCCACCAGGCATATCCGGCGCTTGAGAAGCTACGCTCAGAAGGGTTAATCAAGTCAATTGGACTTGGAATGAATTACAACGAGATTCCAACTCGAATGATTAATGAGACCGATGTTGACGTAATTATGAATGCTGGCCGCTACACCCTGCTCGATCAAAGCGCTGCAGATGAACTCTTCCCGGCAGCTCTTCGCAAAGGGGTGTCGATCGTCTCAGTGGGAGTCTTTAACTCGGGCGTGTTAGCAAACCCAAACCCTAACTCACACTACTTTTATGAGCCTGCCCCAGCATTTATCATCGAACGCGCTCTGGAATTTCAGAACGCTCTCCAGGAGTTCGGGGTATCCCTCCAGCAGGCAGCAATCCAATTCCCTACTCGCCACGAGGCAGTTAAGTGTGTAGTAGTTGGTTGCCGTAGCTCAGAATCACTCCTTGAAAATATCAAGAATTTTGATGCCCCTATCTCAGCCGAGGCCTGGGCTAAAGTTGATGAAATTATTGCCAGACACAGGAAAGAAGATGCCAAGTGACTCTCCATCCCCAATGCGCCGCATTCTTAGCCGAGGCTGCGAAGGCAAATATTCCCTCTATCCCTGAGCTAGGCCCTCATAAAGGGCGTGCCCTCGGCCATACCCCTCGTGACTTCTCGGGTCCTTTGCGTGATGATGTAAAGATTTATACCCGCTACATAACTACTCCAACGGCAGATGTCGTTGCCAATATTTATCAACCTCCAGGGAGTGGTCCATTTAATGGAATGGTCTTCTTCCACGGAGGTGGATGGGTCCTCAATTACATCAATAAATATGATGCTCAACTGCAAGAGATCGCGCTACTAACGAACTCAGTCATCGTGGGGATCAATTACCAGAAAGCCCCCGAACACAAGTTTCCAATTCCATTCGAGGATTGCTACACGGCCTTTGTCTGGTTACACGAACACGCAGCTGAGCTCAACGTAAATACACAGAAGATTGGAATCGGCGGCGATAGCGCAGGCGGAAATCTCGCCTCAGGAGTTGCGATCAAAATTCGCGATGAGGCGGCGCATCCTCTGGCCTATCAAATGTTGATCTACCCTTGCAATGGCGTTGATTTTGACACCCCCTCTTACCTCGCAAATGCTGATGACTACGGACTAACGCGCGATGGCATGATGTGGTTGTGGGAGCAGTACCTCAATAATGAAGCAGAGAGATCTAATCCTTACGCGGTCCCATTAAACGCCACTAACTTCGTTGGTTTGGCCCCAGCAGTTTTGATTACCGCCGAATACGATGTATTGCACGATGATGGTGTGATGTACGCGGAGAAACTGCGTGGCGCTGGCGTACCCGTCACGTACAAGGATTTTCCAGGCATGATTCATGGTTTCTTTAATTACGGCAGCGTTATTGACGAAGGAATCGTCGCTCGCCGCTTCTTAGCAGATGCCATAAATCAAATCTTGAATAATTAAAATGGCAACGACGCTTAAGGGAATGACTTGGGATCACCCCCGTGGTTTAGATTCAGTGGTGAATTCGAACTCCCTTTTAGAGCGTGAAGCTGGCGTAACGGTTGAGTGGAGCGCGAGATCGCTCTTGGCATTCGGAGATCAACCCATTGTTGAATTCTTTAACGATGTAGATTTGATGATCATTGATCACCCGCACGTTCCGGACGCGGTGAACAGTCAGACCATCCTCGCCCTTGATGAGCTGCTCGGCGCAGATCAATTGGCGGCTTTGGAACGGACCAGCGTCGGAGAATCCCACGCCAGTTACCAGTACCAGGGCAAGCAGTGGGCGTTGGCAATTGATACCGCGGCCCAGGTTTCAGCATTTAGGCCCGATAAGGCCGACCATTCTCCAATTTTCTGGAGCGATGTGTTGGTTTTGGCCCGCACCGGGACCCTGCTCTGGCCGCACAAACCGGTTGATGCTTTCAGTACCTTCGCTACCCTAATGGCGCAACGCGAGGCGCCATTAGGGGGTACTGAAAACTTTATTGAGAAGCAGCAAGCTCATGAAGTTCTGGAGTTCATGATCGAACTATCCGGGTTGGTTCCTGATCTCTGCTTGACGAGCAATCCGATAGATGCAGCTGAAATGCTGGCCAACGACGATAAGTACGCGCACGCTATCTGTATGTATGGGTACAGCAATTACTCGCGTGCAGGATTTCGCCCGAACCTGATCAGGTATGACGACCTTCCATCCTTCGACGGCCTTGCCAGCGGTTCACAGTTGGGTGGTGCGGGAATCGCCGTATCGGCGGCAACGAAAAATCCAGTGCTAGCGGCGCAGGTGGCCTACCTTCTTTCGTCTCCCGAGATCCAGGCGACTACTTACGTGGCTGCAGGTGGCCAACCCGGAAATTTAGTGGCATGGAAGAGTGGCTACGCCAACTCACTGACTGAAAATTTCTTCGGCAACACCCTGCGCTCTTTAGAGAGAGCTTGGGTGCGCCCCCGCATCTTCGGGTGGCCGGAGGTGCAATTTGCTACCTCTCAAATTATTCATCGCATTTTGAGTGACAAGAAATTTGTCGAGCGCGATCTACAAGCTATCGAAGATACCTACCACGCGCATATCAAGGAGGGTCGATGAGGCTGCTCTGGGATGAGTTCGTAGTCGGTACGACACGAATTGGCCCCTCGCGCACAATAACTGGGGATGACATTCTGCTTCATGCCCAAGAGACGGGCGACTTCTACCCTCATCATATGGATGCCGAATGGTGTGCTACCCAACCCTTCAAAAAGAGGATGGCGCATGGCACGCTAGTTCTATCAGTCATGGTTGGATCGCTGGCTAATGAGATTAATGAGGCGGCGATGAGTTACGGATACGACAGAGTGCGCTTTATCGCCCCCGTATTTATCGATGACACTGTGCGCGCGCACTCTGAAATCGTCGCAAAGCGCGATCATACGAAGAACCCTGAAAACTATGGCTTCATCGACGAGAACGTCGTAGTCAAGAATCAGAACGATGAGACGGTTATGGCATTTACACATATCTATTTGGTAGATAAAAAATGAGCGACATAACTCTGCACCCAGCCGTTCGGGCCGCGATGGTCTCGGATTCTTTAGATCTCTTCGGTGTGAGAAATAACGTCATGAACTTCGCGATAAAGCCACTGGAGCGAACAATGAAGATCACGGGCTTTGCCGCCACGATCGAGTTTGCACCCGCGGATGACTATGACGAGAAAGATCCGTACGGTCCCGCTATTGATTACCTTGACACTCTGCAAAAGGGAGAAGTGGCCGTTGTAGCCACTGGCGAGGGATATAAGTCGGCCTTCTGGGGTGAACTATTTTCGACTGCGGCAAAATTGCGCGGGGCAACAGGTGTGATCGCGGACGGCCCACTGCGCGATGTCAATCAAATATTCGAGGTTGGATTCAACGCTTTTGGAGTCGGGACTCTTCCATATGACTACAAGGGTCGCATGAAGGTAACGAGTACCCGATCGACCGTCATATGTGGAGGTGTCTCTGTATCTTCAGGAGATTTCATCATCGCCGATATCGACGGAGTCGTTGTCGTCCCTCACGATTTGATCGAACGAGTCTTTCTTGCGGCAAATGCCAGGGCCGAGGGCGAGAACCATGTACTCGCAGACCTCAAGGCCGGTAGTAGTGTGCGCGCCGCCTGGGATATACACCACATTCTTTAAGTCGGATACGGGAGAGGAAGCAGGAAGCTATGAGCAAGAGAGAGTTGATCGATTCACACCAGCACTTATGGGTGATGAGTGAGCGTGCCTATGACTGGATCGAACCAGGCTATGGAGTTATCTATGATGACTTCACCCCCGAGCGGTTGCAGCCGGAGATTGAAGCATCAGGAGTAACAGGAAGCGTGCTCGTCCAAGCAGCCGACACCTACGAAGATACCTTCTATATGCTCGACATTGCTAATAAATATGAGTTTGTCCGAGGGGTAGTCGGTTTCATTCCATTGGATCGCACAGCCGAGGCAGCACGTGCCCTAGAGATCTTCTCACGCGATAGTTATTTCAAAGGGGTACGCAATCTGACCCACAACTATGCGGATGCTAAATACGAATCAGATGATGCTTGGATTCTGCGACCACAAGTACTCAAGACTCTAGAAGTTGTAGAAGATAGCGGGCTCGCATTTGATTATGTAGCCGTTAACCCAGCGCATCTTGCTAACGTGCGCGCGCTCGCCGAGAAATTCCCTCGGCTAAAGATTGTTATCGACCACTTCGCTAAGCCGAATATTGCCGGTAAAGCCATGGAACCTTGGGCTACGCAGATGCTTGAACTGGCAAAGTACCCGAATGTGTACGGGAAACTTTCAGGACTCAATACTGCCTCAGCAGCAGATTGGACTGTCGCTGACTGGCAACCCTATGTCGATCACATGGTCGGAGCCTTCGGCGCAGAGCGAATATTGATGGGCGGCGATTGGCCTGTGATTACCCTGATGAATAACTATGTAGATGTTTGGCACGCTCAGGTTGCGGCTATCGCCAATTTCAGCGCCGAGGATCAAGAGTGGATTTGCAGCAAGACCGCAATTGAAGTCTATGGATTGAAGGGATAAGAGATGCAACGCTACGCCTCCGTTATCGGAATGAAGCCAGAGCACCGTGAAGAATATGAACGGTTACACGCCGACGTCTGGCCCGATGTCTTAGCTCAGATCTACAAGAGCAATATCCGCAACTACTCGATCTACCGTTATGGGGAGTTGCTCTTCTCCTACTTCGAATATGTAGGCGATGACTTCGTCGGAGATATGGCGAAGATGGCAGAAGATCCAACGACGCAAAAGTGGTGGGATCTCTGTAAGCCACTCCAGACACCAGTAGCTGATCGCGCACCAGGTGAGTGGTGGAGCGATATTCCGGAAATCTTCCACGTTGATTAAGAGAGAAGCGAGACCAGAGCTTCCCCTAGATGGGATTTTAGTTCTCGACTTCTC
>Ga0208622_1000125_pt1 | contig 35368 bp, 57 predicted proteins | sample CryBogCBH12Jul09_FD_184621 | JGI IMG/M metagenome (GOLD analysis project Ga0208622, IMG submission 184621) | Freshwater microbial communities from Crystal Bog, Wisconsin, USA - CBH12Jul09 (SPAdes) | ecosystem: Environmental > Aquatic > Freshwater > Lake | place: Crystal Bog, Wisconsin, USA... | reverse complement strand
ACGGTGCTGCTGAGCAGTTTAAAGAGTGGAATAAGGCTGCTGGACACGTTTTGCAAGGGTTGGTGACACGCCGCCAAGCAGAATCTGAGTTGTTCTTGGCCTAAATTCTATAAATTTCAATATCGTCCCCCGCGACAAGAAAAAACGGGTTTTTGGAGCAAACATGGCAAAAAAGCCTAATCTTTCTGTCGGTAGGGGCGAGAAACTGCCTGTTTCTAAGGGCGGGGGCTTAACTGCTAAAGGCCGTGCCAAGTACAACAAGGCAACAGGCTCTAAACTTAAAGCCCCTCAGAAATCAGGCCCTAGACACAAGTCTTTCTGTGCTCGGTCTAAATCTTGGAAGGGAGAGCGGGGTAAAGCCGCTCGTAGACGCTGGGGCTGCCGTTAAGCTGCTGGTAGCAGTCCACCTTCAAACAGGTAAGTCCCGAAGTGGCCTAACTTCACCCACGGTGCTGCCCAGATCTTAATCCCCAGATCTCGTGCCTTTTTGCAGAACCCAAAATCCTCAGACAGCAGCAACTCATGCTCGTCAATAAAGACGGGGAAATACTCGTAAATACGCTCAGCTTGCTGCTCAGTGTTGAGTACCTTCACGTTGTTGATGTAGCTGTCAACGTGATCCTTCATTTTCTCAAACACTTCACGCTTTATCAGCATAAACCCTGTACCGCCATTCCAGATCTCTAGCGGCTGGTCTACAGGCACTGTTACCTCACCTGCATAGTCTTTTAAATTGATAACCATCGCACCTGTGTGGTTGGTCAACTCATTTGTAGGCACTCCACGGTGTACAGCAGCCTCTACAGAAGCCCAGTTGATCTCTTTCTTGGGATAGATACCGCAGATGACTTCTTTGTCAGCCTGGAGCATTTTTAGGATGTCTACGGGGCTGAATCTGATGTCTGCGTCTATAAACATCAGGTGAGTGCACTGGGTGTTGTGCATAAACTGGTTTACAAGCGCATTTCTGCCTCGCTGGATGAGGGATTCGTTAAACATCATGGTGATGCTGATGTCTACGTTGTTTTCCTTCATATACGGGCCTACACCGACCATGCTTTGCGTGTAGTAGCCTGTACACATGCCTCCGTACATAGGAGTTGCAATCAGAATGTGTGGATTACTCATGTTTTTCCTTTAAAAGTTAGGTGAAGGCAGACTGTCTGATCGCGGGTCTGCTAGCAGCGTCCTAACTCCTGCCTTGCGGCAGTGCCCCTCAGACTGGGTGTTCTTTGCGTCTTCGACGAATACTGTAAACAGATCCGTATGAGACGTTTAACTTCTTGCACAAAACCGACGTAGGCTCGTCAGATTCGATGATTTTTTTATAGACATCATCAGTGTAGTTGCTATTCGGATTTCTTCCCAACCATTGATAAGTCCCGTGGGATTTCCTGTCTTTGACATTGTTTTTGGGGGTGTCCCATCTAAGGTTTTCAAGTCTATTGTCTGAAGGGTCTCCATTGTTATGACACGCCTGCATACCTTCGGGCCTTGGCCCAACAAAACTCTCTAAAACAAGAACATGGACAAATCTCGCGCTTCCTCCGATTCTTGTTCGCATGTAACCGTCATGATTTCTTCTAGGATTTAGCAATCTCTCCGGCAAAAACCTTCGACCGTAGCGTGAATGATGCGCGATGTGTTCAATCCGTTTTACCCTGCCTTTGTCAGAGACGGCGTAATTTGGATAGCCAGAAACAGAAACCCAGTTTTCCATAAAAATCCTATGAAAGGTCAACAACTCTTATGACCCATTTTCCCATAGAATTTTTACGATGTCCATGAACTTCTATTCTTATTCCTGCTTCTCTCACGAGTGGGAGAGTGTCGGAAGCCTCTATCTTCTTGATACGAGCAGCAACTGCGGAGGCAGTCACTTGTACGGCTAAAACCTCATCTCGCCGGATAGCAAGCAGGTCTGCCCACCCCCACAGGTCTTTACGTTGCTTGGTAAAGTGGTTCCACTTTTCAACAATCTCGACATGGTAGCCCAGCTCACGTAGGTAAGCCAGACTCCTCTGTGTTGGTGATACTTTTGTAGCCATCAGAACTCTTCTCTCAGCTCTTTATGCCGCTGCTTGTGGCACGGTTGGCAAAGCCACATAACCTCAAGAGGCTTGTCGTAATCTTCGTGATGAGCGACGGATTTTTTTTCTCCACATCTAATACAGGGTAGCCGAAGTAAACTGCCATTACGGATGGCTCTAGATACGGATAAATGTGCACGATTTCTTCTTTCGTCTTCGGCTCTCCAAGCCCTTGTGATTTCGACTCGCAACTTAATTCTGTGCGGCAACTTACCTCGTTCTCGGTCATATTCTCTGATCCTTTCAAGGTTTTTTTCACGGTGCTCACCTACATCTTTCTTGGTGCAGGCTTTGCACTTGTTGAGATAGCCATCACCCGTAGCTTTATGTTTATAAAACTCGGTGAATGGCTTTTCCTCATTGCACTTAAAACAGGTTTTCATACAACACCTCCGTAAAGGCATTGTACCCGTTTTAATTAAAATGGGATAGAATCGTCGTCTAACTCGCCAGAACTTACACGGGGTTTGTAAGAGTAAGACACTTCTACAGGGCGATTCTGCTCAGCAGCCTTTTCCTTGCGGAAGGTGTTTTCTTTCAGGGATAATAGAGTAGTGCCTCTGGAAGTGGGTTTAGCCCACATGCCCAGTTGCAGCTTTTCTCCTGCTTTGTAGTCGAACTTCAGGACAACGAAACCTTCATAGTCTGGTGACTTTTCTGTTTTCTTTTCCTGTTGCAGGACTTGGTAAGCAACCCCGAAACCGGGCATTTCTTTGTGGGCAAAGCCCTTCTTTTGATCGTACGCCATTTCTGTAATCTCTGGTTTAAGTTTATGTCTTACTCGTTCTACCCATGCCTCTACGTGCTCTTTACTTGGTAGCAGGCTGTTGATAGTACGCATCTAAAAGCTCTTTATTGCACTCTGCAAGGTCAGACAGCTTCAGCTCCTTAATGTCGTCATCCAGCTTCGTAGAGAGCTTTATGCGAGACTCCATAGCGTTAAAGCCTGTATGCCATTCTTCTAGCGTGTTGTAGACCTTGTGAGGTTCTGGAGAGCCTGGGACGAACAGGGGGAAGACTTCTTCGCCTCGTACGTCTTCTAGAACTTCAAGTGTAGGGGCAGGCGTGAACGATGGCGCTGGTTGCGTAGGTGATGAAAAGTCCTCGACCTCTTCAGGCGTGTAGACCCCAACGACACAGCCCGGATAGACGGAGCGGATGCCCTCAGATACGCACCTAGCGCGGAGCATCGCACGAGGGTAATTACGCCAATTATCTTTGCCTGTAAGCCCGATAGCCTTTGCTTGTGCAAAAGTCCACGAGACGGACAACGTGCCTCCTTGCGGATGGCTAAAAGTGCCTTTGACTTCAGCATCTGTATATACCTCCCACTGTACTTTGCCACCTGCTTGCTGGAAACGAGCCAGCATTGCATCTGTTTTGAGTGCTGGACGACCTTGAATGATGTTGTAGTCACGTGCTGCAATAGCAGGGTGTAATCCTTCTGCTTGTGCAATCAACATGAGAGCAACTGCTTGCTCAGGTGTCTTTACGCCAAACAAGTTGGATTTAGCAATAGCAGAACCCATCTTTTCTACATCGTTGTAGGGAATAAGTGCGTTATTCGTTGAATTGCTCATTGTGTTACTCCGTGTGTGGTTACTTTTGTGCCGAACACTTGTGCGTCTGCTATAGACTTCACCAAGCCCATCATTCCCTGAAACATCATCTCAGGCTGGTCTGTAGCCCCGATAATGCTTCCCAGTGCGATAGCTAAGCCTGTAGCAGCAGCACTCATGTTATCTACTTCCTGCTCTTTCAGGTATTCCAGTATTTCTTCTCCCAACTTTCGTCCCTGCTCGTAAATAAGTTGTGCAGCAGCAGTCTGCTCTGCGGTAAATTCTTTTTTCATGATGATCCTTTTACTAAGAAGCGTCTAGATCCTGGCTGCTCAACAACAAAGCTGTTGTAGATGTCAGGCATAGACTGCTGAAATAACGTGCTAGAAAAGCGTTTAGAGGGCTTAGCAGCCTTCCAGGTACACAGCACCTGCCCATCTACAGAAACGAGCGTAGAAGCGTCTTTAAGGTACTCCTGGAGCATGGCCTGAGCCTTCTCCTCTTGTTCCTCTAGTTGCTTAATCTGTGTTTTTATTTGAAAGAGCTGTTGGCAGACAAATTCAGCTTGAGAGTTGGCTATTTTCTGGTGTCCTGCATCCTTGTAGAGGAGCTTTGCTTGGTCTGTTGTTTCTGCGGGTAGGTGAGTGCCTGCAACAACGTGACCCCAGTACATAGCCATCTGACGGATAAATTCATCTTTCATTTCTTCAGTAACTTCGACAGGGAAGAGTTGAAACTCTTGACCGCCAAACAGCACTGCAAGATAGACTTTAGAACAGCCCCAGACCGTAGCTTCATGGACGCATTGATAAAAGTCAGGTGCAGGTATAACTCCAGTTTCTGCGTCAAACTTGCTACGTGCACCAGCGTTGTAGTTCTTAGCTTCGACAAGAATACTCTTACCATTTTCTTTACCTGCAAAGTCAAAATGTGATTTCAGCCACGGCTCATTCTTGTGTGAGAGTTCTTCCTCTATCTTGACCAGCTCTATCCCTAGTTGCTTGGCAGCGAGTTGCCCTATCACGGGTTCCATCACATGCCCCATCTGAACAGCCTCTATGTGAGACAAGTCCTCCACAGGGAGTTTCCCCTGCTTGGTCAGGATGACTTCGTTAGCCTTACCTGCTACTGCTTTACGAGTATCAGAGGCATACCAGCCTTTAGCTCGGTGTGCGGGATCAAAGTTACCCATAGTTCACCTCAAACTTCTCAAAGTTGGGGCAAGTGGCGTTGTTACGTCTGGCTTGGCAATAGATGTAGGTTTTCTCACCTGTTACTAAGTTAAGTTCAAACTTAGCTTGGCAGCGAGCAAACGTGTATGCGGGATCACCCTCAGCGGGCAAGAAGTGCGTACATTCCGCACAAATGTGTATATCAGTTGTCATTGGTACTACCCTTTAAAAGTTAGGAAAACATGTCTTTGTTAAGACGAGATGATTATATACACAGAGTTGTTTTCTCTGCTAGGTCTCCTGTAAAAAAAAGTGCAAGGTCAACCACATGGGCGGGAACACTTTGTCCATCCCTCACTTTGTCTAACACTAGGTTTGCTTCTTCTCTAGTCACACTATGTCTCACACTAAGTTGTCTAACACTAATAAATACCTACTCTGCACTATGGTGAACAACACTCAGCCATCCTGAGTAAACAGGATAGACCTTTAACGTGATGCACTACGGAGCCACACATACTCGCCAGTCTTGCGTGTAGGGGCACTAGCTTCGCCACCCCTTCTGGTATCTCAACACTTTCCCACAGTACCAGCTTTCCTCTAGCCCTGCCGTTTGTTCCCCCGACAGCTAGACGGATGTAAACGCCCAACAAAAAAGCCACTTAAGTAAAACACTTTGGTCGTACCCCTCGGACTCTCGTCTTACGGGCAAAGTGTTTTCTCAAGCGGCCTAGATGTTGTGTACGACTACAACGGGCCGGATATTAAAACGGGAGTTCTTCTGAGTCAAGCAATTTTTTAAACTCTTCTTCCATTTTTTCTTGCAACTTCACAAATTCTGGGTCTTTCTCCAGTTGTGCCCACATGTTTGCTTCTTCATTTGCAGTTGGTGACTTGTCCTGATAGTTCATTTCTTCTCTCCTAAGTTATGAAAGCGGGAAAAAGTGGTCAAGCAGCAGGCCAACAATCACACAGCCTGCGAGACATATTAGGAAAGCAAAAATGTATTCATACCATTCATTCATTTCTTCTCTCCTTGGATTAAACGCTCTACAAGGCGTGTGTAAGACCTGACAGTATCGTAGGGTGCAGACAGTCCAGATCGTGCCATTAAACGGCTTATTTGCTGCTTGTCGAGCCTGATATGCGTGGGGGTGTCTGCCAACTTCATGTCTTGCAGAATCTGCTTGCCTAAGTTGGACTGCTTTTCTATAGCGTTAAACGCTTCTTCTTCTTCCGGTGTCCAGTCTTTTTCGGGTGTCATAGTGGGGCATCCTCAAAGTTATCAGGGTTAAAGGGGACTCTGCCAGGTTTGTCAGGCAGGGGTGCGAGGGGGAAAGGCCAGTTACTCATGCTTAGCCTCCCTTAATGCTTTAAGTTCATTTCTCAGGCGTGTGTAGCCTGCGTAGTGCAGGGCCATCTCGTAAGAGCCATCTTGTGCGCTCTGCCAATGTGCCTGTGCCTCTCTAATCTTTTCCATCTCAGCGAGTATTTGTTCTTCAGTCATGCTTCACCTCTTGCTCGGATTGCTTTACCAATTTCTTTTGGGTGTAGTCTTATTTGTACTCTCATTATTTATTCCTTTCTTCAAGAAGGTGTACGCAAGCCCATTCACCCATACCTGCAAACTCTACTTCCCACTCTTTGCGCTCATGCTCTGCTACCAGTTTGGCAAAGGCTTCATAGCGTTTATCAAAAGCGTTTGTAGTGCCATCATCTAACTCGTACTCAACAAATCCTGCCTGTTTAGCCATCTCAATAATTTGTTCGTCAGTCATGGTTCAATTCCAAAATGTTTCAACAAAAATTCTAAATCAGGATGTCCTCTATGAAAGGCAGTATCAATACATTCCCTAACAATCAACTCGGCGAACTTTGCAGGATCCAATTCGCCAGCAACATAGTCACCATTGCTTTCAATAATCAAGGCTTGGTCATATAGTTTTGCAATTTGTTCGTCAATCATGAGTGACAGCCTCCCATTCACGTTCAGCCCTGCTACTAGGGGACGACACTTTGTAACCTGTAAGCCTCACAAAGCCCATACGTTCAAGCTCAGTCATGCGCCTGAACACCTGCGAGGGGTCTAAATCAGCCACAGTAGCGATGCCGTGGACACCTAAGGGGCCAAACTCGTTTAAAGCCCCTAGAATGGCCTCAAAGTGTTTTGCAGTAGGTGCACTACGTCCGGCCTCTTTTGACGTCTCTGGGTCGTTTTTACGGGCTCTGTCGGGTGCGTGTATGCGTGGGGGGGTGTGCGAGTTAGGAAACATGGTCAACCTTTCAGTGATGAATAAATGGAAGGATAGTGAGGGAGATGACGATAAGGGTGCAGCATATCGTCACAATGTCAGAGCGGTCAAGAGGTTTTGACGTGTATACAGTGATAGCGCACGAGTTCTCAGGATCATCAGGGAAGGCCTCCGCCAATGACCTAGGAAATGTGCGTGTAGTGGGCCAATCATCATTCATGGTTTACCCCTTAATGACGTGATGCGGCTTTTTGTTTGTTCATTTCATACCACGTGCTTAGCCATTTTTTAGCTTCGCTTGTAGTTTTAAAAATGAAGGGTTCAATAAAAGAACCATGAGCGGCTTGGTAATGTGTCCCGTAATCAAGGACGGTTAAGTCATAGCTTGCATATCCATTTTCACGCATTTCACATTCAAGAACCGCGTCATAGGCTTTCAAGCAATTAGGATTGAACACTTCCATAGTAAAGCCTGAAGCTGGCTTAAATTTTAAGATTGACATGGTTAACCTTTCAAACACATAAGAACGGCAGCAGGCCCTGCAAATAAGGCCACAAAGACAAGAGCGCGGATAAGGTCAGTTAATAGGCTTTTCATGGTGTCACCTCTCAGCAGTTATAAAGCTCAGAGAGAGCTTCATCAAGGCCGATAGAGTCTTTGAACCCAGCGGTAGCACTGTCACCCCACCAGTGGCCCTCTACCGTACCAGTGCGAGTGTTGACCCAGATATTAGGGCCACCGAAAGCGACAAGAACCCGAGCGCCTAAATACTCACGCTTGCTATTGACAATGTATTCAATATCAAGAGCGCTTTGTAAGTAGTCAAAAGCGCTTAATTCTTCACCGTCATCATTCAAGTCAAAATCGGCTTCACTGATCCGGCGTGCGATGGATTGGACGTGCTCTTTTAAGTCAGACATGGGTACTACCTCATTAAGTTAGGATGATGCAACATTGCACCCAGTAACCCCACGCGTGAGGTTACAAGTTGAAATGTTAGGCGGCTTTGGCGATAGCGTTAAAAGCCCTCAAATACTCTCGCGCCATGCGGTAATCGTCACAACGTATCTTGTCCCGCAATTCAGTTCCTACATACACTTGAACCAAGTAGTAGCCGCTAGGAAATAGCTTTTCAAACGTGGTGTAACCGTTCTTGAATTCTTTGATTGACATGGTTAACCCCTCAAGCGGCGATGTAATTTGTGCAACGATGACGGCGGCGGGCATCAAACCCGTTCGGTTTGCGTTGACCTTTGATAAGCAAGGCATCAATGCTAAAGCCCTTACCGCTCTCAAACTCTCGCTCTTGAATCAACTCTTGCTTAAGTTCTTGAACTCTTGCTTCAACCCGATCCAATGAACCCTCATAGTATTCACGGTGAACCGTTGACATCGGGTAAGTAGTAACAAAGCCCTCAATAGCACCACGCTCCGAGGGTGAAGCGTGAATAATGAACTTGTATGTTTTCATGGCACTGCCCTTAAGTTAAGTTAGGAGTTAACGACACGTTATCCGTTGCCGTTGCCCTAGATTGTATACCTAGTTACTAGGTGTCAACATGTTTTCTCAAATTATTTCTATACAGAGATTTCATGTTGATCTAGTGTTTTATCACTTTGAGTAATGATCGGACACGTGTGCAGGTGACACACTCTAGTGTATACTTAGTATTACTAGAATACTTATTACATTGTATGTGTGTGTATATCTAGTATGTGGCATCTGTAATTAGGGTCAGATCAATCGGCATATGTCTCTCCCCGTCCCCCTGTGTCCAAACAATTAGGGACAGATGAACCCTCCCCTTGCTTGCTCAGTGCTTAGCCATGCCAAGTGCTTAGCGTAGTGCTCAATTAGGGAATGGACACGTTGACATAGTGCTCAGTCTCACGCCGTGACGTGTGGAACTTGAATGGGGACGGAGGGGGTGAAAAGGTGTGCCCCCCACATTACCCCCCCATAAAAATTTTCTAGTTTTCTGCTAATATTTGTTTGCAATTCGCAGTTGCACTTGTTCACTTTATGCCCGCCACTTGTGCGGGCTTTTTTTTGGGCTGAGTGAAACGAAGACCCTGGTGCTTGCGTGCAAGCAACTTATCTAGTAGTATCTGCACACATGTAGAGAGGGTTGTATGCCTAGTGTGAAGATAGAGATAGATAGAGATATAAAGATGCCTGTAAGTCGGGTGGTGTATGACTACCCTTACGAGGTGATGGACATAGGGGATTCTTTTGTTGTGCCGCTGGAGGCTAGAGCGAAGGTGCTCAATGCCAACTACAGGGCTGGCAAGCGCCTTGCTAGGGCTTTTGAGGCACGAACAGAAGAAGGTAGGGTCAGAGTATGGAGAACCAGATAAAGGTGCTGTATGGTTGACAAGGAAAATCATGACTGATTTCCTCTGGATGGATGAAGATGAACTCAGGTGGCAGTGCAACCTGTTGTTGATCCGTCTTTACCAGAGTGAGGCCGTGCGGGTGATGCAGCAGCAGCAATTACAAAAAGTTTATGAGACAGGTTATGAGCGTGGCGTTACGGACACAGTTGTACGAATCGCGCTTGCAGATGAAAAGAGAAATGCTTGTTGCCATGCACTGCACTAGGAAGCAGCAAAAGATTAAGCTAGCTAAGTCTTGGAAAGCAAAATACAGTGAGTGGCATTACAAGGAGTTAATCCGGCTTGCTAAGAACAGAGATGTTGCTTGGGAGATAGCGGGGTGGACAGATGAACAAATGGGGAAACCATAATGAAATTTAATCTCCAGCAGTTCTACAAGTTCTGTGCAGAATTGAAGATTGAGACTAAGGAAGCAGGCTTACAGAAGATGGGTAAGCTGCTGGGTACTCAGACCTACACGATGAGTGAGATAGCAAAAGGCTTAGACAATGACATTCACTTCTTTGTTATCCTCAAGGGTCGTCAGTTGGGTATCACGACAATATCGTTGGCTCTCGACCTCTACTGGCAGTTTACGCACCCAGGCTGGCAGGGAACGCTGGTGGCTGATACGGAGGAAAACCGTGACATGTTCCGCTCGACTCTGGGCATGTACATGGAAGGACTCCCCAAGCAGTACAAGATCCCGTTATCTGCCCACAATAGAAACCAGCTTGTACTCAAGAACAGATCAAGAATTTTTTATCAGATCGCTGGCAATAAATCTCGTTTGGGGCAAGGCAAGGCGATCACTTACCTTCACGGCACAGAAACTGCCTCGTGGGGAAACGAAGAGGGATTGGCCTCTCTGATAGCCTCTCTTGCTGAGAAGAACCCTGAGCGTCTCTACATGTTTGAGAGCACCGCACAAGGCTTCAACATGTTTCACGACATGTACAAGACTGCCAAAACTGCTCGTACCCAGAAAGCCATCTTTTGTGGCTGGTGGCGTAACGAGTATTACATGATTGATGCTGAGACCCCTGAGTACAAAGCCTACTGGAACGGCAGACTAAAGCCTGAAGAGAAGGAGTGGGTCAAGGACATTAAGAAGCTCTACAATTACGAGATCAACTCCCGCCAGATAGCTTGGTGGCGCTGGAAAATGACAGAAGGGATTAAAGACGAGTCCCTGATGTACCAAGAGTTTCCCCCTACAGAAGACTATGCCTTTGTGATGACAGGCACTAGCTTCTTTTCTAACTCCCGCTGTACAGACGCAGCCAAGATTGCGAAGACAAAACCTTATGAAGCCTACACCTACGTGTTTGGTAGTCTGTTCCAAGACACCCAAGTCGTGCGAGCAACTGAGCGACTGTGTACACTCAAGATCTGGGAGCAACCCATTGACACTGCTTACTACGTCATCGGTGCAGATCCTGCCTACGGATCCTCAGACTGGGCAGACCGATTTTGTATTCAAGTGTATCGAGTCTATGCTAACGGTCTCGACCAAGTGGCTGAGTTTGCCACCTCAGAACTCAACACCTACCAGTTCGCCTGGATCATCGCCCACCTTGCCGGAGCATACAAAAACTCCACCCTTAACCTTGAAGTTAACGGCCCGGGACAAGCAGTTATTAACGAGATCCGCAACCTGAAACGCCATGCAGCCGCTACAGGAGGCGATATGGGCCGTGGCCTTATGGACGTCCTTGGCAGTATGCAAAACTACATCTGGCGGCGTAACGACACCCTTGGTGGGCTTTCTAACTCCGTGGGGTACGTCACCACTCACAACTCTAAAGAGCGGATGATGAACTACATGAAGGATTACTTTGAGCGCGAGATGATGAAAATCTACAGCATGGACACGCTGGAAGAAATGAAAACCATCGTGCGTGAGGACGGTTTCTTGGGAGCACCTGGTCGTGCTAAGGATGACAGAGTTCTTGCCTCTGCCCTTGCTGTGGTGGCCTACGCTGAGCAAGTGCAGCCAAGGTTGATAGCTCAGAAGATCACACGCGAGATTTCTAAGAAGCAAGAAGAAATGACGCCAGAACAGATTTCTGTGGGTCGCAACGTCAGCAATTACCTGAAAGGGATTGGTCTCTATGGATCCACGCCCATTGCCTAAGAAAGAGCTGCTACGGCAGGTTAAACGCTTCCTGAAAGACCCTCATCGCGGTATCTCTCAGGTTATGTTCTCAGAACTGTGCGGCATCTCACAAACGCTTATGGAGCGGGTCTTCTTGATAGAGGACTTACCCATGACAGAGACAACCCAGATACGGGTTAACAAGGGATACAGAGAATGGAAAGAAGGCCGTGTGCGTGTGATGCGTCGCAAGGACATGACACGGTTTGTGGAGTACAAACAGAAGGCTGAGCCAGTCATCGTGCCCAGTATGGGGGTCAAAATGACCTCTGACGGGCCAAAAATCTCGCTGGGAATGGTCAACCGACGAGATTATTCAACCTACGACCTTGATGAAGCACTAAGAGGGTAACTTATGGCAATACTACGGGACTATCACTGCTCTGTACACTCATACTTTGAGGGCTGGGACGCAAAATGCCCTATCAAAGGCTGTACAGGCGAAATTCACAACGTCATCTTGCAAGCACCAGGTCTAATCTCGGATAAAACCAAGAATACAGACAAAACTGTCCGTGGACTGGCCCAAGACTTTGGCATGAACGACATTCAGAGCACCAGAGCAGGGGAAAGTCAGACTGGCTTTCTCACAAAAGACAATAAGCTTTCAGAAGCAGAATATAAACACGCAAGTGGGGCGATAGACGAGATGAAACGTCAAGCTATGCACCATGCAGCAGAGAATGGCATCTCTACAGAGGCCCCGCAACCCCGAGAAGCCCGCCCAGGTGACGCCGCAGTGTGGGGAGGTGATAATAGATTCAGTATGCAGTCCGTTTTGTCGGGCCGTGCAGTACAATCCATTAAAGGCGAATCTGTTGGGTTTAGGCCCTCAGACGCAGGTAACTTGACAGGCCCAAAGGTGGCGAGTTACATTCCCGATCAAGACAACCTTGCATTGCCTAAAGAATGAGAATCCCTGACGATCCAGAAGACCGCGAACGCTTCTATCTCGATGTGATAGAAAAATGTTCCGTCTCCATGCAACAACGTCAGGTAGATGCAGGGATCTTGCGGAGCTGGTATTTGTTTGGTGCTGAGCCAACCGAGCCACCAGCTCTGTACAACAAGATTTTCCCCCACATCGACCAGCTCACCTCGTTTCTCTATTCAGCAGAAACCACACGCTTTAGCATCAACACCGGCGCTGATGTCAGCCCCCTAGAGCAATTCAAAGTACCCACCCTCACTCGCGCTCTTAACGACGAGTGGCTGAACTCAAACGCTGACCAAGTATTTGCCTCTGCCGTGACTTGGGCGCTGGTGTACAACACCACTTACGTTAAAGCCGTTGTGAAAAAGGGTGGCAGCATCCACCCCTACATGGTTGAGCCTCAAGCGATGGGTGTGCTGCGTGAGGATATTGCTTACACAGATCGCCAAGAAGCAATCATCCAGCGTTACTACATCACCAAGTCCGAGCTGTACTCTCAACTGTATAGCCACCCCCGGCGTGACGCTATTGTTCGCAAGCTCTCCTTTATGGAGCACGTGCGTACAGAAACTCCCAACGGTGTAGACCGCATCATCATGTCTCAGTCAAACCCACAACTGATGGGTAACGTGAACTTAGACTTGAACGGCACTATGCGCTACAAAGCAGAAGTGTCCGAGCCTACCGTTGAGATGATTGAACTCTGGCTGTGGAACGACGACACAGAAGACTACCAAGTCGTCACCAAAGCAGACCCCGACATCATCATCTATGACCGTCCTGGCGAGCAAATGTTCTTGAAAGGCGAGCTGCCTTTTGTTCAGATTGCTCCCAACCCGCTCTATGACTACTACTGGGGCGGCTCAGAAGTTAACCGTCTGGTCTACCTCCAGCAGCTTCGTAACAAGCGTATGGGTGAGATCATGGATTTGCTGTCCAAGCAAGTCTCCCCTCCCACTGCGCTGATTGGTTTTACGGGTATTCTGGACGAGAAGAACTTTGCTCTCAACCGCGCTGGCGGTTTGCTAGCAACCGACATGCCGAACGCAAAGGTGGAGAAGTTAGCTCCTACCATGCCTGCCGACTTGTTTAACGAGATTCATGAGATAGATGCCATGTTTGAAGAGGCATCGGGGATTGGAAATGTTCTACAAGGTAAAGGTGAGTCTGGCGTTCGCTCTGCTGGACATGCTTCTCAGCTTGCTCGTCTTGGCTCTAGCCGCACCAAAAAACGCGCTCTGGTAATCGAGGACAGCCTTGAGAAGCTGGCAACTCTGTATTTGAAGGTCATGCAAAAGTATGACGCTACACACTTTAAAGACACAGAGAACCGTCCGTTTATTGCCGAGCAGTTTACAGAAAACTTTGTTGTTAAGGTGGATGCCCACTCTAACTCGCCCATCTTTATGGAAGACAACCGTCAGTTGGCTTTCAACTTGTTTAAAGAAGGCGTTATCAGTAAAGAGTCGTTGCTTGACTTGATCGACCCGCCTATGAAGCAACACTTGAAAGAAGACTTGAAGAAGTTAGAAGCCAAGCAAGCCGAGCAGCAAAAACAGCAGGCACAAGCTAAACAAGGCCCAGGTAAATCCGGTGGCGGCGAAGGAGCGAAATAATGGCAAGCACACAGACTCAACCCAAAGCAGACCAGCCTCGCGTGGAGTCTGGACAGCTAAAGCGTCTTGACTCGCCCCCGAGCTTGACAACTCGCACCACCGGTATTAAAACCCTTGGTAATCGTTCAACAGCCCGTCAACAAAGAAGGAGCTAACCATGTATCGCAAAATGGCTAAGCGTGGTCGCAAGACCCGTCGTTAAGAAATTCCGTTAGGAATAAGGGTATGGCTGAGTTCCCTTTCTAACTTGGCCCTTGCAAGGAGACCATCATGGCTCGTAAAGCTCGTAAACACAAGCGTAAGTAATCCGCAAGGATTGCGGCTCAACCGCTAAGTCCCTGGGGGGTCGGGAAACTAAACATTGACCTCCCACCTATTGACAGTGTGTTTGTAAAAGGTTACAAACTCGCCTAAAGGAATATAGTATGGCTATGGATAACAACCGACTGATGGAAATGATGAAGGGTGCGAAATCCGCTGGTGCTCCTATGCCCGGTATCGGTGCTCCTCCCGGCATGGGCGCTCCTGATGGCGCTAACCCAATGGCTCCTCCTCCAGAGGCGTCTACTCCTCCGTTGTCCAGCCCTATGTCCACTCCAGAACCCAAGATGGGTTCTAAAGAAGCAGCAATGATTAACCTTGGCATGGCTCAAGACCTGCTGGAGCAATCTTTGCCTGCTATTGGCTCTGATTCTGAAGAAGGCAAGGCAGTGTTGGCAGCTATTGGTGCTATCAACAAAACGCTTGGCCCTCGTAAGAACAAAACTAACGAATTGCAGCAATCTGAGATTCTTCAGATGCTACAAACCCTCCCTCAAGCTGGTGGCGCAACCCCAGAGGGCAAGGCTATGGCTCAAGCGCCGATTCCTGGAATTCCAGCTATGGCTGGAGGTCAACCTCAATCCCCAATGTAAGGAAATATCATGGACTTGTACAAACCCAAAGCCGGTGGCGCTCCTCGTCGTCCTACAGACAACAATCAGCAACACGGTCAAATCACTAACACACCTCGCTTCTCGCAACTGGGTGGCTTGTCGGGTGCTTCTAAGTACGACAAAAACAAAATGCGTGTTGAGAAACCTGGTGATGGCCGCAAGGTCATCTAATTTTTGTTAAGAGGGTAATACTATGTCTTTAGAAAATCTATCTCTGGAAGCCCGTGACGAGTTAGCCTCGCTATCTCAAAAACTGGCTGAAAATCCTGCTACTCGAAAAGAGTTTCTGCGTCTGACCAAGAAAGTCAATCCTGATTTGCCAATTCCTGAATTGGAAATCGAGGACAAGACCAATTCTGCTATTGACCAGATTAGAAGCGAAAACGCACAGCTTCAAGCTAAGTTGCGTGAGCGTGATGCAATGGAGGAGTTAGAGCGTCGTCGTCAAAGCCTCGTTAAAAAGGGTTTGGCAACTGAAGACGACATCGCAGACGTAGAAAAGATCATGTTGGAGAAGAAAATCTCCGATCATGAGACAGCAGCACAGTATCATGCGTGGATGAAGCAAGCAGCCGTTCCAACATCTACGGGTTACAACCCAAGTGCAGTCAAGAACTTCAACTTGAGCGCATATTGGAAGAATCCGCAGGCGGCAGCTCGTAACGAAGCGTTTAATGCACTCAATGACCTGCGTAAACCTACGCGGCCTATTGGGTTGTAAGAGGGTAGGCGGCATCTCTTAGTTGGGATGCTATTTTTTTATTTTTTAGGAGTTTGCTATGGCTATTGGTGGCGGGATTCTCCCGGCAACAGGTTCGTCGCAATATACGGAATTAACGTACGTAACGCGCCGGGCCTTTATCCCAAAGCTGGTCGTCCAGCTTTATAACTCAACCCCGCTGATGGCTGCGCTTATTGCTAACAGCCAACAAGCATCCGGCGGTGTGTCCTCTGTCACGGTTCCCGTGCAAGGCGCACAGTTTGTGAACGCCCAGTGGTCTGACTATTCTGGTTCTTTCAACCAGCCTTCAGTCCAACAAGGTGCGTTTAACGCCGAGTTCAACTTGAAGTTGATGATTTCTCCCGTGCCTTTCCTGGGCATGGAAGGTGTCGCACAGCAAGACGCTGCCATTATTCCGTTGATCGAAGCTCGTATGAACGATGCTACCAACGTGATGATGGACGCTATGGCTACCGCTTTGTACAACAACACCACCAACCAACAACAATTTATTGGTTTGCCTGGTGCTATTGACGACGGTACTAATTTGCAAACCTACGGTAACATTAACCGCTCCACCTACACTTGGTGGCAGTCGAAGGTGTATAACGCTGGTAACGTGAACCCCACCCGTCAAAACATCTTGCAGTACATCTCTGGTACTGTTAAGAAGGGTGCTGAAATGCCTTCATTCGGCGTTTGCGGTTTTGGTACTTGGACTCTGTTGGCACAAGACTTTGTGGGCCAAGAGCAGTACGTTATCACCCCCGGTTCTGGTTTCGACGGTGATGGCAATGGCCCTCAAGCCGCTTTCCGCGCTTTGATGGTTGCTGGTGTGCCAATCTACCCCGATCCATATTGCCCCGAAGGTACTGTGTACTTCATTAACACCAATTACCTGAGCTTGTACATCCACGAGCAAGGTTCGTTTGTGTTCACTGGTTTCGAGTCCACTCTTCCCAACTGGCAGATTGGTTACGTCGGCGCTGTGCTTATGATTGCTGAGTTGATTAGCACCAAGCCCAAGTCGATGTCTCGTGTGTACAACTACAACTCTCTCTCACTGTAAGGAGTAATAGTCATGGCACTTGGTTTAAATAAAATTGTTCTGGCTAACGCCTCTACCAACACGCCTGGTGCGTATTGGCAGTTGACTAGCGTTACCGCTAACAACGCAACCGTCCTGATCCCCGCCGGTACTTACCTGGCGTTCCCCACTGGCAACGTGACCATCGAAGCTGTGTCTGCTTATAACTCAAGCAACAGCACTGCTACTTGGTCTACTCTGTTGGCTAACAACACTGGTGGCGTCATCATCTCTGATGGCGTGAACGTCCGAGCTAACGTGATCGTTGCTACCGCTACTACGATGACTCTGGCTACCGTCAATGGTGGTCAAGCCGCTAGCGGTACTTACAACTCTTAAGGAGAGCTAAATGGCTAATCCAGATTCAGTCGCACAGAATTACCCAAACAGTTTTGGTAATTACGCTATTGCTACGGCAAGCAGCGTTCCTGTTGGCTCTACTGGAAATGTCGTTGTCGCTTTGCCTATCCTGTCTGGTGGCCTTACCAATTCTGGTAATGCTGTCAGCTCGGGTGGCGTGATTATCCGTCGTGTTACTGTTCAGAATCCTAGCGGCAACGTAGGCACTGCAAACGTGTCTATTTTGACCTCTTCTGACGGTAACGCAAGCAATGCAGTTGTGGCAGCTACCGTGCTGTCCAACCTCACTGCAACGGGTACTTACCAAGATTTGACAATCGCGTCTCCTTACAGCACAACCACCGCCTTAACGGGCAACATTACACAAGCCCTTTTCGTGAAGGTCAACACTGCTGTTGCTAACGCAACTGTTGACATTCGTGTTTACGGCGATACAGTGAGCTTCTAATGCCTAATGTTTACGTCACCAATAAAAGCGACATTGAACTGACCGATGGTTGGAACGGTGTCATGTACGAGTTTAAAAAGGACACAACTGTAGAGTTGCCGTTCGAGATTGCTCGTCATATTTTTGGTGTCGGTATGACAGACAAAGAGAAAGAAGAAAAGCTAGCACGTCTAGGTTGGATTCAGTCTCGGGCAGAACTGAAAAAAGGACTGGAGATGCTCGCGCAATTTGAAGTTGCGTCTGAGCTTCCCAAGCAGAACCACTCGTTACCCTCGGTGGTAGAGTTAGTACCCCAATCCGGTGAAGGCCGGAGCGGGGGAAAAGTCTCTCGTCGTGCAGCATAAAATGAGTAATACATGGCAACTCTGTCGTCCTACCTTACTGACTTGCAGACAATCCTGCACGATCAGAACAATAACTTTTGGACTCAACAAGAGTTAACAAACGACATTAACGACGCTCGTCAGCGTGTATGTCGTGACACTGGCTGTCTAAGAACACTTCAAGGCGCAGGTGTGGGTCAACCACTCTCTACGCCTATCGCCGCCTACAATCCTTACGCAGGCAACTCTACCAACCAAACTCCTGCAACCGCCTGGGTCGCAAACACGGCTGTTACTGCGGGTCAATACGTATTCAACAATGTATTTATCTATCAGTACCAAACGTCGGGAACATCTGGCTCTACAGCGCCAGCTTACCCAACTCAAAACAACGTGTTTCCCCCAGCAACTGCTTTTGCAGACGGTACTGCTACCCTTAAGTATGTTCAGCCTGCTGAGCAAATTCAGTACGCAAGTCTCCCCTCGGGCACACAAACGCTCGATGTTCTGAATGTGACGCTGTATTGGGGCAATTCACGCATCCCACTACGCAATTTGAACTGGACTGAGTTCAACGCACAGCTCCGTTACTGGCAAAACTATGTTGGACGCCCTGTTTGCTTTTCAACATACGGTCAGCAGACGCTTTACATCTCTCCTGTGCCGGATCAAGCCTATTACATCGAAGTGGACACCACTTTGCTGCCTACACCTCTTACTTTGTCTAATCCGAGTGCTGTAGACCCTATAAACGACCCGTACACAACTCCTGTGGTGTTCTATGCCGCATACAAGGCAAAATACAAGGAGCAAAGCTACGGTGAGGCCGAGATTTACAAGCAAGAGTACATCAAGCACATTCAAGCTGTGTTGAACTCTGTATTCACGCGACGTATCCCTGACGCTTACTCTTACTTCTAAACATGGCAGCATCAGAACAAAAAAAGTCCTATGCTGTCATTAAGAGCTTTAAAGGTCTAAACACCAAGGCCAACCGCACAGCTATCGAAACAGAAGAGTTCTCGTGGATTGAGAACGTCCAGCCTGTAGGCTACGGTAATTTGCGGGTTGTACCAGGTCAGACGACCATCAAGACGGGTGCTTTTAGCAACACAGTTAGCTATCTCACCTCGTTTAACATTAACAACACAGAATACATCTTTGCTGCCGAAGCTAACGGAGCTGCACAGTATTGCACTCCTGGTGGCACAACGGGTAACGTCGCTGCTGCTGGGACATTTAGCAGCTCAGGTGTTACTGCAACCCAGTTTAACAACCAGTATGCCCTGATAGGAGACCCCAATAACGGGTTGTTCTCTTGGGACGGGGCTAATTTAGTTTCTATAGGCTCTGTAGGTGTTATCGGCATTACAAACCCTGGTGCTGGCTACATTACAGCCCCTACAGTCAGTATTACTGGTGGCGGTCAGCAAACAGGCGGGGTACAAGCTACCGCTGTGGCAACTATCACAACAGGTGCTAGCGGCATTTCTTACATCACTCTTAGCTCTGGTGGCTCAGGATACACGTCTGTACCGTCTGTCACCATCTCTGCACCTACTGTTTCAGGGGGTGTCCAGGCTGTAGCGTATGCCACCATTCAAGCTAACGCTGTTGTCGCTATCACGTTGTCTAACCCAGGGTCGGGCTACTTATCTCCTCCTACCATCACAATCTCTGGTGTGGGGTCTGGTGCTAACGCTACTGCGGTGTTAAACACAGGTACGGTCAACACAATTACCATCACCAACGGTGGCAGTGGGTATACGTCTCCACCTACTATCACGATGGCTCAACCTGTTGTTTTTACAGGGAATTGCAGCATTTCTGGCACAACACTGACCATTAACAGCACCTCTACAGGGGCTATGCAGGTGGGTGCTACCCTGTCAGGCACAGGTGTTACTGCTGGCACAACCATCGTCAGCGGCTCAGGATCTAGCTGGGTGGTCAGCGTATCTCAGACAGTAAGTTCTACCATCATCACAGCCAGTAATGGCACGGCTGCTACTGCTATCTGCCAGTTGTCTACCTTCAAGACGGGCACTGTAGCAATTGCAGTGACGGGTGGTGGGGCGGGTTACGGGGCTAACGGTTCTTTCCCAGTGACAATTACGGGGGGTAACGGAGCTAATGCTGCCGCTACAGCCATCGTGTCGGGGGGTGCAGTTACTCAAGTCATCATGACTAACCCTGGTACGGGGTACACAACTCCCCCTACTATTAGCTTTGCCCAAGGTCAGGGGGCTAACGCAACTGGTGTTGTGGTGCTAAACAGCAATCCTATAGTAGATGTGGCCTCATTTTCTGGTCGTGTTTGGGTTGCACAGGGTCGTACAGTCACGTATTCCTCGTCTGTGTCCTTCTCAGACTTTACATCTGTGTCTGCGGGGTCGTTGACGCTTACTGACTCGACGTTAACGGGCAATATCAACAGTCTGCTTTCTGCCAACAACTTCTTGTATATCTTTGGGCCAGACAGTATTAACGTGTTTTCCAACTTGCAGGTGACGAGCACGGGTACAACCGTGTTTACGAACACAAACGTGTCTGCAAGTATCGGTACACAGCTTTCTTATGCTGTTTTCCCGTATTTCCGGTCTGTTTTGCTGATGAATAACTACGGTGTGTACTCTCTTGTGGGGTCTACAACGTCAAAAATTTCAGATCCGCTGGACAACATCTTCCCGTATATAGACTTTACGAACTACCAGGTGTCAGGTGGGCAAGTCATTATCAACAACCTGTTGTGTGCGGCTTTTAACTTCTGGTACACGGGTGGTCAGGGCTACTCAAGCTCACCTCGCTTTTTGCAAGCAGTGTTTTTTGAAAAAAAATGGTTTTTGTCGTCTCAGGGTAGCTTGACATTCGTCACTTCTGCCCCGTATCAAGGCAAGATCAACTTGTACGGCACAGATGGCACTAACTTGTACCAGTTGTATGCTTCACAGTCTGTAAATGTGCCTATGTACGTGCAGACTGCGCTGCAACCTATGGCAGATGCCATCCGTACCAAGCAAGCATTGAAGTTTGCGATTGAAGCGACTATTACGAACGCTACCAGCCTGATGGTGACGGTGGATAGTGAGACTGGCAGTAGTCCTACTTACACACTTAACAACTACGATAACTGGACTAACAACAGTGGAACTACGATTGCGTGGGTCAACAACAGTAGTCAGGTAGTTGCGTGGACTTTCTCTGCTGGTTATGCGCTGTACAAGTCAGACGCACAACAGTATGGCAAATACTTGGGTTTAACATTGACTGCAAACTCGTCACCGTTCACAGTGAACACGTTTGAGTTTGAACATGAATTAAGAGTGAGGTTCTAAGATGTCTGTACCGTATACCTTTGCTACCGCGACAAGCTCTATCCCGCTGTCGCAACTGGACTCTAATTTTGCTACCGCTATCACGCTGGGTGGCACTAACCTGTATCTGGGTAATACCACCACAACTGTCACAGGGTTAACCCTAACAGGCTCTACCTTCACGGGTAACGTCACTACAAGCAATGCAGTCATCACTGGTGGCAGTATTGACGGTACAACTGTGGGTGCTACTACTGCTAGCACGGGTGCGTTTACCACGTTGTCGGCCTCTAGCACGGTGTCAGGCACGGGGTTTAGCACTTACCTAGCCTCTCCTCCTGCAATAGGTGGCACAACTGCGGCAGCAGGTTCGTTCACCACTTTGTCAGCAAGTTCTACAACTACGTTGTCAGGCGGCACAGCCAACGGTGTAGCCTATTTGAACGGCTCTAAGGTGCTGACTACGGGGTCTGCGCTGACGTTTGATGGGACGAATTTAAGTTTAAGTTCGGGGAATATTTTTGTCCCCACGACTTCGGGCGTTTTCTTTTCTTCGCCCGGAACCTTTGTGAATGGCGTATACGGTGTAGGAACCAATAACGTAGCATTTAATGCCAACAACGCCGAACAAATGCGCCTGACCAGCACAGGGCTGCGTTTGGGTACTACCTCAAGTCTTGGGGTATCAGACAAATTGACCGTTGTAGGCGGCAACTTAGCTGTACAGCGCACTTCTGGAATTACCACAATCCTCGGAGACAACACGCAGCGCGGTTACGTTGGAACTACAAGCAACACCACGTTGTCGTTCCTGACGAATAGCACGGAGCAAATGTACCTAGACTCCTCCGGCAACCTAGGACTAGGGGTTACGCCTAGTGCTTGGAGCCTCGGTAAGGCAATGCAGCTTGGTTCTTCAGGCGATGCATCAATTCTTGGTTATGCAAACAACGCCTATTTCCAAGCAAACGCTTATTACAACTCCGGCTGGAAATACTTTGCAACCGGCGCGAATGCAACGCAATATATTCAAACGGCTGGTCAGCACCAATGGTGGAACGCAGGCTCCGGCACAGCAGGTAACGCCATCTCCTTTACCCAAGCACTTACATTAGACAATAATGGCAATTTGCTTTTAGGCGTAACTTTGGCAGCATCATCTGCAACTCAAACTCTTGCGATGTCAAATGCAACTGCACCTACATCTAACATTAGTGGGGGCACTTTGTATGTATCTTCTGGTGCTTTATATTTCCGTGGTTCTTCTGGCACAGTAACTAAGATTGCAAACGCATGATTACTCAACAAATGATCTCAGATTGTTTTGAATACAGAGATGGGCTTCTGTATTGGAAAGGCATTAGCCATCCAAACAAGCAAAATTTGCTAGACAAGCCTGCTGGTTCAATTCACAAAACAGGCTATCGTCACATTACATGGCGTGGTAAACCACAAAAAGCGCATCGACTAATCTTTATGTTGCATCATGGCTATATGCCCAAAGAAGTTGACCACATCAACGGCGATAGGGCAGACAACCGTATTGAGAATTTAAGGGAAGTTACCCGAAGCGAAAATCAATGCAATCGTGGGGCATTGTCCAGCAATACATCTGGCTATCCTGGTGTGTCTTGGCACGCACGAAGCAAGGCATGGGTGGTTCGTTTAATGAAAAACGGAAAATCGTATGCTTTGGGCTACTTTAAAGATTTAGAACTGGCTGGCCTTGTGTCGGCTGAAGCAAGAGCAATTTATCACGGGCAATATGCTCGCACTCAACTGAAAGGCTAATCATGAGCGCTACTATCGTTTGGAGTACCGACTGGCTCTCCACTTCTACTACCGAAATTAACGGCTTCACCTCTGTGGTGGTCACTTGCGGGTGGCGTGCTACCGGCACAGAAACCGCTAACGGCAAGGAATACAGCAACTCTATATACGGCACTTGCTCGTTTACCGAACCTCCTGCTGGCGACCCTAACTTTGTGCCTTTTGCTAACCTTACGCAAGCTATTGTGAACGGTTGGGTGTGGGCATCTGGTGTTGACCAGACTGCTACCGAGGCTGCTATCAACAGCAACTTGGCTGCTCAGATTACACCCGCCACTACGCAACCACCCTTGCCTTGGGTAACTGCTTAAGTACAATCATGATGCCCAATATCGGGTATTCACCGAGGATACAAAATGTTTAATTTCGAGCATACTGAAGAAGAGTTGCGTGACATCATTCAAGCACTAGAAGCAAAGGTGTTTGGTCATCAGCAACACATTAAGAAACTGGTTGCACAAGCACAAGCACAAGCAAATGCCGCTACTCCTGCTGCTGTTCCTGCTGTCAATACCGCTACAGCTCCTGCTGTTACCGATCCTATTGTGGATGCTTCTGCACCCGCTCCTGTAGCTGAAGCGCCAGCTCCTGTTGCGCCTGCCGACCAGCCAGCCGCTGACTCGGCTTCGGTTCAGCCTTCTAACTAAGTTACGCAACCTGTTTCACTAGGAGAATTAGATGGCTATTCAGTATTCCATTGTTCACAGAACAAATGCGATGTCGCAGTTGAATAGCGACATTGGGACAAGTTGTAACATCAAGTTGTTCACAGGCTCAGTACCCTCAAACTGCGGCGCATCTGATACAGGTACTTTGCTTGTTACTTTCACAGGTAACGCAACAAGTTTTGGTTACGCTTCTGTCGCCATGTCCAGCTTTGTTATCACTGGCACGGCTGGTCAGATCTCATTTACCCTTCCTGGTGGCGCTGCTAACTTGGCTGTTGGCATGGGTGTGACCATCACAGGTACGTTTGGCGGCACAGGTAGTATCTCTGGATACACCAGCGGTACAACCTACTTTATCGTTGCCACCAACGGCACAACTACCGCTACCATTTCTACAGTGCAGGGCGGCTCAGGTGTGACTACCACTGCTGGTACGCCTACAGGTCTTACTGTTACGGCTGACTACGGTATTTTGTACGCTAATGCTATTGCCAACGCTACCGCTGCTGGCACAGGCACTGCTGGTTACTTCCGCATCTATCCCGCTACAGCAACAACCAACAACTCTGTGGTGCAGGGCACTTGCGGGACATCTGGTTCTGACATGATTCTTACTAACACCAACATAGCGTCAGGTCAGACCTGTACGATAACCAGCATCACGGTTACAGCCTACGGTGCTTGATGAAAGGGCGGGTCTATAGATGGCTGGCCCGTCAATCTCAGTTGCGGTTACTGAAGGTGCAGACCTACTAGGCTCAGCCAAGCCTATATCCTATGTTGTTGGCTGGATAAACAACAGTTCTGCCACTGTAACGTGGACGAATAACAGCTCAGCCCTTGTTGCTTGGACAAACACAGTCCAGGTCAACGTAAACCCTAATCCTACCCCCAGTCTGACTTACACAGACGGGGCAGACACGTTTGCTGGCAATTTCTCTCCTGTAGCCAGTGCTAGCCTAGCGTACACGGATGGTGCAGACACGTTCACGGGTCGTGCAGGCCCGATTATTAGCGCATCTCTAACGTACACAGATGGTGCAGATACCTTTGCTGGGCAGTTAACCCCCGTAGCAAGTATCTCTATATCTACAACAGATGGTGCAGATACTTTTGCTGGGCGGCTAACCCCTGTCGCAGCCGCTGTACTTGCATATACAGACGGTGCAGATGTCCTGTCTGCCGTTGTTACCAGCTCTATATCTGCATCACTTACATATACAGATGGTGCAGACACGCTAGCGGCGCTGGGTGGGCCTACCGTTGCTGGCAGGCTCAACTACACCGACGGTGCGGATGTCTTTGCGGGTACTGAGAGCATCCTCATCTCTATCAGCAGCAATGATACGGACGGTGCTGACGTATTTGCAGGCAACATTGTCTCTGTTATCGGTATCAATGCCCCGCTACAAGAGGGTAACGATACCTGGAGCATGTTTGTCAGTGTTCCAGAGCACATCATTAAGACGCCTGACAACTTAGCACAGGGGTACGGCACAGCAGGGATTAACCTAGATGCTTTGGCTTATGTGCAGTTTGGTGATATAGACGGCTTACAAGAGTTTTTGTTCCACAACGCTATACAGCACAGGGTGTTTTATGAAACAATGATGCGTCGGGGACAGGCGACCCCAGATTACCCCTTGTTCGACGCAGACCCTAAGAACTTGGATGACTGGTTGTTGCTACATAACCAGCAGCATGAGGCTGTAGCTAATATTTTGGGGTTGGATAATCCGTTCCAGTTGTTAGACGCAGACTTTAATGTTGAAGACGACTTCTACGACTGGTTAGGCGTTCACCAGACAATACATGAACAGATAGCAAGCGCACTAGGAGTAACGTAAATGGCAACTGTAACCGCTGAGAGTTTAGGTTTATCAAACCTGACGCCAGATCAAATGGCTGCGGCTCAACAGCCCGCGATGGGATACAACACTCAAGCCGCATTAACCCCAATTTATAGCGGTCAAAGCTCTTATTTTGGTACGCCTCAAATTACTGGTTATAGCGGCGCAGATGGCACTCAATACAACGCACAGGGTCAAGTAACTGGCGCTGCCTCTCTGAATGGTCAAGTCTATTCTTTTGACCCGTCTACTGGAGCCGTAACTTACCAAGAAAAGGCAGATGGAGGAGGACTAGGGGCTACTCTTAAAAATGTAGCTTCTAGCCCTGTAATTCAAATAGCTGCTGCTGTTGCTTTACCTGGTATCGGTGAGGCGCTAGCTCCTTCTATCATGGCGGCGACTACCACGGCTGAAGGTGTCGCTACATTAACTGCGGCACAAGCTGCTGCTGTTGGCTCTGCTGCTGCCAGTGTTGTTATTCAAACAGCCCAAGGCGTTCCTATCGAAAAAGCAATAGAAAACGCTGGCGTTAATTTGCTTGTTCAAACGCAATCTCAACCTGTTGTACAGTCTTTAAGTAAATCTCTCCAGAATTTAGACGTTGCCTCTGCTGTGGCAAACACAACAGCGTCTATGGTCACAAGTGCTGGCGCATCTGCTCTTACTGCCGCCGTACAAGGAAAGAGTCCTGACGAAATTGCAAGAGCCGCTGAGGGTGCTGCTGTTGGCGGTGCTGCCGGTGCAGGACTGTATAGCAATGATGCGGTTACTTTGCAGCAGGGTCAAGTTATTTCTTCTGTGCTGGGCACTGCGTTAGGCACTGGGAACATTGTCAGCACGTTAATGAGTGCTGGTCAGCAACTTGGGGATTATCTGTCTAAACCCGTTGCACAAGCATCTCCTTACACGGCTACAACACAAGTGGAACCAGGTGCAGATAGCCCTCAGTTGCCTCCCGGTACTGGTGTTGCATCCACTGGCCCTATTCGTGATGACAGCAGCCCTACAGGGTTCTCAGACGCTAAAGGCAATCCTATAAATCAGGATGGTACGGCCTATAACGCAGCGGCTACACCAGCAAGCACACCAGATGCCAACGTCGCTGTTACTGGTGCTAAAGACGCTGTTGTTCCTGTTGCCACAACAACACCGACAGCGCCAACAACAACGCCCAGCACTCCTACACAGCCTAACGTCACTGTTACGGGGGCTAAAGACGCCAACGTAGCGGTTGCTAACAATACTGCTGCCCTGATAAATCAGATTGGTCTTAACAACGCTGCACCTGTAACGTCACCCGTTACACCTGTTACGCCTCCAGAGAATGTAACGGTAACAGCGGCTAAAGATGCGGCTTTGCCTGTTGCAGATGCAAATACTGCGGCTATCTTGGCTCAATCTGGCATAACTCCAGCACCTGCACCCACTCCCTCGCCAGCTCCGGCTCCGGCTCCTGTGACGACACCAGAAACAGTTGAAGTGACTGCTTCTAAAGAGATACCGACGACAACGCCAGAAACGCCGGTAACACCACCGGCAGCACCAGCTCCTCCACCTCCACCCCCTGCCATTACTGGAGCATCTCCTGCTAGCGGCACTACTCCAAGCGAAACTGTTGAGGTTGTAGGCGAAAAAGAAGTTCCTGTCGTGCAGCCATCAGGTGCTGTCACTCCGTCAACGCCAGGCTCTGTTGCTGGCCCTCTAGTACCTCCCACATCGTCTGCCATTGCTGGTGGTAATACACCTCCTTTGCAAAACGTAGAAGTGGTGGACACAAGACAGAACATTCCAACTACAGATCAAGCTATTCTTGACTTGATAAGTTCTAGCAAGCCTACTCCGAGTGCTGGCACGGTAGAAGTTGTGGGAAGCAGAGACGTTCCTACTGCTGTTACGGGCACAAGTGGATCATCTGCTCCCAGTGCCGGAACAGTAGAGGTTGTCGGTCAACGTGATATTCCTACGTCTAATGCTGCCGTGACGGGTGCAGGGCCAACTTCTGTTGCTGATGCTGGCACTGTTGTCGTGACAGACAATAGGGAAATACCAACTTCTCAGCCTTCTATTGCTGGGGCTTCTGCCACTCCCGGCTTGGCTAGTGTTGACGTTGTTGCCCCTAAAGAGATCCCAACTGCTGATACAGCCATCAAGAATTACGGCAATATCGACGTTGTTGCTCCCAGAGAGATACCCACAGCTCAAGACAATGTGGTTGTTACTGGCTCTAAAGATATACCAACAGCCAACACCACACCAGAATTTATTCCTCAGACGGTGGATTCCAGTCAGGTTGCTAACGTACAAGCGCCAGAATTGTCGAACATCCCGCTATCAATCACGGCAGGGCCTAGCAAGACAGCTTCGTTAGCTCGGGCTTTAGGGGTGGCTCCGCAGATAACTACGGGCACAACACAAGGGTTGACAAGTGGCGGTGAAGGCGGTGAAATACAATCACTAGAGACTGGTAAACCCCGTAGAAGCGTATGGAACGAGTCATCTTTGCGTCTGCGTGACGCTCTAGGATTGGAATAATGGCAACACATCTCAGCAGCATCACCGGAATCGGCAGCAGTGCTAAAAAGCTAGCGGCCCTGTTACAGAAGAAAGCTCCTCCGGGAGAGAAACTGGCGTTTATCAACGACAGAGAGGCTGCTCTCCTAAAGCGGCACGGCGGTAGCGGCAAAGAGGTGGAAGACACCGGGATTAAGAGCTACGACGATACAGAAGGGTTTGACCTTCAGCCTACTAACATAGCAACAGGTGAGCCTTCCCCTACTCCTATAAGTTCTGAGCCTGTTACCAATGTCCAAGCTGGCGGCGGTGTGAGTAATGCTCCTGTCTCTGCACCAGAAGCCCCTGCCGCTCAACCATCTGGTGGTTTTGATGCGGCTAACGCTTATTTGAACGCCCCTTCAACCGGTCTGCCTGGTCAGCAAAGTTTCCGTCAACAAGAGATTTCTGCTGAAAACGCCGCTTATGGCCCAGCAGCAGCAACACCAACAGGCGATGTTGCTTCTACTCCTGATGTTACCTCTCAACAACCTCCAGTAACTAAAGACCAGCAAGCTGCACAAAAAACTGGATTGTTCGGTGACGCAGCTAAAGCTCTGGGTATTAGCTCAGATGCTTTGGGTAAAGGTCTCGGTGGTGGCTTACAAGCTCTACTGGCTGCTAATCAAATGCGTCAAGCACGGGCACAAGGTCAACAAGCCAAGCAAGAAACACAAGCATTGGCGGCTCCTTATCAGCAGCAAGGTCAACAGTTGCAAGCTCAGGCTGCATCCGGCACTTTGACCCCTGCTAACCAGCAAGCTTTACAAGCGGCACAGGCTCAATTAGCTCAGCAGGTGCAAGCTAGAGGCGGTGTGGGTGCTGCACAGATGCAAACACAGATTGCTCAACTGACCAACAACTTGTTGCAGCAGCAGATGAATATGGGCTTGCAATTACAACAGATTGGCGACAAGATTGCACAGGGCGCTATTACTGCCGGTGTTCAGGCTGACCAGTACGTCAACACGCTCACTTCTAACTACGCCAACAACATTGCTAGAACGGTGTTTGGTGCAGTTGGAGGTGGCAATACGTCTAGCCCCACAGGAGGTAATCCTTGATGGACACATCTTTGACCGGGTTTTATTCTGACCCTGCTACCAAGGCTATGCGTGAGCCTACTCCTAAGCTGACTACTGATGACCAGCTTCAGTCTGCTCGTCAATCACTGACAGAGGCTGGTAAGAGTAAGGGTATGTTGCAGCAAGCTCAAGCTGGTGAGAAGGCTGAGCAAACAAAGATGCTGGCAGAGGCTGACGTACAAGGTCGTGAGGCATTTAAAAAGGCTGTAGAGACAGATCCTTTCCGTGCTGAGTACCGCGAGAAGGTGAAAGAGCAAGCTGATACCAAGTTTGTGCCTACACAGGAAACTGCTGGTGATCTGGGCTTGTTGTTTACTCTGACTAACATTCTTGGTTTTGCTATTGGTGGCAAGAGCAAAGGTAATGCTCAGGCTGCTATGTCTGCCATGAATGGGATGCTTGAAGGCCACCAGAAAGGCCGTCAGGACATCTACAAGCAAGAGAAAGACAAGTTTGACGAGAACTTTAAGGCGCTGGACAAGACCATTCAAAGCCTGAAGACTCAGTACGAAGACGCCATGAAGACGTATGCCAATGACCGAGAAGAAGGCATGGCAAAGGCTCGGATGGCTATCGCTGAGCACAACGCACGTTTCATTCAGGACTCGCTAGAGAAGTTTGGCCCTGCTTATGCTTACGATCAGATAAGAGATACCGTAAGTATGCTGGAGAAAGCTAAAGCGGCTGAGCAGAAGTTGCAAGATGCCCAAGATAAAAAGCTGCGTGACGAACGGATGATGCAGTTGCGTGAGCGGGAGTTCCAAGAAACTCAGCGCCATCACGGAGTTCTTGAAACAGCTTCCAGAGAGAAACAAGGGTTTGGTGCTGGCCCGTCAGGTCTTGTTGCTGAGTATATGGGCGTTAACCTGCCTGCTAAACAGGCTCAGCCTATTATTGACTCGGCTGCTGCTATCGGTGAGGCCCGTCAGTTGCAAGACATTGTTAAGAACAATCGTGGCATTGTTGGTCGAGAAGGCCAAGTCAGACAGTTTGTTGACCGCTATGTAAAGTCTGCTCAGACTGGCGAAGCCCCTCCGTCAGATCAAGAATCAGGTCTAGATCAGGATGCTCTGTTGTTTGCTAAGCGTTATGCCTCGTATCTGGTTAACTATGAACGATCATTGGCTCCTGGTGCTCGTGGCTTTACAGTTGCCTTCCAGAATCGGTTTAACAACTTGATGCAACAAAACCAGTTTAATGCTGATGGCATGATTAAGTTGCTGGACGATCAACAACGTGAGGTTGCCGCTCAAGCAACTCGTGTTGACAGACATATCAACAGGGATAATTTGACCAAGTTGGGTGATGATGTGGCAGGCAGGTCTTTAAGTGGCGGCACTCCAGCTCCGGCTGCTACTCCTGCTGCTGGCACTGCTTACGACGATGACAAAGAAGCTCGCTATCAGAAATGGAAGAAAGAGAACGGCTATGAGTGAGAATGAAGAATTTGAATTCAGAGCTAGAGCCGAGAAAGAAAAGGCCTCTTCTAAGCCTGGTGTTACTGACGAGCTGAAAGCTGGTGGTAAAGCTGCTCTTGAAAATGTAGGTGGTGCTGCTGGTGCTTGGGGTGGTGCAGAGTTGGGTGCTAGTCTTGGCGCTATGACTGGCCCTCTGGCTCCTGTTGCTGTTCCCGTTGGCGGGTTGATTGGCGGCATAGGCGGCTACTACGCTGGGGAAAAAGCTCAACAAGCCGCTGGTAAAGCTATTCCTGCTGAGACAAAAGCAGCATTAGGGTTCTCTCCTGAGCAACGGGCTAAAGAACGTAAACAGATGCCAACAGCGTCTATGGTTGGCGGCTTAGCCCCAGATGTCGCTGTTGGTGGCAAGGCGCTTTACGATATTGGCAAGTTTGGTATTACCAAGGGCGCGGAGCTTGCTCGTAGCCTTAAGTCTCCAGCTCCTTTAGCCGAAGCAGAAGGTTTAGATATTGTTGGGGAAAAGGGTTTTAACCTGCTCCAAGGCAAAGCAGACAAGTTGTATCAAGCTCGTAAGCTAGAGGCCGATCAGAACTACAACAGAGCTTTTGATGTGGCTAGACAGGCTCAGGCTAAGGGCGAACCTTTTGCCACCTCTGCTCCTGGTCGTCAGTTGATTGCTGACCTAGAGAGAGAAAAGAATGTCATCGCTGGGGGCAAGAAGTTTGCTAAAGGCGAAGAAGAGGTTAAGGGTATTGACCGGCTAATCAAGGCTATTAAGGGCACGACTGTAGGCGGTGAGACTGTGCCTGTTGGCAAGGGCGTTGTTAGCAGCAAGATGACAAAGAAGACGCCTTCAGAGACAACAGAGAAGGACATTAAAGCTCTGGTTGAAGAGCTTAGGTTCTTGCGGGATGTCGATGCTAAGGGCAAACCTTACGAGGCTTACGCTGCTCTGGATGCCAAATACAAGCGTGACTTGATTGGCAAGCTGGAAAATGCTTTGTATAACTGGAACGGGGAATACCGCGCTGCTGACGAGGCTTATAAAGCCGCATCTAAGAAGCTGGCTCCATTCCAGACAAATCTGATGTCAGGTGCTCTTAAGGGAGAGAAATTCAATCCTAAAGATCTGGTGGCCTCTCCTGAAGAGTTTGGCACGAAGTTCTTTAAAGACGTGGATGGTGTTCGCCAACTGAAAGAAGTGACGCAAGACCCTGAGCAAGTTCGTCAGCTCAGCAAAGAGTATCTTGCCTCTATGTTTGCGGAGAAAACGCCTGCACAAATCAAGCAGTTTGCTAGCAATCCTCAAAATCAGGGCTGGATGAGAGAGGCTGGCATTTTGGATGATGTTCGCAAATATGCCACTCAAGCGGTAACAGCAGACAGCAGAAAGAACATTCTCAAGAAGTTATCTTATGCTGCCGCAGGCGGTACTCTGGGGACAGCCTTGGGCGTTCCTCTTTATCATGGCACTCGTAGAGTATTGGGGTTGTAATGGCTAAGAAACCTAAAGACAAAGGCATAAGCTCTGAACTGGAGGACGCTATCGCTACCTTGCTGACTCAGACGATGAATGATCCTGAAGCATCTCTGACGGACAAGACTAAGATTCTTGACCGCGCCCTGAAGCTGGAGCAACTCAAGCTCAAGATGCAGGACGATGAGTGGGGTGCTGGCTTTATGGGACTAGATGACGATGAAGACGATAAGTGATACCATGAACCCCTTAACTTTTAAAGAGGGTACATATGGACGCATCTATTCTGAAGACTATTCGCCTAGCGTTAGAGGTCATATCAGATCGCTTGATTACTATTCTGACGCTACTTATGGGTTGCGGCCTAGCTTGCTGGGCGATGTCAGGGCCGGAGTGGGAGCGAGTGGTAACGCTAGTAATTTTCACAATTTTCGGTTACGCTCTCGGACGAGCGAAGGAGAAACCAAGTGAGCAACAAAATCAATCCGTATAGCCCTAGCGACGCTTATGAGAATAGCAATATGGCTAATTCTCACCATCAGCGTCCTCACGAGCACAATCAGCAGATTGCTAAGTCTGTGCGTCCTCAGTTGCCCCGTGATGGCTCTCCAGGTCAGGTGAGCTGGCAACCAGGTACGCTGCCTAAAGGTGGCTACCGCTCTGTGTTTGATTTCTCCGGTGATGAGCCGCTCAACACGAAGAAAAGTCCTACCCGTGGTGGTGGAAGAGGAGTTTACTGATGGCACTTAATGGCGCATTTCAACCGATGGGCAACACCTACTTGGTGCAACAAGCCACAGCAGGTACTCAATCAAACGCAGTTGCTATCGCTGCTAATTCTCCTTGCCAGCAATACTCGTTGATTAACAGCGACACCGTTAACACGGCTTTTGTCTCTATCTCAACGTCTGCTACTTCAAACGCTGCTGTGCCTAACGCTGCTGGTACTGCGGTTTACCCTGTTCCTGCGTTTGGCTATCAGGTGATTAGCTCTGTGCAGACCAGCCCCACACAAACGGTTTACGTGCGTGTTATTGGCTCTGCTGGCACACCTGCTGTCTACGTCTGCCCAGGTGAAGGTCTGTAAATGGCAGAGATAGATCCTATCCAATATGGTCAGATCATTGCAAAGGTAGACACACTTGAAACCCAAGTCTCTGCCATGCAAGCTGACGTTAAGCAGCTCCTTGAAATGGCTAACAAGTCTAAGGGTGGGTTCTGGGTGGGTATGGCTATCGCTTCTGGTTTATCTGGTATTGTTGGCTCTATAGCTCACAGTCTGTTTAATCGGGGGTAACATGATTGATCCCCTAACCGCCCTAGCAGCGATCCAGTCGGCTGTTAAGCTGGTTAAGAAAGTCAGCCAGACGGTTGACGACGTAGGATCTCTCGGCCCTGTTCTGGGTAAGTATTTCGACGCTAAGACAAACGCAGTCCAAGCGGTCAAAGAAGCTAAAGACTCCGGTAAAGCCTCCAACATGGGCACAGCCATCCAGATTGAGATGGCGCTGGAGCAGACAAAACAGTTTGAAACTGAGCTACAGATGCTATTTATGCAGGCTGGCAAGGTAGATGTCTGGAACAAGATTAAAGAGCGTGCTGGTCAGATGGACAAGGCAGACAAGTATGCTGCCCAAGCTGCTGAAGATAGGGCTAAGAAGCAAAAGGAAGAACAAGAGGAGTTCTTGATAGTTGCTCTTGCTATTGTTCTGTTAATCGTCTTGTTTGGTGGTGGCTACTATGTTGTGACTGACATTGTGGACACGGCAAAGAAAGAACAGCATCATGGCTACAAGCGCAAGGGTTAAGCGGCCTGAGTCGTTCATGTCTCGCCACTGGCGGGGCTTGATGGGCTTTACATACTGTTTTATTTGCTTGTTTGACTTTGTGCTTGGCCCTTGCTTGTACTTCTATGTTCAACAATTTGAAACACAAGCGGTTAATGATGCTTACCGTGAGTGGCAACCGATGACGTTGCAAAACGGTGGGTTATTTCACCTGGCTATGGGTGCTGTGCTGGGTGTAAGCTCATGGGGTAAGACACAGGAAAGAACTTCTGACGGAGCAAAGACAAATGCTACTTAATCCTTACTTCTGGGTTGCGTTATTCAGTATTTGCTTAGCCAGTGCTTTTGGTGGCTATGGTTATGCTCAAAAAGGTATAGAAGAGGAACGTGCGGTGGCAAAAGCTGCCCTCGATGCTGCAAACAAACATGCTCAGGAGGTCACAGATGAACGAAACGCAAGCATTGCCCACATTTCTAGCGATCTGGAAGCCGCGCAAGCAAAAGCTCAGCAAGCTGCAAAAGATCTTAATCGCAACATTGCCTCTGGCGCTGTTAGGCTGTCAATCGCCGGTAGCTGTGGTGGCACAGTGTCCGGCAATACCTCCGCTGCCGAAGCAAATAACGCCGGAAGCTGCAACATTGACCCAGGAGCTGCTCAAGCTCTTGTCGCCCTTACAGAACGAGGCGATTCCGCCATCGAAAAATTGAACGCTTGTATTACATCCTACAACTCACTACTGGAGCCTAAACAATGAGCTGGTTAGACATTGCTACTGAAGAGATTAAGCGTCACGAAGGCTGTAAGCTAGAAGCCTACCCAGATCCCGGCACTGGCGGTGATCCCTGGACTATAGGCTACGGTGCTACTGGCCCAGACATTCATCCTGGTGTTGTGTGGTCACAAGAGCAGGCAGATACTGACCTGTCTAACCGCTTGCATACACTGGGCGACAGGATTGACTCTGTTGTGCATGTTGAGATCAACGATAACCAGAAGGCAGCTCTGTGCAGCTTCGCTTACAACGTGGGTATGGGCAACCTAAAAAGCAGTACCCTGTTGAAGAAGCTGAACGAGGGTGACTATGACGGTGCTGCTGAGCAGTTTAAAGAGTGGAATAAGGCTGCTGGACACGTTTTGCAAGGGTTGGTGACACGCCGCCAAGCAGAATCTGAGTTGTTCTTGGCCTAAATTCTATAAATTTCAATATCGTTCCCCGCGACAAGAAAAAACGGGTTTTTGGAGCAAACATGGCAAAAAAACCTAATCTTTCTGTTGGTAGGGGTGAGAAACTGTCTGTTTCCAAGGGCGGGGGATTAACGGCTAAAGGCCGTGCCAAGTACAACAAGGCAACAGGCT
>Ga0208622_1000122_pt1 | contig 35732 bp, 59 predicted proteins | sample CryBogCBH12Jul09_FD_184621 | JGI IMG/M metagenome (GOLD analysis project Ga0208622, IMG submission 184621) | Freshwater microbial communities from Crystal Bog, Wisconsin, USA - CBH12Jul09 (SPAdes) | ecosystem: Environmental > Aquatic > Freshwater > Lake | place: Crystal Bog, Wisconsin, USA... | reverse complement strand
GTCAGCAGCTATATAATAATTTAGGTTAAGTTTTCTATCTTCGTCTTTTAAAGGAGTAAAATCACTTTCTTTAAAGAATCCGTTAGCATCATCAAGAGGTACGTTGAGCATCTCTTGAGAATATACGTCAGCCAAACCTTGTGCGACGTATTGAGCTTTACGCTCTTCTAAAGCTTTCTTGTTCCATCTATCAGGCCACAGTATCTTACTAAAGTCATCTGTGTGTGCTCTGTACTTAATGGACAACCAAGAAGTCTTGTAATTTGTAAACTGCTTTAAATCTTCAGTAATGAGATTCTTTAAAGCTTTAGTGCCCAGCGAGGCTAGTTGGGACTCAGGCATCAACCTTTCAAGAAGGGAGTCTAAGTGCAAAATAGTACCTACTATGCGAATCTTACCTGTAACTGACAGAGCAGGGATAAGAGCTGAGTAGAACCATCTACGAAGCTTTTCACGTCTATCCTTGTTTAGAACCTGTTCATCAGATTCCATATCGTCACAGATGATTAAGTCTGGACGTTTGTTCAGCCATTTCAAACCACGAAGCTTTTGTTCTGAACCTTTAGCTTGGATTCTAAATGTATGACCATCATCGAATTTACCTATTATATCATCTTCGGTTTGCTTTGTCAACTCAATGTTACCAAATAAACCATGTATATCGTCATTGTCCCTGAGTTCTTTAATAATATCACCTAAGAACAAACCAGCTTGCGAGAAGCTGTCTGAGACAATCAAGACATACTTAGACCTACGAAATAGTACTTCTGCAAGACAATATGCGTAAGTGACGGCAGTAGATTTACCATGACCACGAGGAGCAGCAATAGCAACAAACTTGTCTTTATGGCAGCACAAGCTCCACAGTTCTCTGTGGAATTCTGGGGTCTCCGTAGCCGAATCATAGTTCTTAACTAGACAGGCGTTACTAAAACCTTCAATGACTTCACTTGTTAGCTCCACTCGTTCTATTACCTTTTTTTCTATTTACTGCCTTGCTTACAACTCGAAGGTTGCTCTTAGCGGTACTACCGCCTTTACTTAAAGGTTTCTTGTGGTCAACTTCTTTACCATCACCTTTGGAGACCTTACCAGCAGAAGCCATTTCAGCTCTTGCACCATTCCTGGAGGCTCTGTTCTTCTTTTGAGTCCCAGTACCATGGTAGTCTTTATATTCTTGTTTGTAGTTACGTGGTTCCTTGCGGGGCATGTTCGAGTACCAAAGGTTGAGGTGTAATATCTTTTTCAGTTGTTTTAGGCTTAGCAAAGGCTCTGAACTGTTCAGCAAGCTTAGCTAGTCTGTCGTCTACAGTACGCTCTATCTGCTCCTGTATAGGCTTATCTTCAATGATGTCCTTACGAGCTAACATATCATTAGCGACCTTGGTAGCATCCTTTAAACTGACAGGAACACGAATTAGCTCAGAAGTCTTAGGGTCATATTGATAGTTACCTTTTTCTAAGCGGTCCTCAGTCACATCTAAAGCTTTAGACACAATCTTAGTTAACCTAGCATTGAGCTTTAAGTTATCTTCAGACTTAAGGTCATCAACCATCTTCTTGAACCAGTCAGCATAACGCCAACGATTAAAGGTAGCTAAGGGTATGTCTAAGACAGCAGCAGTCTGTGCGCCATTGCCTAAAGCTAAGAATGTAGTAGCAGCCTCAAGTTTCTGAGTATCCGACCACCATTTACCTTCAGCTTTTAAATCTCTCTTTTTACGCCTTGTCATACGTTCCTTTACTTGTGGGGTCATTATAACATGCTTTTGTTTAAAAGTCAAGGATTATTTTAAAAGATACAAAATGTATCTCATTGTTTACAAATACCTACGTTATGTATACTATGAGATACAAAACCCTAATCTAAAAGAGACAATAAAGACAATGAAGATAGTACTTGACAAATCTAAAAATGTATGCTATTATATACTGTATAGTATCTTAGTAGTTCTTTTTAGTTTCTGTATAGTAAGTATTTTATAGAGTTTACTATTAAAGGTTATTACTAAGTAGCTACTAAGATGTCTTTATCTATGTAGTACTATAGGGCAAAGAGAACTTCTCAGCCCTTCACAGTGCTTCGAGCACATCTTCCACAGGCTACCGAGCACAGGTTAGCCCTGCCTAGTAACTCTGCAGTCTTTCCTAGACTTCTCTATGCGGATACTACCCCTTGTTTTAAAAAGTATGTCAGCGTTATAAATAGCGTTATATAAAAACTATAATAATTCTTTTTGACCCTCCCCTGCCCTGTAAATCTATAGGGATTCTCCCCAGCTTTGCCCAGGCCTGCTAAGTACTGCCAAGCCCTTATCTAATTAATCGATAAAGACTCTATAAACTATCGTATTAATTAATGAGTTATCGCTGCAGTAATCTATTCAATAACTTACCTTCATTACCTAAGTACTATTCCACAATGCGAAATGATAAGACAACCCTGCCCAATGCCCTGCAGTTACTATCCCGTTATCCCCTATAGAATGGCCCTGGCTTTTCTCATATTGTGAAATGTAAAAGCTTAAAACCTAGGGTTTATCCCTATAGATTTATATGGCAATGGCCCGTTATAGTGTATACATGCTTTACAGTTTAACTATTCAATAAAGGGTTACACCATGCATAAACTAATTAACATACTAGCAAACGTCTTAGGGTTTATCCTAATGGCAGGATTGTTTACAGTGCTCATACTTATCGTTACTGATACACTTTAAAAGGACAATACATCATGAGTTATAAATTACAATTCAAGCGCAAGGCCTTACTAGGTTTTAATACCAATGCGAAAACCGTCAAAGGTGAAAAGCTGGGATTTTATACAGGTATCCTATATCTGGCCCCGTCGGATATATCAGGTCACCAGGTATGCCCAATGGCAAAAGCTGCCAATTGTGAAAAGGCCTGTTTATACACTGCAGGCCGAGGCGCATTCAATTCTATTCAATTGGCACGTATCAATAAGACTAAAAGCTTTTTTAATAATAAACAATCTTTTCTGTTAAACCTAATAAAAGATATAGAAAAGGGCCAGCGTAAAGCTGCTAAGCTGGGCCAGGAATTGCTTATTAGGTTAAACGGTACGTCGGACATACGCTGGGAAAATGAAGGGTTTATAGACTTTGACGGTAAAGCTTATCCCAATTTAATGGCCCGTTTTCCATTGGTACAATTTTACGATTATACAAAAATACCCAATAGAAAAGACTTACCCAATAATTATGATTTGACGTTTAGTTATTCAGGGGCCAGCACGTTTACAAAATTTAATAAGCTTGCTATTAAAAACCAATTCCGTATCGCTGCAGTGTTTAGGTTTAAGGCCGATATCCCATTAACATTCAAGGGCATGACCGTCTTACCTGGTGACGATAGCGACGTGCGTCACGTTGAGCCTCAAGGCCATATTGTCGCATTGTATGCCAAGGGCAAGGCCGTAAAAGATAATTCAGGATTTGTACTTAACTAAGGGTAAACACCTATAGACGATATAGGTTTTACTTACTAAACTGTAATTGTAGTCTAACTAACTAGGAGAATTTAAAATGATTGTACTTAAATACGTAAGCAAGAAAGCATTAAAAGAAAGCATTGGTAAACCGTTGCGATATATAGAGACCAGTTTATTTGGTCCTGAGTATAAGGCCACTGGCAGCATTACAGGGGCAAACCGTCCCCATATTACAGGCCTGGGCCGAGAGTTTTTTGCGACTGTCACAATGGTAGACGGTTTAATTCAAGGGGTAAAATAATGCTAAGCTTAAATGATATCGATACAATCGAATGCGACGAAGAGGCCACAATGGAGGATTATTACCAGGCCTTGCAACGTACTATTAACAGTGGATTATGGGGCCTTCAGGGTTCATATGGCAGGGCCATGATGGACGCAATATCGGCAGGCCTTTGCATGCTAGGTAAGAGCGAAGCAAGAGATTATTATGGTAATCACATTCCATCTAGAGACCAAGTGCAAGCAGGTACAAAAGGTTCATATGATTTTGTTGCAGCAGAAAGAGGCCAGGACTGGGCCGAGTTAATGGAGAATGCATAATGGAATTCAAATTAAATATTAACCTGGATAACGACGCATACCAGGACCTAGGATACGAGCTAAGAAAGAACGTGGAATACATTGCAAGTGATGTAGGCCTGGGCCTTACTAAGGGAAAAGTGCGAGATACTAATGGCAACACTACAGGCCATTGGGAGATTGTCCAGGATGAGGCCGAGCAGTTTATTAAAGACCATTTTCAATTTATAAGAGTAGGAGATTAAACCATGAGCACTAGAGACTATTTAATCGAGCAGTATTTGGACTTTAAAAATAACTATCTTAGCCCTGCATTGTTTGCAGAGCATAGAGGGATGACTGAAGAGCAAGGGAAAACCCTAATAGACTTAGGTAGAGACTTGTTTAATACTAATAACGTACACGCATAAAGGAAAATATCATGAGCGCAATAGACTTTCACAGCACAATAGCAAACCATGGCAGCCTATACGATAGAGGCGGAGCTGACTCTTATTATCGCAGGCCAATGAGGCCTCACTATTATCCTGAAGGCAGTTACAACGGCGAGGCCGTCACTGATTTGACCGATGAAGAGATAGCAGTATACATGCAGGGTTATTTTGACAATGAGCGTAGTGGTGACTTTAAAGACTGGGAGTAATACAATGAAGCATGATATATTTTTTAATACCAAAGATGACTTGATTACTTATATGGATGAGAACTTTCCTGAGGCTACAGTACAGCATGTAGAATCAAATGGTGCTACTTATGTTGCTAGTGGTTGTACGCTAGAAGTAAAGGGCTTACACTTACTACTTAACTTGGAGGATTAAACCATGTATACGGAAGATAGGTATTATGAACCTGAAGACGATGAGGATGACGAAGAGGCTTTTAACGATGCCGTCGTGTACTGGACTGAGACCATTCTCAGGGATGAATATCCTATGCCTGACGAAGACTTATGGGCTGATGCACTCAAGGCTCTAGGTTATACGCTGGAGCAATACCCTACGCAGTCGCATGCTCCGATGATTGTCGTGAAAGAAGTAGAAGACTTTTATGCAACTTTAGCGTATGATAAGGCTATTACACACGTGGAGAAATACGGCTATGACTAATACACAGGCTGAGATGTTTCCTGAAGAGGCTAAACTAATGTGGGAAGAATTTTGCTACCACAATACACTTGCCGACGCAGTCGCTATGATGTTAAAATATGGTGAAGGTAAAGTAATTATGGATATTTTGTCCATGTATCATTCTGCGGAGACTGTAAAACAATGATAATTTTCTTAGGATGTTTAGCAGTTTTCTACCTAATGGTCTTTGCTTTTTTATATAATTGGTCATTAGATTTACAAAACATTTTTGTAGGACTTTTTGTATGGGTTGGTTGGTTATTGCTTTTTCCTTGTGTAGTAGTTCAAATTTTAGTATGGAGTAATCATGGTTGAGAACCTCGTTAAACAACTAAGAGCATACGCTGATAAGGATGAGTACGTCGTTACTCGCTCACTCCTGATGAGGGCTGCTGATGCTCTCGAAGCACAAGAGGATAACAGAGCACACCTGTTCGCTAAGATGTTAAGCGACAATCAGAACTTCTTAGATGCTGAACGTTATCGCTGGCTACGTGATGGCTCATGGGATGTGCCTCAAGAAGAGATTGCACCAGCTATCGTGCTGTGTGATGGTAAGATGACTACGCACGTGTGGCTCACAGGCGACCATGTAGACCAAGCGGTAGACTCTTGGATGTCTAAAGATTTTAAAAATAAGGAGAAGTTATGAAGTCAGATAAAAAGAATATTAGTCAAGAATCATTAGAAAATTTAGTAGTTTGTTTAATGCAATGCAGAGATGAAGAGGGTTTTTTGTTAAACATTAACCCAGCCAACGCTTTTCAAGATTGGTTATTGGAAATGTATCCTACATCCCTGCGTGAAATATGGTTTAATTTACATTCTTATGTGAAAGCAAACGAAAATGAGTAAAATTAGCGTAGACCTTGATGTAGATATCTGGATGAATGATAGAGGGCAAATTCAGCTCTTCGTAGGCGATGACCCTAAAGCAGTCGAGACTATCTCTCTGCTTGACTTGGTAACGATGGCAGTCAATGCTCACAAGCGACCAGCCAATGACCATATAGACTGGGACGATGTCAAGAAAATTAACAAGATTAAGAAAGCATTCCTAACATGCACTGCCTATCTTACGCAAGAAATTGTAAATGCTAAGTAAATATTGGGTTCACGATGAGGATGGTATCGCCTTTAGATGGTTTTATACTAAAGCTGAGGCTCTCGCATTCGTAGGCTTTAATGCTTGGACTATCGAGCTAAGAAAAGCACCGAAGTTTCAATTTGAGGAGGCACTATTTTGAGCTTTACTATTTATCAGGCTAATGGCTTAAAGGTAATTCAATGGTTTAAGAATGTAGATGAGCTATTAGCCAGCATGTTCACACATCCCCATGACGCTTATCATAGGAACTAATATGAACAGAGAAGATATATTATTGATTATATTCGCAGTATCCTCAGTAATAGATACTGTATTAAATATTTATAAGGAGTTAATAAAATGACAGACGCAGAGTTAATCGCTATACTAAACAGAGGTGGGATTGCTTCTACATTGTATGAAGGAGAAGTAGGAGAAACTAATATTCCTACTTGGAGAAAATTAGCTAAGGAGTTTAGAAACTATTATGAGGTATATTATAACACACAATCTGATTCACGAGACTCTTTCCTTAATGGAGATAATGCCTGAAGTTAATCGAGCTAATACTTATTCACCTGAGCAGATGGATTGCGAATGGGTAAGTTGGGATTGTGACAACGTCTCAGGAGAGGCTCTAGGAGGCGATGAAGAAGAAGATGAGGTGTAGGTATCAAATGTATGAGAAAACGGCTGTAAAGAGCTTTAAAATCGATTTAAATGGTACTGGAGACCACCATGAGATGTTATTGTTGTAACACCCTGCTGACTGATTATGAAGCAACGATTAAGTCAGTGAATACTAACGATTTTCTTGATATGTGTTTAAAATGTCTTAAAACAGTAAAAACAGATATACTATATAGAGACAGAGTAGATTTACTAAGTAGTGAAGACATAGATGATTTAGATTACTACTTAGATGATTTAAGTAACTTAGATGATTATTAAGTTATTATTATAATATTAAACTACATTAACTAAATAGAGAGAAAATGAGCAATTTAATAAAACATATTCCATGTCTTAAATGTGGAAGCTCAGATGGTAATGCAATTTATGATGATAACCATGAATATTGTTTTGTTTGTGGTAATCATATTAAAGGTGATGGAACAGAAAGTTATGTTGCGCCTACAAGGAAGAAAAGTATGTTAGAAATTAAAGGTAGTGTTATGTCGATTAGCGACAGAGGTATCACACGAGATACTTGTCAGCATTATGGAGTATCCCAAGACGGGACTACGCAGTATTATCCCTACGCAGATTCAGAAGGCATTATTGTAGCCACTAAGAATCGTGTGGTAGAGACTAAGTCTTTTGGTATTACTGGTGAGTGGAAGAACACTACACTGTTCGGTCAGCAGTTGTTCGCTAAAGGCGGTAAGACAGTAACGATTCACGAAGGTGAACTAGACGCTCTCGCAGGCTTTCAGATGAGTGGTAGCAAGTACGCTAACGTCTCAGTACGTAACGGTGCTCAAGCAGCCTTAAAGGATGTTAAACAGGCTTATGAGTGGTTATCTTCATTCGAGAGTATCTACATCTGCTTTGATGCTGATGAGGCAGGACAGAAAGCAGCCAACGAAGTAGCAGAGATTCTTGGTAGCAAGTGCAAAATAGTGAAGCATGTCTCAGGTTTTAAAGATGCGTGTGATTATCTTGCAGTAGGCAAAGGAGCAGAGTATGTCAAACAATGGTGGGCAGCAGAGCAGTGGACACCTGATGGAATCATCGCAGGCTCTACGCTATGGGACGAAGTTAATAAACCTGTGGAGAAATCATCTGCACTCTATCCATGGGCAGGAGTCAATGAACTCACCTACGGCATTCGTCCAGGAGAACTCATCACAGTCTGTGCAGGCTCAGGACTAGGTAAGTCTCAATTCTTACGAGAGATTCTATGGCACTTAATTCAATCTTCAGAAGGTAACATCGGCTTGATGTTTATGGAGGAGTCAGTACGTAAGACTGCTCGTGGTATCATGTCGCTCCATCTGAATAAACCACTACACCTACCTGACACACTCGTCAGCCCTGAGGAGTTAAAGAATGCTTTTGATACAACACTTGGCACTGATAGGCTTTTCTTTTGGGATAACTTTGGTTCTACTGATATCGACAATGTGGTCAATCGTATACGCTATTTCGCCAAAGCAGCAGACTGCAAGTACGTCTTTCTTGACCATATTAGCATGGTTGTATCCTCTCAGTCTAATGGTGATGAGCGTAAAGCTATCGATGAACTTATGACTAAGCTTCGTATGCTTGTGCAAGAAACAGGTATTAGTTTGATTGCAGTATCACACCTGAAAAGACCTGAATCAAAAGGACATGAGGAAGGTGCTGCAACATCCTTATCACAGTTGCGTGGCTCTGCATCGATTGCTCAGCTATCTGACATTGTCATTGGCTTAGTTCGTAATGCTCAGCATGAAGACCCGATGGAACGTAATACTACGAGGGTTAGTATTCTAAAGAATCGCTTCAGTGGGTTAACCAGTCCTCACTGTGCAAGCTTGCTCTACAACAAAGACACTGGTCGGATGTTAGAGATTCAGGAGACACTATGAAGCTATATGAATTGAGTAAAGGTGATTGGTTTAAAATCACTGATGAAGAATTGAGAGTACCTCCAGCACATGATGATGTAGACCTTGATGAGGCATATTGGTTTGGACACGTTGATGGAATGTATAGTTACTGCAAAGATAAAGACGGACAGTTATGTCACTTTGCGGCTTGGACAGAAGTGGAGAAGGTATGAAAGTAAAGCTACACATAACACACTGGCACAGAGGGGGTGTGTTTCATTGGGGCGACTTACGATTTAATGGTGGCGATTTATACTATGTTTATAGATTCGGGCCAATACTTTTACAGGTGAGAAAATGAACGCAAATGAACTAGCTGATGAATTAGATAAGTCTAGACAAAAACCCTATACATCTGAGCATTTAGTTGGTAAAGCCGCCAATATGTTGCGCCAATTTGGGCTTGCAGAAAGCATTGTTAAACAGCAAGCACTTGAAATAGAAGAATGGAAACGCAAGTACAAAGATATGCACAACTTGGCAACACAGGCAATGAGCAAAGTACATCAATTAGAAAAAAAGGCACAAGAGAAATGATTAAAAATAACCATGACGGCACAATTACTTTAATTGATGTATGGACTGCTTGTTCTGCTTGCGGTCAAAAAGTTACTGGTGATTCTATTCATACTTGCTCGCCACAGCTAAAGACACTAACAGATGAGGAAATAATTGATATAGCTAAAGAACATATACATCAAAGACTCGAAGGAGAAAGATTTGGTTATGTTGAATTTGCTAGAGCAATACTAAAAAAGGCACAAGAGAAATGAACTATTCAGACTTTGTAATTCGCAGTTGTCGTAAAACCCCTAATTCAATGGCAGAAGCGTTTAAAACAGATGATTGGTGTGTAGCTATTACTAAGCCAAAAGAAAGCGAATACAGCGTGTTTTGGAGTGTTTTAGGGGTATTAACAACACTAGCTTTAGTGGCTTATTTAATAATTACCCGTTTTTGATATAATAACGAAAACCCCTAGTAGTTTTCGCTACATAGGGGTTTCTGACCACCACAATATAGAGGTATTGCATGGCTGACCAAATTATATCCCAACAAAAATTAAAAGAAACTTTTGATTACGAAAATGGAAATTTATACTGGAAAAATGCAAGACAAAGCATAAAAGCTGGTACTAAAGCTGGAACATTAAACCAAGATGGTTATGTTCATATTAAAGTTGATAAAAAAAGATACAGAGGTCATAGACTTATATTCTTCTATCATTATGGATATTTTCCTTTTGAGGTTGACCATATAAATGGAATAAGAAATGACAATAGAATTGAAAATTTAAGAGAAGCCACTAAAAGTCAAAACGCACATAATAAACAAAAACCAATTAACAATAAATCAGGTGTTAAAGGTGTGCATTGGAGAAAAGACGCAAATAAATGGGCTGTTGAAATAGCATTAAATGGGAAAAAATACCATTTTGGTCATTACACAGATTTTAAAGATGCTTGTTTTGTTGCTTTACAAAAGCGTTATGAATTACACAAGAATTACGCAAAAGCGCTTTAACCGTTCTTGCACATATTTAATGCTTCTTTTTCTTCATTATCGACACGCTTTAACCATCCTGCACCAAAGATAGGAAATGTCTTTAATGAACGGTAGTATTCCCGCCTAGTTTCTGAGAATTTTGAGATAAGAGTTGCACTATTAGTTGCGAGAATAAGGCTTCTTGTTGCTGGGCCAATAACTCCGTCAGGTACACATCCAAGAGATTGTTGAAGCAATTTAACGCTTCTGCCTGGGCCTGCGTTAACTGCCATTGAAAAACTAAGCAAGTCGAGTCCCCTAGGTAATACTTCTCCATAGCAAGGCCTCCAGTATCTTTGTTCATATAAAGGTGCTACAAGGTCAGGAGTAAGGTTTTTCATACTATTAACAGGATGACCTACCCATTCTTCCCAAACCGCTTTAGTAACGCCTAGATTCGTTTCTCCGCCTGGGTCACCTTTAAGGCCTTGTGCGCCAGTCCAACCACCTTCAGACTTTAAAACTAATGCTAAACACTCTTTAAAATTGTTCATTTAATGCCTATTTGGGCGTTTATCCATTCTTGCAAACTAACTACTTGTTGGGTTGTTTCTGAGCAGGAGCCAGCAAGAACATTGTAGGCGGTGATAACATCAACTGACTTGGGGGTAGTGGAAAGTCCTGACACTTGACTGCTGTTACTGTTCCACACGCTTGTAGATTTGTAATAATTCCGCAAAGCAGCAATTTTTGCATCGTATTCATTGGCGATTCCTTTAGTGACTAAAGCGTGTTGTTTTTGGATTGACTCGACATGGGCTTCTTGTATTTTGGCAATAGCCTCGACTTCTACTTTAAAATTAACATATTTGTTATGTTGATATTTTCCATAACCAAAACCAGCTAAAGCTATAACGCTTAAACCAGCCATAATCCATGTACTTATAGGCAATGGAAACATTAAACAATCCTTGGTGAAAAAGCAAAAGTAGCAGGGTAATCTTTTATAAGTGCGGTATTGTCAACCCATTGTGTAGGAGTAATAAACCCTGGTTCTACGAGGGCCTTGATGTTCCAGCCAAAGTTTAAATATAAACACTTAGAACCTAATTTCTTGTAATAAACCCATTGAAATAGACCATGACCTTTAACAAGGATATGACCAGGTTTTGTAGGGCTACAGTCTAAATCGCCTGAATAGCTCATTCCTGTAGAACCATCAAAGGTTTTTACGGCAAAGCCGTAGAAAGGATTTCTCCATAACCAATGGCATCTTGACCACCAACTAGGGGGAAATAAATTTTGAAAAGTATGGTCACCATCTAAGCTATTGTCTGGAGTTTGAAACCATGACAAAAACTTAAATAATCTTGGCCCATTTCCTTGCTTTGTAGCGTTGTCTAACCAACCTACTTGATTAGACTTAAATAGCACGATTAATGGTGCTAATGGATAAGTTAACGCTGTGCCAATTAGGTTAATAATGACTAAAAACGGATATAAGATGTAGTTCATTCTACAGGCCCAGTAGTAAGAAAACGCAATATAGCCACAATAATACCAATGCCAACCAGCAATACGCCATAGTATCTTTCGCTTATAACTGACTGCAAATATGAAAAATTATCAAATAAAGCACCAAAAATAACCAACGCAAGCGAGAACCACATAGTCCTCGATTGACGCATACGCTTCATTTGTGAAATAAAAAACTGGTAATGTAAGTAATAAAACCGCCAACAATAGAAGCGATTGTCATCCCCATCCAAAAACCGCCTTTTGACTTATTGGCAAGTTCTAATAATTCTTTAATGTCCCTATCCATTGAGTCCACTTTAGCTTGTAGATTCTCAACTTGATTGACCAAGCCACCAAATTTAAACATATCAAAATCGTCAGCCATGTCAATACTCATTTTTTAGGTTTACGGGTAGTTGCTTTTTTAACTGTCTTTTTAACAACTTTTTCAAATTCAGGCGCTACATAATCTTTTTGCGTAGCAGGGAAAGGCCATGTAGATTCAACACTTACTTTAGGCATATAGCCTAATCTGTCAAATAACCAAGATACGATAAACATTAGGCGCTCCATTGTTCTGTAGGTACTGTTGGCCATGTAGGATTAGCTACAGGATATACAGCTAATTGACGAATTGTGCTTCTATATGATGCAAAAACAGATTGATTCATTAAATAAGGATTAGAAACAGCAGGATTAGCAACATCAGGAATAGTTGTCCAATCTGTTGCAGATAACAATGAATTTGCTTTGTTTTTACAAGCATTTAAAGGTGCTTGTTCATCTAATACAAGTTGTTCCGCTACTACAGCTTCTTCAGTAGGCTGTGTAATCTCAGGCGATAACCATACTAAAGTGCTGTAATCTTCGCCAAAAATACTAAATTGTGCGCTAGGCGCTAATGCCTGTATTGCTTGTGCCATCGTAGCCATTACAAAATCTCCATCAAAATAATGCAAGAAGAACCAGTATCACCTGAACCAACAGCAACTAAAGCAGAAGAACCGTTTGTGCAACGCTGGCGTACTGTATAAGTAACGGCAGAAGTTGTTGCAGGACTATCAATCACATTAATTGAGAATGGGTTTCTATTTTCTTGTGATGCGCCCTCAATAGGCAAATACACTTTATTAATACGATAGCTACCTGTTACTTCTGCTGTGCCGTTATAAATGTCAATGTTTTGTTCATTGTCATAGTTGTAAATGTAAGCAGAAGAAGAAAAAAGAACTAAGATTTTGCTAGATGCGCTACTAGGAGTAATAGATGCAGTAACAGAAGTATTAACAAAACTAGCAGAAGTTGTTGTGCTTTGGGCATTAAATGTAGCAACAACAGTCTGGCGAATCATGCCTGATAGCTGACCTAAAGATACTGCGTCTGTAGATGCTGTGCCATTTGCTAATCCAGTAATCTTATTGTTGCCCATCTGAAGATTGCCAGTAGCGGTAGTTTGACCGTCAGCAGCTATGCTTCCTGATAATGCGTTTGCAATGTCAGATAGCGTTGTATTAGCCCATGTAGAGCTAATTGTAGTATTTGTAACTACTGGATTACCCGTAGGTAAGCTATATGTACCGCTACCGTTTCTACTCATTTGTTGCTCCTTTGTAGCCAGTTTGCAGGCTTCTAATACTTAATAATTTAGCTAAATTTGCTTGGTCAGGCGTCATTTTAGCACCCTGAATTAAGCTATTTTGAACAGGATTAGATAATGCAGCAGCCCTTAAAGCTGGTCTAGCAGCAACGCCAGCAATAGCCATAGGGTTAGTTAATAATGCTGCCAATCCACCCAATCCATAATCTATAGGACTAATTTGTGGCAAGCTACCCATTTTTTCTGTAACTTGAGAAGCCTTTGGAAATTGACTAGCAAACTCAGCTACAGTTTTTAATTCTTCTGATAATGGTTTACCACGCTTTAATTGGGCAGCTAATTGTCTTGAATCTACTGTTCCTGAAGCTGGATTTAAAGCCTTTTCTACAGAATAAGATTTAGCAATTAATTGTCTTGCATCACGAAATTCTTTAAGCAAAGAAATATCATTAGTATCTTTTAAATGTTTTTCAATGGTATTTTCAAGCAAGGCAGCAGCATCTTTACTAGCTTTTCCTAAATCTGTATCTCCTGAAGCATAAGCCTTATTAGCTGTATTTCTTAAATCACTAATCTTAGCAATAACAGCAGAAGAATCAAAAGATGGGGATTTTAAAGAATCTATTAATGCAACAACAGGACTAGCGGGAGCATTAGGGAAGCCTTCTTGTGCTTTTAATGCTTTACCAGCAATCTTATTAAGTCCTTCTGTATATTCTTTTCCTGGGGTAATTTTGCCAATATTTTCCAATTTAGCATAAGATTCACCAGCAGTTTGACGCAATCCTTTTAATACTTCGGGAAGGATAACTTCATCTTCAGGAAGTCCCAAAGACTTTGCTACTAACTTATGGGTAATTTCTTGGTTTCTTGCACTAGCATTTTGAGCAGTAGTAATCTTTCCTGCTACACCTTCCATTAAACGATTGGCAATATCACCTCTTGCTTGTGTAGGGGGAATTACATATCCTACATCTCTAGCTTTTTGTACAGCACCAGCCATTTGTGCTGGTTGCTCTGGCCCACGCAATATTCCTGCTAACTTTTGAAATGGAGTTATTGCTGCGCCAATAGTAGCTCCAATACCGCCTTGTTTTACTTGTTCTTTATATAATTCTTGACCTGTTTTACCTGTTTCTTCAGGTGTTAACATTCCAGAAATACCACCTAAAGCAGCATTTTGCATTAATGGTGCAGATTTAGCAAAAGAAGGAATAGCGCCTATAGCACTACCACCAGCCATTGCAGGCGCAATCATTCCAGCTATTCTACCTGCGCCATAAGATATAGGATTAGCTTCTTGATAAGCACTAGCTTGTTGCCCTAATCTTTGGGCTAATTGACTTGTTCCTAAATTACCACCTGTTGCTAGTTGAGAAGCAGCAACAGGCACATCTACCATTGATTTAGTAAGTCCAGCCATTGCAGACTCTAATGGGCGTGGTTCTGGCTGTACATTAGTACGATTAACTAATAATGGTTTACCAGTAGCAGCACCACCACCAGTTTCACCAAATTGTGCAGCAGGAGCAGCAGAAACTTCTACACTAGCTTTAGGCTGATATAGTTTTTGTGCTTGTGCAATAACATCTTCTTGTGAAGCACCAGCAGGGCCTTCTAATGTAATTTCTTTACCATCAGGAGCTTGTACTGTGTATTGAGTCATTATTTAACACCTATTACAGACCAACCATTAGCTGATGGAATATTAAGTTGTTGATTAGCATTAGGTTGTACTTGTTGTACTTGTTGTGGGGCTTGCCTTGGTGGCATTTGATTAACTGCAAAATAAGGGGCCATTTGAGCAGTAGCAGGGTCTTTAGACATAATTTGTAATTTAGTCTGGTAATTATTATAAGTAAACTCTCCAGCCCTTTTAGCAGCATTAGCAAGTTGCTTTAATTCACCAGGAGTAAGGCTTATATCTCCTGATTTAGCCCTTTCAGCCAATTTGCCTTCAGATTCAGTAATAGCGCCTTGACCGTGCATTTCTTGACGACCTTGCAATGTAATCTCAGCAAGTCCTTGAATAGCGGCACGAGTATTATTAATTTTTTGTGTCAAATCACCAGAAGCACCACCAAATGTAGTGCCTAATTGTGCAATACTTAATTTTTGATTAGCCAAAGGCCCAGTAAACAATTTATTAGTATCCAAAGCATTAATAACTTGATTTGCAGCATCTATACCTTTAACAGCGCTAGTAGCTTGTAATTGACCTTCTTTCATCATTGGGCCAACTTGTGCGGCAATACCTTTATCCATACTTACGCTTACATTAGAAGCACCAGCACGCTTTAATTGTTGTTCATAATCAAAAAAACTACCAGGGAAACCTTGTGACTTAGCCATTTCATACCCACGAATAGCCTCAGTTTTCTTTTCTCCACCTTGCGCCATAGGCTCAAATTGACCTGTACCAAAATTCATGCGACTTATTGTTTCGCCTTCGCCTAATTTTTGTGGCTTTAAAAACTCTGTTGCAGCAGATTTTAAATAACTTGGAGCGTATTGACTTGTTGCTGCGGCAAACTGTTCTTGTGGCGTTTTTGCAGATGTATAAGCATTAACAGCTTCACCTTCTTTTTGTCTTACAAGTTTTGCAAGTTCTAATTGTTTGTTTTCTGCTTGTTTTTGACCATACAAACCTGCTGCTGTTTGCAATAGGTTATTAACACCTTGTAATGGGCTAGGCTTTACATAGCGACCACTAATCATTTGACCTTGTGGCTGTTGTTGACCTTGTTGCAAAAGCATTTGCGCTAATGCTTGCTGGCGATTTAAGCCTACAAGTTCTTCTGCATAAGGGTTTTGTAATGCTGTTAAATCAGCGCTTGTAATATCAGCCATTTTGACCTCTTAACAAATTAATTAATGATGCTGTTGTTGTGTCAGGTACAGTATTTTGTTGTGATGTGCTTAAATATGGATTTTGACGCTGATAAGCAGTCATGCCACCAGTTCCACCCGCCATTGTGCTATAACCGCCACCACCTGTGCCACCTGTCATTTTGCCTAATGAATTTACACCCATACGCAATAATTGGGCTTTTTGCAATGCGCTTAAACCAGCAGTTGTACCAGACCCTAATCCAAGACCCGCAGCCGCTTCAGTTGCAGCAATGCCAGCAGGAGAAGCCGCACCACCTAAAGCACCAAATGTGCTACCAGCAGCAGGATAAGTTAATGACCCAAAAGTTCCAGTAGAAGCAGCAGGGTTTATACCAAAGCCACTTGAAGCACCACCAGCAGCACCTTCACCAGCCAATGCACTAGCACCATAAGCACCGCCTAAAACAGTACCAGCAAGAGTTAATGCACCAGCAGGCGTTGTAGCCCAGTCTGTAAAGTTACTACTTTGTTTTCTATCAACTGGAGTGTTAGAAAGCGCCCCAGTTTTAGGGTCTATTTGATACTCATAAGCACCAGTAATAGGTACATTTTGACCATTAAGATTATAAGTTTGGTCTAATGGGCCAAGAGCTAAATATTGTTCATTATTCATTCCTGAGCGAATTGCATCAGGATGTGCAGCATATTGTTGTTGATACCAAGATTGTGTTGGGGTATATCCTACAGATTTACCTGTAGAATCTACAGTAACAGTACCACCACTAGCATCTTTGTATTGGTATGTTGTATCGCCATTGACATCAGTCATGCCACCAGCAGCGCTTAATTCATCAAGCGATGGTGCAGAACTTCTGAGTGAGGATGCTAAATCAGCCATATTAACTTAATGCGTAAGCCGTTAAAGCTGTGCCGCCTAAACCAAACAAACCATTTTGCAAATTAGCAGAAGAAGCATTTTGCATATTTTGGTTAGAAATAGCGTTTTGATTAGATAGACCAGCACCACCTAAATAATCAGGCCCAGCAACAGCAGCTTGAGTGTATGGGTTTACATAATTAGGTGTTGATAAAGACTTAATATTAGCCGCAGTTTGATTTTGTGCTTGAGTTGCTTGTAAACCTGTTTGCATACCACCCACAATAGCGCTTGTTCTGGCATCGTTTTGTGTTTGACCAAGCAATGTTTTAGCACGATTATAGGCTTCTGAACCAGGCATAATTCCTTGATTTGCTAATTGCACATCAGATGATTCTGATTGATGTTGTTGTTGCGGTGCAAGGCGTTGCATAATAGCGTCAGAATAAGTTTGTCCTGGATTAATACCATACATAGGATTTGCTTGACTTGCTTGCAAACCAGCTAATGATGAATTAGTTAAATCTTGTAATGGCTGGCTTAAAGATTGATTTGCTGTCCATACTGGATTGCCATTAGCATCTGTGCTTTGACTATAGTTTAAAGAACCATAAGGCGTATTTTGATTAACTCTATTAGCAGAGGTAGCGTATTGTGCGCCAGCTTGATTACCTAATGCTGTGTTATATGCTGCATTAGACCAAGGGTCTTGAGTGTTATAAGGGTTTCCAAATGGAGATTGTGTACCACCACCCCAAGATAAACCTAAGCCATTTAATCCTGTATTTGTTGCCATGTTAATTCCTCAAAGTTTTTTGACTATAACCAAGGAATCGGCTGAACCAATTATAACTTGATTTATAGCTTATTTCTTAATTAAAGCACACCGCCTTTTTCCATCACATAGTCTGTTGATACCCAATGCACATCAATTCCTTGTGAAGCCATACTCATATTAATACCAGCCGAGAATCCTAAGCCTGTAACTCCTTGCCAAATACGGTTAATACTAAGGTTTCCACCCCATGTATTAGCATCCCATTTGGCATTATCCCAAGTGCCTAAATCAGTACTAGCAGGGTTAAATGCAATTTGTCCTAATTGGTTTTGATAATCAAAATCGACATTAATACCACATAAAACGCTTGGAAAACCATTATCTGTTTGAATAATAGGGCGCACTAATGTATAGCGTTTTAACTGTCCTGGTGCATCAAAATAGCTATAAGCCTGTTGTACTGAAGCATTAATATTTGCGCCATCATCGCTATAGCCATTCCAAAATTGACCTACATAGCCATTCCCACCAAAAAATAGGTTATCGTAGCTTAATTCAAAGCAAGTAGCGTTAATTCCAGTAAAACTACACCATGCTTTAGAGATAGTGTGCATGACATATTGCTGTATTCCTTCATCTGAAGGCACATTAATAAGCAACATATTAGGACTAGCAAAATATATTATTTGCCAACCAAAATTAGCAGAATAAAGGCTAATTTCTCTTGAAATTTCAAAATAAATCTTATCTGTAATGTTAACTCTAGGGTCTAATCTGCTAGATTGAAGTGCAGAAGCGAGTGGTACTAAACCATCTTGAGTAAGCAATAAAAGGTCACCAGCCCATTTTAAAAAGCATCTGCGACTAAATGTTTGTCCTAATTGCCAAACACCTTTTAATGCCCAAGCGGCAGGGTCAGAAGGGTCTGTGCCGTTATAAACAATGACTTCACCGTTATTAGTTACAAACACAGCATAGTCATCAACACCTTGTCCAGCATCAATAGTCCATGTACCCATTGCTTGAATGTAGCCACCCATACGGGCAATACCACCAAAATCAAGTGATAAAGCAGCGCCACCAATAGCATCAGTAGGTAAATACCATACTTTCATGCTGTTTTTCTCGGTGTAATACAAGCGATGTTTAAACAAGTTTACATTGATAAGATTTTTAGAATCCACACCAGTAATGTATAACGCAACGGTATATGTTCCTACTACAGTAGCATTAGCCACAGGAGTAGTTAACATTGTGTATGTTAGCGTTGTAGTGCCTGTTACTGTAACAATAAATGTGCCGTTATAGTCGCTTGATGTAGCACCTGTTACTGTAATTTGATTTCCTGTTGCTAGACCATGTGCTGAGGCTGTAGTCATTGTTGCTACTGCGCCCACATGGGTAATAGTGCTAATTGTCTGGGCAGTTGATGTATTAGCTGTTGTAATCCAAGTTGTGCCGTTATAGACTAAATTAGCGTCTGTACCATTTACGGCTGTTAAATAATGCCCACCAATGTTGGACATATTGACATATTGAAACTTGTCGCTTGTAAGGCTAGTTACTACTTGTGTAGCAGTAGAGGTATCAGCGTTATATATCTTTGTGCCTGCTGCTGCAAATAGCTTTTGAGTAGTTGGCCCTGCATAGTTCATTAAAGTATTAACTTGACCTGTTATGCCTGTTGAATACTTTGTATATCCTAGTCTTAACTGAACATCAGTAGGAGTAGGATAAAAGTTGTTAAGTGTTACAGCATCAGTAGCAGGCATTTGGGCAATAGAATCCCTAGCGTTCCACCCACCTATAGGCGCTGTAATTGAAGCAGTTGTAGCAGAATTTGGTTTAGCTGTTGCCATATTTAGCTACCATAGCCAGTATCAGGTATATTGGCATAACCAATAAGAACCTTAGAAGGATAAGGTGCAAATGACAGATTAGGCGCACCTTTGTCATTAGCTTTAGCTATGTTTAAGTAACGGAAATAGTCTTGTTGCAGCGCAGTAGTATCAAACGATTTTACTTGGAAATATTTGAGTTTTGTATAAAGCACTAAAACACGATTATCAAATACAGTCGTATCAGAGTCTAATGTAAAGCTGTTTTTAACAGCATTTGCAGCACTTCTAGCCCAACCTTTACTGCGATATTCCCATCCTAAATACTCTTGGGTATTCATAATAGGCCATATTTGGAATTGATTATCCAATATGCGCCATCTAACTCTAGGGCCAGTTGAGATATAACCAGACTTTAGCCATTGCCATTGTTGGGCATCTTCAGGCCCTAACATTTCCCAATGTTTGGATTTATCCCATTGAGTTCTATCGGTAATCGTTTCAAAGTCATCAGGCAAATCATAAGCTGTTTGGGCAAGAACTACTGATTGTGTACCACTTCCAGAGGCAACTTGACTCATTACTACTTGTTTTGTGTTGTTATCTGCTGATACTACATAAGTATCTTGTGGGATGTTATACCCTGATAATTGCCATTGGCTTGTAACAAGAGAGATATTAGTAGCAGGTGCTACAGTCAATGTAGTAGAACCATTGACCGTAGTTGCGTTAGCTGTAATAGATTGAGTGTAAAAGCGATATTGGACTTGTAATGCTTGCCAATCGTGCTCTTTTAATAAGTCATAACCAGCCCCATTCATCAATGCCAAGATTTGTTGCGTATCTTGAGAAGGATTACCTGCAACATAAGTAGGCACAGCGAGGTTTAACTCGGCAGATACCTGTTGCACAAGTTGGAGCATGGTTGATGACATATTAAGCCTCGGCTACTTTGTTTTTGCGTGTTTTTGGGGTCTTTTCCGCAACAGCCGCAAGTAGCGCTTCCATTTGTTCTTGCATTTTGGATAGCTTCGCATCTGTTTCTGCTGTAATTTTAGCATTTTCTTGGCGTAATGCTTCTAATTCTTCTTGTCTTTGTGCTACTTCGGCAGAATCAGACGCTAAATTCAAGAAAGCCTTAGCTTTTAAGCGAAAATTATGGGGTGACATACCAGCTACCATGCCAATTCTTTGCAGTTGTTGGTCAGAACAGTCAGCAATAGATTCAACTGTGTGGAATTTAAGTCCACGCAATTCTTCAGCTTGACTGCGAGTAATCTGAGGCCATTGTTCTAATGGTGTTCCAACAATGTTTTCATGGTTTGCAACTTGATTCTGATAATGCGCCCATTGACGGGGAAAGCGTGCTTTGTGTGATTCTTGGGCATAAGTGTCAATTTCTGTCAGATTATCTCCAGGAATCATAATCCTTACAAAGTCGAATTCTTTAAAAATAGGTCTGCCAGCAGCATTTGATTCGTCATCTTGCTTTACTGACTTTTTATAGAACTGGACTGCTAGTCGTGCGTCTGCACCTTGAACATCGCTATCAATAGCCATTTAATTCTCCTAAAGTGGTTTAGGTACTACAGTTAAAAGAAAAGGGACTCCCCTTGTGAGAGAGTCCCAGTTTTTACTACATTATCTGTTGATTAAACAGATGCAATAGAGAACCAGCCATAGTCACCAGAAGCCATAGAAGCTGCTGTGAAATATGAACCAGCACCCAAAGTCGCTTGGAATGTTGAAGCATTTACTACAACGGTTGCTGAAGATGCTGCAATAGCTACACCTGCTTGACCGTAAACATAACGCTTACCATCTGATGCAAATGTTTCTGCACCTAATGGGCCAAATGAAGGCAAACTGCCTGATGCTACTGTTTGAGGTGCTGTCAAATTAACACCTGCGATTGGAAGAACTGAATATGCCATGATATTTTCCTTAAATAATTAAATAGACTGTTAAAACAGGGGTTTCCCCCTATTTATTAACTACCAGTCAACAAGCCTTGTAGGAAGCTGTTTGAAGTTGTAAGATTCCCGGCCCAGCCATACAATTTTACAATCGCATCCTGGTTGATAGCCTGACGCTCGCCACCGATAGGTACAAAGTTACGCTCTTTATGTGGGCGTAGGAAGATGTAATTGGTGTTCAACATATACATATATGTAGCTGTTTCTTGAGCACCATAACCACCGCCTAATACCACATCAGCAGATGTACCACCACCGTAGAACTTCAATGAAGCAAAACCAGCAGCGCCTGATTCCTCAGAAGCGATACGCTGAATAGCTTGCAAAGCGCCTACATAGTAACCATACAAAGTGTTACCAGCAACAATTAAGTCAGCCTTGTCTGTACCACGAATCTGCTTGATAGCAGCAGTAGTCATCGCAGCAAGGATGGTTGTTGAGGAAGTAGCACCAGTAGTGATTTGGTTCTGCCAGAATGTCCAAGTAGCACGGTTAATACCACCGTAAGTACCAGATGTAGGAGAAACTGCAACAGCAGCGCCCAAACCATCTAAGTTCTTACCACCGTTACCAGTACCATCACCGTACAAGTCACCAGAAATGCGGTTAAGCAAACGGGCTTCAGAAACTTGCATACGACCATCTAACAAGTCGATGATTGCTTCTTTAGAACTGTTTTGCAACATTTCTAGACCAGACATTGTTACTGAGTCTGCGTACTGTGCAATTTTGAACTGAGCAGCAGAAATAGGGCTATCTGGAGCGATGTTCAATACTTCATATCCTGAATAGGAGTTTGCGTTGTTGGTTGACGCATCATCGTACATAATTTCTTGGAGGATTACATTACCGCCTGAGAAAGGCTTAATGTTACCCTTTTGATTTAAACGAGTAAGAATTGCGTTGTTTTGTGTTAAGTTATCTGCCAAATCACCGCTACGACTTTGAATAGTGGTAGCGATAATATCGGTGATTGCTGAGTTAGCAAATGCCATGATTATTATCCTTAAAAATGTTAATTAGTTAAACCCTACGACTCATTGCTTCGCCTAATTGTTCGGCTATCATTGAGCGTCTATCCTTTTTATCGCCTGAGTCTGCCACTTTTCCACTAGGTGTAGTAGATTTCGGACTTACCGCAGCCGCCTTCGCTTTCTGTACTTGCTGCGCTTTGATTAACGCTTGTTTGGAATCCTTCAGGAGTCTGTCCTGTTCTAATGCCCAAACTTCATCATTCATACGCACAGCTTTCTTGTAAGCTGTTTCTAGGTCTTGGGCTTTCCCTAACTCAAGTAATTGAGCCATTTCTTCCCTTACCACATCAAAATGCGGAAACTTCTCCACATCACTTCGTACTCTTTCAATTTCACCCATTAAGCGTTGATTTTCCTCTTGGGCAAACCGACCTTTAATAGATGAAACTTCCTGATTTACCTGATTTAACTGGTACATCAGTTGTTGAGTGTATGGGTCAAGCTGTTGTGCTTGAACAACACTTTCACCATTTAATTGTATTCCATATTCTTGTGCAAGTCTTTGAAAAATTTGTACTTTCTGGTCATAAGGCGCATTTGTCAGAATTTGGTCAGCCCTAGCCAAGTTTTGAATGTACTGTACAGGCTTAATATTGCGTCTTTCTAAGTCAGGTACAAATGGCGCTACTGCCTGTTCATACTCTTTAGCCCTATCAGCTTCAGCTTTATAAGTAGAAACGCCTTTTTTATACTCTGATTCACGCTGATTAGCATATTCAGCAAATTTAACAAAGTCATCCTTGTTAATTTGTTCGCCTTTTTCTAGCTTATCCCAGATATTGACATATTCTTTCTTCCAGGTTGAAGGGCGAGTTATCTTTTCCTGCGGTATCTCATCCTCAGCCTCAGACTCAGTAGCTTCAATGACTTCGGAAGGTTCTTCGTGGTCTGATTCGCTAACTTTCTCTTTAGCGGATTCTTCGGAAATATTGTCCGTTTCAGGCACTTCAATGTCTTTTTCGATAGGTGCTTCAAGAGTGCCTTCTTCTGCTGCTTCTAGTGCAGCTTCTAACATATCCCTACGGTCTAATTCTGCCATGATTTTTCCTAGTATTTAAGTTTTTCGTATGCTATTTCAGCTATTTGACGCTTTCGTGCTTCTTGGGACTTTTTACTAATTTCTACGGCTTTTCTTTCCATAGGTACATCGTTGCCTAATTCAATACAATGGTTGCGTTTTAGGTTCTCTCTATGCTTAGAACGACTTGAAATCCATGTGCCATCTGCCATGCTAATGTGGCCTTGAATATCAGACATCACCATGTGGGTAGTCTGTCTAGGGGCATTTTGCTTCTCTAACCATGACTTTTTAGCTTCTTCGAGTCCCAAAGTGGGAGTCCATATTTCCATGAAATAATCTTCATCGCTAAGTTTTGCAACATGATTTCCTTCTTCATATCCGCAATTTGGGCATTTCATTACATTCTCCTTATTTATGTCTAGAAAAACTGCCATAATTGGTGTAAATAATCTTTTGTAATCATTTTTACATTCGCTTTATAAGTTCAGGGATTTGGTCATATTCGTGGGGTCTTAAAGCAACTACAGAATCGTACCATCTGCCATTCTTCCAACGCCAGCAGACAAATTCTTCTTTAGGTAACAAAACAATGGTTTTAATGCCCAATGCGCCTGCAAGATGGGCTGTTCCTGTATCAACTGTAACAATGCCTTTACACGCTTTCATGTGGCTTGCAGACTTATTCCAGTCTGTTTTCCAACCATCGTCAGGTAAAGAGTTAAATACACCATCAGTTTTAGGGTTTAAGCTGTAGCAATCGCTTCCTACGAGCTTTTCCATCTCACGCATATCTATAGACTTGATGTAGTACAAAATCTGCTTAGAAGCCTCCCAATTCACTCCAATCTTGGGTGGAATATTGCTAGGAATAGCGTGTAAATAACCTTCAGAACCTACTATTTTCTTAGTAGTAACAGGAAATAGATTTTTAGCAATAGGATGCGAAACAGACAAATAATAGGGTAAAGACATTAAGCCAATCCAATAATCTGACTCTGTTGCTACACCTATATCGACTTCATTTGTAAAGACATCTACAGCGTCTATTTGACCTAATAAGTAATGAAGTGAGCCTTCTTGTAGGACTACGACCTTTTTAGCGCCCAATACCTTTAATGCAGGCAAGAATCTAGCAAACATAATAATGTCACCAAAGCCTTGTTCTACCTGTACAGTAATGGTTTTCCCTAATAAAGATTGACCTTCCCATACTGGGATTTTTAGCGCAGGTCTAGTAGGTGAGGGTTCATTTTTAATGATGTCCTCATGCCAGCGATATTCGTATAACTTAAAACCTTGTTCATATCTGCCAGCGTGTAAGTGTTTAGAGGCTAGGCTAAATTGCTCTTGGGGGTTTACAGTAGTAATAGTATGGCTTCCTCATCGTCTAGTTCTGCTTGTCGTTTGGCTTCGAGTATTGCAATCTCCTGCTCTAAGCGGAGTTTTGCTTCTCTCATTGCTACTGCGGTTTGCAGGTCTTGTTGCTGTCTAACAAGATTAGCGATGTATCGGTCAATATTTGCTAGGTTTGACGGTATATCAACGCTAACTTCTTGATTGGATTGTACTTTATTTTGTTGTATTGGCGCAACTGGTTTAGGGTCAACTAAATCAGCAATAGTTTGCTTACGATTTTTTGCATCTGCTTTAAGTGCTTCAATGCGTTTTTCTTCAGCTTTTCTACGCTTTTTATCTAATGCTTTGTAGCGCTTCCATTCTTCTGGTGTCCAACCATCACCACCTGTAGGGCCAGAAGGCGTAGGTGGAGTGATAACAATCTGAAATGCGTTATTTTGAAACGCAGTAGGTTGAAAAGCAGTTTGAAACATTAGGCCGTGTAACTACCGCTAGAAGTAAACGACAATATAGTGTTGCTACCTGAAGTAGTAACTGTAGGGCTTCCAGTAGTTGTGCCTGAATATGAAGCCGTTGGGACAGAAACAATAACAATACCTGAACCGCCTGCTCCTGATGTAAATCCACCTGAATCATTTACATCTCGAACGCCACCACCACCACCACCTGTGTTTGCAGTTCCGCTTGTTGCTGGGGTAAATCCTTGAGAATTTCCAGCACCACCACCACCAGTACCACCTGCACCATTTGATGTGTTGCCACCACCACCACCACCGCCAGCGTAATAAACTGATGAGCCAGTAATAGTAGAAATTGCCCCTATACCACCATTACCGCCAGTATTTCCTGAATCTGCACCACCAACAGCACCTGCTCCACCGCCACCTGCGCCATTTGCATTTCCTGAGTTATTGCCACCAGCGTATCCTTGTCCAGTAGTTCCTGAACCACCTGTGCCGCCATTATATGAACCGCCACCACCTGAACCGCCTGATTTTGCGGCAAGCCCGCTATATGCTCCGCCACCACCACCGCCAATAGCAGTTTGACTAAAAGCACTTGAATTTGAACCACTATTTCCAGCTACACCTGCTCCACCAGAATCAGTAACAGCCGCACCACCAGCCCCTACTGTAATTGTATAAGCTGTTCCAACAGAAAGCGTTGTTGAACCAGTAAGAAGTCCACCACCGCCACCACCAGCACCAACTCTAGCACCACCAGCGCCACCGCCAGCAACTATTAAATAAGATGCTGAATAAGTTTGACTAGTAATGCCAGTCCAAGCTACTCCTGACCATATTTCAGCTTGATTTAATGTGGTGTTATAACCAAATTGCCCCAGCGCAGGACTTGACGGCCTACCAGCAGTAGTCCATTGTGCAGGAGCAATACTTCGTGTGCCGTCAATAATTACAGTCATTACACTACCTCAACCCAAGAAGTTGTTGGCTCATCCCATTTGTATGCTTTGCCATCTTCAGGCATGGGTGTTGGTGCTTCCCAAGTCCAAGTGTCTTTATTTAAAGTCCAACTTGCAAAAGGTTGTGGCGCATAAAACACATCATTAGCTTGGTCGTATGTGTAACCTACACCAGCATAGTTGCCACGCAAAGGTGTGCCACCCAATAAGTGCTTGCCACCTATTGTGTTGTAGCTAGTTTGCAGCCAAGTGCCAGGACTTGAATCTACGAATGTTGTAAAAAAGTCAGGTTCAGCAACGATTACTTGCGTTACTTTACCATCTACTACTTTTGCAAAATGTCCCATAATTAACCTACCATCCAAGTTGTTCCATTGTCATAAACTGGCACAGTAATAGCGCCACCACCAACTACTGCTGTTAAAGCAACAGGCGTTAAAGCATTAGAAACAAATGCCCTTCTTCCTGCTGTTCCTGCTGCTGGTAAAGTTGATACTGTATAAACAGGCATTTTTACCCAACCAGCAAATGTAGAATTTTGGCTTGTATCAATAGTTAATGCAGTTGTAGTGCCATTAGTTTGCACTACCAACTGACCTGATGTATCAGGATTTACGCTAAACGCTGTTCCGCTAGTTGTTCCTGCTGAAATTATGGTACTCATGCTGTGTAGCTTCCTGATGAGGTAAATTTAATTACTGTATTAGAACCACTTGTAGTCACAATTGGACTACCTGTAGTTGTGCCTGAATAATTAGATGTTGGAACAGAAATAATAACTACTCCTGAACCTCCAGCACCACCAGCATAACCAGTTGACCCATTTCCAAAGCCACCACCACCACCACCACCTGTGTTGGCTGTTCCTGCTGTACCTGCTCCTGAATTAGAGCCTGCTCCACCACCGCCATTTCCACCTGCGCCAGCAGTTCCACCAGTATATGTTCCGCCACCACCACCGCCTGCATAAGTTACTGATGAGCCAGTAATTGACGATGCTGTTCCGTTTCCTCCAGCTCCACCAGTAGTGTTTGTTCCATTAGCACCTACAGCACTAGAGCCACCTCCACCACCACCACCATAATTAGGGCTTGAAGAGCTTCCAGTTCCTCCAGAATTTCCTTGGCCGTTAGTTCCTGAGCCACTTGCCGCTTCAGCTCCACCACCGCCTGAACCGCCTGACAAACCAGCGTTTACATATCCTCCCCCTCCGCCACCACCTAAAGAAGAAAAACCAAAAACACTTGAATTTGAACCTGTAACGCCAAAATTTGGCGCAAGTGCTCCAGTTGCTCCAGCTCCACCAGCACCAACAGTAACTGAATAAGTATTTCCTAAAGTTAAAGTATTAGTTCCAGTTAAATATCCGCCTGCTCCGCCTCCACCAGCATCAGAAGAGCCACCACCGCCTCCACCCCCAACAATTAAATAAGATGCTGAATATCCAACAATCATATTTCCAGTAACAGCGGGAATAGTAATAGTATTTGTTCCAGCTACGGCTGGTACTGCTAGAGTAATAGCGCCACTTGTATCACCTGATATAACGACTGAACTCATTAAATTACCACCCATCTTGAGCCTGACGGCACGGTTACAGACTGCCCTGAAGCTACTGTTACAGGGCCTACGGACATTGCATTATAGCCACTTGTAATAGAAAAACTTGCGCCAATCGAGGCGTTTGACTGCAATATGCCATTGCTTGCAGATAAGTTTGGAGCAGTTAATGTTGAGTTAGCATAAGTAAAGCTAGATGAAGCACCAAAAGCACCAGCATTGTTGTATTGCACTTGAGTTGTAGAACCAGCAGGAGTAGCCGCTACTGTTGCCCAAGTACCATCACCACGCAAATAAGTCGCAGAAGATGGAGTTCCTGTAACAATACCCACAGCAGTTGCAGAGCTTAATAAGTTATTTGAAGAAGCAGTAGAGCCAGCAGGCAAAGTAACAGCAGTATTAGCCGTAGCTGTATAAGATTGTGTAAATGCACCTGCATGGGTTAAATTACCAGCAACAGTAATGGTATTTGAACCGTTATTGACGCCTGTACCACCATAAGTGCCACCAATTAAACCAACATCTCCAGAACCTAATAAAGAAACTCCAGCAACAGTTTTAATGTTTGTGCCGCTTACTAATGTGGCTTGTTTACCATTAAATGTTGACCAGTCTGTAGATGACAAAGCACCACGATTAGAAGCTGAAGCAGTTGGTACTTGTAGCGTGATTACAGGGGTTGTAGTACCTGTAGCTACAGTAGATGATAGGTCAGTACCAGTTGTGCCTAAAGTCAGCGCAGCTACGCTTGTAACTGTTCCGTTAGTATTGGATTTACCATTAAATGTATTCCAATCAGTTGATGTCAAATAACCGCTTACAGAAGTCGTTGCGGCTGGCATAGAAATAACTGGTGCTGTACCACCACTTGAAACTACAGGGCTTGTTGCAGTAACTCCTGTAACTGTTCCTGTATTTCCTGTTAATAGAACTCCGTTAGCTGTTACTGTGCCTGTCGTAGCCAATGCGCCTGTACTAGACAATTCCATTAACTTAGTTGTTGCTAAGCCTGCATTAAACCATTGAAAGCCATCACCGCCAAAGTCGCTAAAACGACCCCAACCTGTTGAATAATCCATTACAAGACCATCTGTAGGAGATGAACCTGTAAATGTGCCAGTAATGACAATGCCAGCAGATGATGTGACATTAGTCAAATTAGTGACATTAGCTGTCAATACATCAAAAGTACCATCACCAGCAGTTGAACCACCGATTGCTACTGCATTTAATGTACCACCAGTAATCGTTACATTATTAGCATTTTGCGTTGCAATAGTTCCTGCACCTAAGCCAGAAAGAGTAATGTTAACTGCGCCTGTTTGACCATTTACGCTTGTAACAGCGTCAGTATTGTCTATTTTTTGCCATGCTGTGCCGTTATATACAGCCCAATCGCTAACTTTCCAATCAGTAATACCATTGAGATTAGTGCTACCAGCAACGCTAACGACATAATAATATCCTTTAGTACCCACGCTGGAAGTGAGTGTAGGGCTATTTGTAGTGGCATTCCATGTTCCTTGATAGTTCAAGTCACCTAATGGGGGAAGCTGAGATAATGGTACTTGTCCACCAGAGTCTAAAGTCGCTACACCATTAGCAACACCAGCATCTAAAGATGCAGCAGTACCAACACCGACTAAAGTATGGGTAGCGTTCCAATCTGACGGCCTAACTACCGATGTGTCAGTCCCATCAGGTATCGTTGAAACCTTACTATGTGTGACGGATATTGTCATTGAACACCTATAATTTTGCCATCAGCGCCACGAATAACTTGCTTTGGTCTATTGTGTTGTTCATTAATAGTATTTACTAAAGAACTAATAGCTTGAGCCATTTGTTGATTTCCTTGTCCGATTGCGTTGGCAATAGGCTGTAGGGGATGTTCCATTGAGTGCGCTAAATCTTCTTCTGAAAAATAAGCCTGCGTTCCATCATCTACACCAGCAGATATTCTAGCAGTTTCAATCTTAGCGCCATTGTTGATATGAGCTAACAATACTTGCGTGTTGCGCTCAGTCATCATCTTCATTTGTGCTACTTTTGACTGCATTTCTAAGTCTGCTTGATTGCGCTGTGATTCCAACTGGAATTTAAGTTGATTTTCTTGCGCCTGGTACTCTTGTTTAGCCTTTTCTAACTGCATTTGACCTTGCAACTTAGCCTGTTCAACTTGTGCTTGCATTTGAATCTGTTGCATTTTAGCTTGATTATCCATCTGTGCCTTCTGAATTTCAGGAGGAGGTGGCTTAGGCTGACCTTCAGATTGTTTAGCTTGTTCACGCAATTTATCAGCAGTTTCGTCAATAATGCCTTCTAACTGTTTGCCTGCTTTGAAGGCTGTTACACCAAATTTAAGCATTTCAATCGCCATAGGTGCGAGTTCAGGCTGTGCTTGAATCATTGGCACGGCTTGTTGAAAGAATGAACCTACAGCTTGCAAAAATGCCATTCTATCGGCTTTTTCTTGCTGTTCATCTTGGTAAATCATTGAATCAGAAGTCACTTCAATACGGAAGTTTTTGCTGGCTTCATCACGCAACAACTCTAATGCTTGTGGAATTAACTGTTTATCTTGGTCAGATAATTGCATTGCACCAGAAATCTTGACAATCGTTTCATCTGTAAAATGATTGCAGATAATCTGTGCTTTAATTGACAATAAGCTAGTAGCAAAGTCAACTACTGCGTGTTGCTGAGTCTTTAAGCGACCCATAGCGTTGTTTGACTTGATAATTTGTGCGCCAAGCGTTTCATTAGGGTCAGTCTGACCACGCTGAATGTCGGCAATACCCATTAATTCATATATTTGAGCTTTTACTTGCTCCATTGCTGTGTAGCAAGACTGCAATGCAGTAGCAAATGGGGTAATGTCAACTAAATCAATCGCACCTTTCATGCCTTGCTTTTCAGCAAATGCCATCCAGTTGTGTACAGGTATTAAAGTGTTGTTTTCGCCTTCAGAAAATAAGCGTTGTAATTCACTAGATGAAGCGTCATAGACACCACGCACTTTTAAAGCGTTGATTAAACCATCAATACGGTCACATAAAGCGTCTAATTCTCTAGCTTGGTCTTGATATATAACAAAGTCAGGAATAGGCTCTAAAGAGTCTGTAGTGAGTGTTGCATATAGTGGTTTAGGGCAAGGCCAAAAGTTTTCAAGCTGTAAAGGGTCATCTCTTTCATCAAGAATCTTTCCTAATGACTTGCTAATCCATAATACTTTGCCTGTTTCTTTGTCCCAGATTTCGTATATTAGCGCTTCATATACTCCATCATCTGACTTATAAGATTGTTTTAAATCATCAGGTTTTGTATCCAATGGGATTTTATAGCCTAATTCTTCGCCAAAACGCTCAACCAATGCCGAGCGTGACATATATACTCTGCGCCATACGGCTGTGACTTCTTCCCAGGTTCTAGCAATCGTATGTCCAAAATCTTTCCAATGGACATAATCAACAGGGCAACACTCATACTCAATGCGTTCTTGAGATTCGTTTTCAATACCACTTTCTGTTTCAGCTTCATCACTATCTTCTGTGATTTCATAACCATCTTCAGGTTCATCAGCTTGTTCGCCTACAATATGTGGCTCATAGCGCACCCAAGCTACACCACGACCACCCAATAAGCGGTCTAGCACAGCGTTATTCATAGCTGATTTGTAGTCACCATAGTGTTCTAATTCAAACTCTAACGCCCGTTCTAACATCATTGAGGCTACACGACCAATAGGGTCGCTATCTCTAAATCTACGGCTTACATCAGGTCTAGGAAGTCTAGCAAAGATAGCTGGCTGGATGGTTTGAACATTAGACCAAAGAATATTAAATCTAGCATTAGGATTGCGGTCATAACGACTATCATCCTTGTATTTCTTTACAATGCGGTCAACTCTGGATTCCCAACGCTTATATGAGCGTTCATAGCCCATTACTGTTTTGTACCAATCTTCATAACTGTGGTTTACAGTTGCCTTATCATTCGCCATTAATATCTCCTATTCACTATCGTTTTTGTGTCTTTCCACATATCGTTTAGTGATACTTCCGTCTGTCCTACAAACAGCCCTTTAATCGAGTCATCTTTATGGGGCAACTTAGCTTCTTCTTTCCAAGCAATACTTAGCATCCTAAAAGCATCTGCACCATGAGAAGTCCAATCGTGTCTAGGTTTATCCCTAAAGACCTTCTTGTCCTCATCGTACTCACGCTGGTATTGCCGTAAACATTCAATGCCATCCTCACATCTATGGTCAAACCAAGCCCTTGTTAAAGCTAATCGAGTTGCTTGTATTCCATCTTGCAATGACAACATTGGTACAATTTTCATAGATTTTAACGCAATTTTGTCTGAAAGTTGCTCAATTATGCTTCTATTTGAAGCTAAAGTCTTAGCACGAGCATCATGGGGTAAATAATGAGTGCCGTAGTGATAGCCTCTTTCGTGTTCTCTGTTTGCAATAATGCCAGCATAGAAAGCTACTGGTTGACCATTGGATGAATGGTAATCAAGCATACGAATCTCGCCATGCACGACTTGAAACCACCAAATAGCGGTATCGTCTGAATAACCCAAGTCCCATGCTGTATGCACAGGAAACATAGGGTCATAGTCAACATTAGTAACTCTGCCTTGGTCGGTAAGTTGGCGCATCTCTTTGCCGTAGAAAGCGCCTAAAATGGCTGATTCAAAGTCACACTCAAACTCTTGCAAGTATTGGTCTTGCGTCATTGACTTGGCAGCATCATCTAACTCACTCTTAGGCAGTAAGCCTGTTTGACTAGCCCTTAGAGTCTTGGCATACCAATCGTCTGACTTAATGGCGTTGCTATAGATGTCCCAGAAGGCGTTATGACCTTTAGGCGTTCCAATAAAAACTGCCCATCCGAGTCTATCTGCCAGCAAAGGCCGAATAATCTCACCCCAAATACGAGGGCGCATATCTGCATATTCATCTAAGACAATCCCATCAAGGTATAAACCACGAAGAGAGTCAGCATTATCAGCACCAAACAACCTAATCCTTGCGCCATTTATAAGTTCCACCCATAGTTCAGATTGATTAGCTTTAGCCATTACAGGCTTACTAAATCTTAATAGGTAGTCCCAGGCGATATTCTTGGCTTGGCTGTAATATGGTGCAACATAAGCGTAGCGACCATCATTTTTGCCCTCTATTAGGGCTTTATAGATTAATTCATTAATGCAGCTAACAGTTTTGCCACATCTACGGTGGGCAACAATAACAGCCCAACGCTGCTGTCTTTCATGGAAATCTAGGAATACATCACGAGGTTGGTAGTCTAACTCTACCTCTTGGACTATTTCTTCCAAGACACCACCATGCGTACAGGAACATCCTCATTACCTTCAAGGGTAGTATTAGAAAGGTCAGGAGCAACCTTTTTAAGCAATATTTCAGCAGCTTTAAGTTGAGTGGGCTTCATATCAATCTCATCGTTTACATGCTTTACAAGCCTATCAATGATATTGGCTATCTGAATTTTATCTTTCCAAGCCTGCGTGAGGTTTAGTTTCTTCCTAGCAGCCATATTGAACCCCATAAGCATTTAATTCTTGTTTTAAGAGCTGTTCTATTTTGGGGGATTTTCTAATATTTGTTAAAACTGATGGAAACATGGTGTTATATAGGGAATTAATACATGCCTTCATAACCTTTCCATAAGTGCCATCTACATCACTAATACTTGCTTTTAAAGTACCATGTTTGCTGTTCTTATACCAAAAGGCAAACTCACCCATGTATTTTTGTATTGCTTGATAGTTTTCTGTAGCAATTTCTAATAATGGTCTTGGAATAGGTAATGGCATTTCTAATTGGTATTGAGCAGGGGTCTTTTCCATTCTCCCTACAACATTAGTTAAATTAGGTGTGCTAGAAATTAAATCGAACTCTATTTGATAAGCGTATTCCTCATCACAAAAATAAGCTATTTTTTTCTTAATTATATTTAAACCAGAATTGCGTATCTTATTGATTTTATGGCATTTATACGAGCATACCCCTTTCAAGGCTTCCTTTTCATGCTCATGGATTCTATCTTGTGTGCCTTTCCCAATATAAAACACCTCATTGTTACGAGGGTCTATTAGTTGGTACACATACCATTTGTATTCTTTTTTGTCCATATAATCTCAAGTAATTGATTTATAAGGGTTTAATTCTACTACAGTTTAGCCAACAATATCAGGGTCGTGGTATTTGTTCATAGCCTTAGACAATGCTTCTTTACGCTTTAGTCTTTGATTAACCTTCTTATTGAGTATGTCAGTCTTACTATTAACTGTTTCTTCAGGCTTCTTTGTATTTGGGCGGCCTACTACAGACTTATTAGTAAACATTACATTTCACCCATTTCAGCTTTTTTAGACTCTTTTTTAACATCTGTCTTTTCTTCGGCTGATTTCATGTGTTTAGCGTATTGTTCTTCTAATTTAGCTTTACGACTGCCTTTAGAGTGCGCCCGTTGTTCACTTAATGCGATTGCCAATGCTTGTTTCTTAGGTTTTCCTGCGGCAACTTCAGTTTTATAGTTTTTACCTACGCTTTGGGCTGACCCACTTTTGTCCATTGGCATGATTATTCCTTAATAATGGCGAGCAAATTCACCGTGTAATTTATTTCTTGCTTCAATTATAGCTATTTTTGCTTTTTCAATCTTATCAAAATAACCTATTGTGTATCTTTTATTTGGGGTTTGTATGTTTGCAACCCATTTTTTATGGGTTTTATGCCAAGAAACTCCCTTTACACCAGATTTATTGTTAATTGATAATTTTGAATTTTGACAATTTTCAGCGTTTGTAGCTTGGCGCAAATTTTCAATGTGGTTATTTAATGTATTTCCATCAATATGGTCTACTTGAATTGGTAAAAATCCATAATTGTATAAAAATATAAGCCTATGAATTAAATAGTTTTTATTATCAATTCTTACCCTTAAATACCCATGTTTTTCTAAAGTTCCAGCAATTTGACCGTTTAAATGGTTTTTACTTCTTCCTATAGAGTCAACAGTTTTGTTTTTCCATAACAAATTGCCGTCTTTGTAATCAAAGATTTCTTGTAAATATTTTTGGGTTATAATTTTTGAATCCATTGCAACTCCTTAACAGTTCATTGGTAGAAACCCTTAAGAAACTTCAATTTCTTAGGGGTTTTGCTTTATAGATTGTAACAAATCTTCAGCCTCTTGTACAGAATTGACCCTAGCGAGCATACCGCCAGTCCAGGTAGCAAAAAACTTAATTTGCTGGGGTGTAAACTTTTTGTCAGCGCCACTTTTAACTTCTAGTAAAATAGTTTGTCCGTCAAAACCTACAAGTAAATCCGTCATTCCTTTGCCTACAGCAGACAAATCAACGACAGTAGCCCCCATTGAGCGTAGTTTATTTACTACATCCTTTTGAATTAAATCAACTTTTTTAATATAAGACATAATTGTATGTTAGTGTTCTTTTACTTGTTAAGGGGAATTTAATGTACCATTTAAGCGATGAAGAATGGATTGCAGTCTGGAAAGAATGTGGTTCAGCCGTTGTAATGGCAACAAAAAT
>Ga0208622_1000119_pt1 | contig 36166 bp, 30 predicted proteins | sample CryBogCBH12Jul09_FD_184621 | JGI IMG/M metagenome (GOLD analysis project Ga0208622, IMG submission 184621) | Freshwater microbial communities from Crystal Bog, Wisconsin, USA - CBH12Jul09 (SPAdes) | ecosystem: Environmental > Aquatic > Freshwater > Lake | place: Crystal Bog, Wisconsin, USA... | reverse complement strand
TATGAGTACCGAGCCCTTCGCAACCAACTCAAAGCGGTGGTGGGCTCTGGGCGTGCTCTCGATCATTCAGATGATGGTTGCACTGGACGTCACCGTCATTAACTTGGCCCTCCCTCGAGCACAAGTGGCCCTTCACTTCACCAACGCGAATCGCCAGTGGCTCGTTACGTCGTACGCACTCGCGTTTGGCTCGCTCCTTCTCCTCGGCGGGCGGTTGTGTGACCTCTACGGACGCCGAATCATCCTCATCATTTCTCTCACTGGATTTGCCATCTCCTCAGGACTAGGCGGTCTGGCACATACCTTCACAACTCTGGTGGTCGCACGGGCCTTTCAGGGCGGTTTTGGTGCATTTCTGGCCCCAGCGGCCCTCGCGGTCCTGACGACAACATTCACCCAACCCAAGGAGCGGGCCAAGGCCTTTTCTATCTTCGGGGCCATTGGGGGATCAGGCGCGGCAATTGGTCTCTTGCTCGGAGGCGCTCTTACGCAGTACGAGTCGTGGCGTTGGTGTCTCTTTATCAACGTCGCCTTCGCTGTCGTCGCTCTCATTGGCGTTTTCTTCTTTGTCGAAAATACGAAGGTCCGACTCCACACACAGCTCGACGTACTGGGAATGATTCTGGGCAGTGGGGGACTCTTTCTCCTGGTCTACGGTTTCGGACACGCGGTGCAGACCAGTTGGCTGAGCCTTCCGACCTGGGGGAGCCTCGCAGGAAGCGTCATAGCGATCTGGCTCTTCATTCTTTGGCAGCAACGAGCACCGAGCCCGCTGCTCCCACTGCGTCTCATCATCAATCGAACGCGCGGTGGTTCGCTCGTCGGACTTTTCCTCACCAGCATCGGCATCTTTGGTATTTCGCTTTTCCTGGCGTATTACATGCAGAACCAGCTGGGGTACACCCCACTTCGAACGGGTATTTACTTTTTGCCAATGGTGCTCGCACTGGGACTTTCTGCATCAGTCGCATCGGCACGGCTACTCGCAAAAACCGGTCCGCGTCCACTTATCCCTATTGGCATGTTATTGGCAATGATGGGAATGATTCTCTTCACGACGTTGCCGCTTTCGAACGACTACCTCGGACACGTACTTCCAGGACTTGTCCTAACAGGGTTGGGTCTCGGGCTCATTTTTGCTCCCGCCACCGCCAGTGCTACCGCCGGCATTCGACCTCGAGACGCAGGCGCGGCGTCGGCACTGGTAAATACCACTCAACAAATAGGTGGATCCATTGGTACAGCACTACTAAACACCATTGCCGTGTCAGTGACTTCGCGTGTACTGCAATTCGATAATTCAAAAATGATTCACGTGAGCACCTTGATGAGCAATCGCGCAACACTGCACGGATTCCACGTGGCATTTTGGTGGGTCGCTGGATTCTTTGGCGCTGGAGCACTCAGCACAATTGGACTCCTGGAATCAGGTGTGCCCGACCTCGAGCCCGACTTACTGCCGCTGATCTAAACCAGGGGCCAGGGATACGGCGGCCACTCAGCGTCCTCATCAGGGTGAGGATAAATGGCATTCTCCGCGAGACCGTGTGCCCTCATCTGAGTCAGCGCTAGTTCGTGAGGATTCAGCCACGAGCCGACGTCGCCCGTCTCGCCAGAAGCGAAGCGAAATAATTTTTCGACGAGCTCGGGCTTTACTTCGATGCCCGCGTACTCCCAGATAACAGTGCGAAGTTTGTCTTCTTCGTGAAAGCACAGACCATTGTCGATAGCCCAACAACGAGTGCCGTCAAAAATGACGTGGCCAGATTTACGGTCCGCGTTGTTGGCCACAACGTCGAACGCACAGAGTTCGCCAAACCAGTCGTGAAGGGTTTCGTTCTCTCGAAGAGTGAAGTAGTGGTCTTCCAAGTTGTCGTCGACCCACCACTGAAATGACCCAGGGCCAAAGGGACCGTCGTCTCGTGCCACGGTTACCGGCACCAGGTCGAGGCCCAGGGCGACGTTGAGTTCATACGCGGCAACTTCGCGACGCCAGAGTCCGTCGGGAAAGTCCCAGAGGGGCCGCTCACCAGCTTCAGCTTTGTAGCACGCCAGCCCAGTCAGATTTTCGTAACGAAGCGTGACGAGGAGCGCCTGATTTGATGAGCCTGATACCCGGCCCTCTACCTCAATACTTCCCTGGGTGAGGAGGAGACGTTGCTCGTCACGGTCCATAGTTAGCGAGTGGGTGGGCGAAAACCGTTGGTGCGTGGGCAGTCGTGACCGTTGGGATCAAGCGGGCCTGAGCAAAGGGGGCACGGAGGGCGTCCCGCTTCGATGAGTCGAGTAATCGCAATCGCGAGAGCCCCCGCCCACTCCTTGGTGAGAGTGAGGACAAGTTCGTCATCATCTTCAAATGATTCAAACGTGACTTCGATTGTCTGAGTCTCGTCGTCGATGGCGACCGCAATGTCTCCCACCGCAAAATCGAATTCGTACTCTGGCTCGAGACTCAAGTCGTCGGGCAAGTGACCGGGGCGACCGAGTTCGCGAATAACTTCGCTCAACCATTCAGCCAACGCTCCGAGTTGCTGCTTCTCGCACTTGAGAATGACAAGTCGCTTGCCTTCGCGTGCTTGGAGCAAGAAGAGTCGATTGCCGACTTCGCCCCGCACTCCAACCATCACGCGATCAGGATTTGAAAATACGTACTTCATGAGACAATGAGTTCTTTCAAGTTGGAAGTGTTATTCACACTAAGGACAATTGGTCCATGTCCCGACAGGGCAATGGCGCTCACCGAGCAGGTGGAAATTACTGTGCGCTGAAACAGGTCGAGTGGAACTCCCTGTGCGTACGTGACGGCAGCTTTGATGGGGTCAGCGTGAGAAACCACAACGATGGTCTTTCCCCGGTGAGCGGCGGCGAGCTTTTCCAGTGTGTTCCACATTCGAAGCTGCATTTCGGTGAAGGACTCGCCGTTGGGAAAGCGGAAGGACGAAGGAGCGTTCTGCACTGTTCGCCACTCGGGCTTCCTTGAGAGCAGGGAGAGTTTCTTTCCGGTCCAGTCGCCAAAGTCACATTCGAAGAGACCCTTGTCGGTGACGACCTTGAGGCCGAGTGACTTCGCAATTGGGGCTGCCGTTTCACGCGTACGTTCCAGCGGTGATGCATAAATTGCAACAGGCTTTTTGGCGAGTTCGGAGATTCTCGCAGCGACGGTGTTGGCCTGTTCAATGCCACGCTCAGACAGGTGCAGTCCAGGTGCTCGTCCGGGGAGCAGCGTTCCCGTTGTTGATGTAACGCCGTGGCGAACGAGCAGAAGCGTGGTGAGTGATGACGGACTCATTAGTTCGCAACTACCGGAATGCGTCGAGGTCCGGGTGCCGCAGTTTCGGGCCAGCGCTTGCGAGAGAGTTGGGCCAACTTGTGTAGGAGCGCAACAGCACCCGGGTCGTCATCACCGGGGCGGGTTTCAATGAGCCCCTTCTCCTTCAGTGCGTCCATCAAGGCGCGTCCTTCGTCGGTGCGGACAATGACGAGTGTCCAGTCTCCGAAGGCCCCAATTCCACCGGTTGAAATGTCGGCGTGCTCGGCTGAAAAGTCAGGGCAGTGGTTGCAACCTTCGCGAGTGAATGCGTGCGCTTCCTTCAGGGGCACTTCGTGGAAGGCACCATCGTGGGTCCAAATCTGGAAGACACCCTTGATGTTCATCTTCTTAATGTCACTGCGCTTGATGTTGTACTTCGCTTCGAATAGTTCCTCGAAGATGCGGTCGTCGAACGTCTTTGAGCAGAGAAGACCAATGGTGAGTGTCGAAAGGCGTCGAGCAATCTTTCCGGACTTACGCGACTTCATCACGATTGGCGCAGACGCCATGCAACCCATGCCGACGACAGCAATACGCTCGGCCCCCGCTTCCACAGCTTTGGGGTAGGCGAGAAGATTCGGGCTATAGGTGTAACGAGACTTGGCGGTGTCGAGCACTTCATCGCGAGTTCGAACCATGCGAGGCTCGGCGCGCCACGTCGTGCCGTCACCTTCGAGTCCACTGGTTAGTGCGGCGTCAATGATGTCGTTCTCGAGCGCGTAAATAAGTAACGTCGAGACGAATCCACCGTCTTGACCGTTCTCGACAATGGCGGGGTCACTGGAGCGAGCAAGGAACACGTCACCAATGCCGTAGACTTCGTCGTCGGTGCGCTCGCGGGCGTAACGAACCGTGTCTGCTTCTGACTCCCAATTGCGAAAGCGCGGGCACGCCCGGGTGCACAGGGTGCAGCCGGTTTCGCCGTGCGTACAGGAATTGAACGAACCATCAACATCGAGGTGGAAAGGCTTATAGGCACCTTCGGTGGACTTGTAGTCGAGTACGTCGTGAGGGCAAGAAATCACACAGGCGGCACACCCGGTGCAAAGTCCTGACGTCACAACTTCATTAAAGAGTTCTACCCACTGAGGTTTGTCAATAGCCATACCTCAACACTAGTTAACGATTGCTTCAACGTCACGAGGCGGTACGCTTCGTTGCCATGCCTGAAATTCTCGAAGTCGAGTCGTATCGAGCGCTCGCTGACCAGCTCGTCGGCGCAACCATTACTAAGGGGTGGGCCGATGCGTACGTCGCGAAGAAATTGACTTCTCCCGCCGCCTGGGCCAAGACGGTAAAGGGCCTCACCATCACCGGGACCTCACGCCGGGGAAAACTGATGTTGATTGAAACGTCCGGACCAGAACTTGGAATGCGATTTGGGATGACTGGCGTGCTACTGATTGACCACGACGCCGGCATCGATGGACTGTTTTACGGACCACACACGTATAAAGAAGAGTGGATCAGGGGAGGGCTGGCGTTCAGTGACGGGCGAAAGCTCCTGATGCACGACCCTCGTCGTTTGGCGAGATTTGAAATCAATCCCGACTTGAAGGAACTTGGTCCTGACGCACTCAGTTTGACGCGTCGAGAGTTCGACGATGTGGTGCACATCAATCGAGGCGAAGGGCCAGCAATTAAAGCCAGGCTCCTCGATCAATCGGTGGTTGCGGGGGTAGGAAATCTGCTGGGCGACGAGATGTTGTTCCGTGCCGGCATTGATCCACGAACACCAACGGGCACGCTCTCAAAGGACGAAAAGGACCGGCTCTTTCGTGCCTTTGGCCAAACAATGCGAACGCTCAAAAAACGTGGGGGATCTCACTTGGGTGACCATATGGACGGTAGGCATCCGTCAGGTGTTTGCCCTCTTGACGGTGGAGAAATGCGAAGTGCCACTATCGGTGGTCGCACGACGTATTGGTGTTCAAAACACCAGAATTAACAAATTCTTACCTTAAAAAGGCCCGATTGGGTCAGTGCTGGGCATTCTGACTACAAGAATGGATGCCATGACTTCATTCATTACCCAACACGGCTACCTCGCGCTGGCAATCATTGGCGTTCTCACGTCGGCCTGCATTCCACTGCCTACTGAAGCGGCCTTCGGCCTGGGCGGCGCGCTCGCCTCAGCGGGGTTTGGTGGGATGCACCACTTGTCACTCGCGTGGGTAATCATCTGGGCGACTTTTGGTTCGGTGATTGGATCGATTATTTCTTACGAAGTCGGTCGCTCCCTCGGTCGCACAATCGTGGACCGTTACGGTAAGTGGCTCCTGCTCACTCACAAGGACCTTGACGCGGCAGACCGCTTCTTTGCGAAGTATGGCGCATGGTCAGTACTTATTGGTCGAGTTATTCCCGTTGTTCGCAGCTTCATTTCAATTCCCGCCGGACTTGGCGAGATGAAGCGAGGTCGCTTCATTGTCATTAGCGCCATTGGAAATGCGGCGTGGGCGAGTCTGCTTTCGGGCCTCGGTTACGCGGCCGGTTCGAACTGGCAGAAGGTGTCAAAGGACTTCCACGCCCTGGTCTACCCAATTGCGGCACTCGTTGTCATTGTGGTGGTGGCATTCTTCTGGCACCGGATTCGTACTGTGCGCCGCCACAACGCCGCTTAAGACTGCAGTCGGTCTAAGACTTTGGCGGCGTGGCCGTCAGCACGCACCCCGTACCACGCGTGTTCTACTTTTCCGGTTGGTCCAATGATGAAGGTCGAACGGATAACGCCAATGACTTTTTTGCCGTACATCATCTTTTCGCCGTAGGCCCCAAACTTCTCCATCGTCTTCTTGGTGGGGTCACTCAGCAAGTCAAAGCCGAGACCGTACTTCTCGCGAAATGAAATGTGCTTAGCGCCACCGTCGGGCGAGACGCCAATGACCCGCACGTCGAGAGAGGAAAAGTTCGACAGCTCGTCATTGAACTGACAGGCTTCCTTGGTGCAACCGGGAGTGTCGTCGGCGGGGTAGAAGTACAACACGAAACGCTGACCCAGTAAGTCCTTGGAAGAAACTTTGTTGCCGTCCTGATCGAGCAGGGTGAATGCTGGTGCTTTTTTGCCAACTTCTAAGCGGGCCACTAGTCCTCCAGGTTTCTAGGGAAATTTCTGATTCCTCAAGTAGAATAGGCTAGAAGCTCTAGAAGTGAGCTTGGGCCCATACTTTCGAACGCCGGTTCCGGGTCCAACCGAGAAAAGACCCGTCCGTGAGTACCGAAACTCCTGAGTCGATGCCGTCCGCGGCCGACCAGTACGCCACTACAAAGACATTCGCCGAATTGGGCGTTGCCACTCCACTCGTTGAAGCCCTCAAAGAAAAGGGCATCCTTACCGCATTCCCGATTCAGGCAATGACCATTGCTGACGCCTTAGCCGGCCGTGACATTTGCGGTAAGGCAAAGACCGGTTCTGGAAAGACCCTGGGTTTTGGACTGCCAATGCTGCAGCGCGTTGCTGAGTCCGATGGATTTAGTAACGAAGGAAGCGGACCAGCTCGCCCACGCGGCCTAGTGCTCCTACCTACCCGCGAACTTGCCGTCCAAGTGCACGAGGTTCTTGAGCCACTCGGAAAGGCTCTCGGTCTTCACGTCAACGCGGTGTACGGCGGTGCCGACATTGAAAAGCAAGTCAAGTCCCTAAAGAAGGGCTGTGACATCATTATCGCGACGCCGGGACGTCTCATTGACCTCGGGGACCGTGGTGAACTCAATGTGGAAAACCTTGATGTTCTGGTGCTTGACGAAGCGGACCGAATGGCCGACATGGGCTTTATGCCCCAGGTCGAGTGGGTCCTACGTCGCATCGCCGAACATCCGCACCAGACACTGCTGTTCTCGGCGACATTGGATGGTGCCGTCGACCGCCTGGTGAAGCGCTACTTAACCGATCCCGTATTCCATGAAGTAGCGAGTGACTCACAAACTGTTTCATTGATGGTGCACCACTTCCTCAACGTGCATCAAATGGACCGTGTAAAAGTTGCCGCAACTATTTGCAAGTCAATGAACAAGACAGTCATTTTCTGTCGCACCAAGCGTGGAGCGGACCGACTCGTCGAGCAGTTGCAAAAAGAGGGCGTGAACGCCGCGGCAATTCATGGTGACCTCAAGCAGTCACAACGTGAAAAGGCGCTGGCGGACTTCGCTGCTGACAAATTGCCGGTGCTGGTTGCGACTGACGTTGCCGCCCGAGGTATTCACATTGACGGTGTTGACTGCGTGATGCACTTTGACCCACCAGAAGATCACAAGGCGTATTTGCACCGCTCGGGACGTACTGCTCGCGCTGGTTCAACTGGTGTTGTGGTGTCGCTTCTTCTCTACAACCAAATTATTGAAGCTGAAGTAATTATGCGCCGAATTGCGCTGAAGCGCCCTATCGTGGAAATCTTCTCGAATAATCCCCACTTGAAAGATCTAGCCAACTGGGACCCAACCCTGGAGGAGTCGAAATAATGAGCAAGAAGAAACCTTCCGTTTCAATGTTCGAGTACAAGCCTGAACTTAAGAAGGCCCTCGTCGTTGTGGCCCATCCGGACGACATTGACTTTGGTTGCGCGGGCACCGTTGCCACCCTCACAGCCCACGGTGTTGAAGTCGTCTACTGCCTCGTGACATCGGGCGACGCCGGTGGAGACGCTTCAACGCACACGAAGGAAGAACGCGCTGCTATCCGCGAATCCGAGCAGACCAATGCGGCACGCGTTGTCGGCGTACAGACGCTGGAATTCCTTCACTACGCCGATGGCACTGTTGAGCCAACGCTGCAGTTACGAAAGGACATCTCTCGAGTCATTCGTAAGCACCAGCCGGACCTGGTGATCACCCAAAGTCCAGAGCGCAACTGGGAGCGAATCTACGGTTCACACCCTGACCACATGGCGGCAGGAGAGGCCACCGTTCGCGCGGTGTACCCCGATGCTCGAAACCCTCACGCATTCCCAGAACTGCTGCAGGAAGGCTTTCAGCCCCACACTGTTCCCGAACTATGGATAACTGGACTGAACCCAACGATGGCCGTCGACATTACAGAACAGTTCGACAAGAAAATTGAAGCACTTCGTCAACACGAGAGCCAAGTTGGCCATCGTGAGGACCTTCGAGCACTCATTAAGGACTGGGCCAAGCGCACCTCGAAGTCATTTGGGCTTCCTAAGGGAACCTTGGTTGAAGCCTTCAAGGTCGTCAACACGAAATAGTTTTTCCACCACTTCCGCTCTAGGGTGGTTTCGTGGGTACTTCGAAGAACCATCGTCGCACGCCAATTGGAGAACGCCGAAGTTCGAGTGGTGTGCGTGACCTCCTTGTCGGGGTGTCGAAGGACAACGCACTCGCACAAGTACTTGCCGGATTAACGCTCCTGGCTATTGCGATTCCCGAACAGCTCGCGACCGCTCAGTTAGCGGGTGCGCCCGCATTCAGCGCAATGATTGGCTTTATCGTCGCAGGGCTGGTCTTTTTTATCTTGGGTTCAAGTCCCGTGATGTCGGTCGGTGCAGACTCAACCATCGCACCCTTATTCGCCGCTTCTTTGGTTACCCTCGCGCCGCTTGACTCGGGGCATTACCTCGAACTCGCTGCTGCCACCGCACTCGTGACGGGACTGTTGGTACTAATTACTGGCCTCTTCAAGCTCGGCTGGATTGCTGACTTTTTGTCGCTGCCCATTGTGGCTGGCTTTATGTCGGGCATCGGATTGCTCATCATTGTCCATCAATTGCCCAAGGCTCTCGGCGTGCCCTCGGGTGGTGAGTCGTTCCTGTCGAGAATTATGTCGCTAAGTCACCACGTTCACCACGTTTCACCGTGGGCTATTGGAATAAGTGCGGCAACGGTTGCACTGCTCGTCATTGGTGAAAGGGTTAATGCGAAGTTGCCGTGGGCCCTCGTGGCAATTGCCGGATCCACAGTGCTGTCGGTATCACTGTCTCTGACGAAACACAACGTGAAGACCTTGGGAGTCGTGAGTGTCGGAGGCCCACAGTGGCGACTCGGCATACTGAATTTTCACGAATTAGGTATTGTCGCCACGACTGCCTTCACACTCTTTGTGGTCATCCTTTCTCAAACTTCAGCAACATCTCGTACGAGTGCAGACGAGTTAGGGGTCCGCGTCAACATCAACCGAGACTTCGTAGCGGTGGGTGGGGCAAATATTGCAGCCTCGCTCGTTGGAGCGTTCCCAGTGAATGCTTCGCCCGCTCGAACGACCGTGACGCGAATCGCGGGAGGAACGACCAAGCTTCCCGGACTGGTAGCAGTCACACTCGCGGTGGCCCTAGCTCCTTTCGCTGGTGAATTAAAGGATTTGCCACTGGCCGCGCTCGCTGGCGTTTTGTTCTTCGTAGCGAGTCGACTTATCAAAGTGGCGGAACTGAAGCAGGTATTTTCCTCGAGTCGAACTGAGTTTCTGCTCGCAGCGATTTCGCTCTTGGGCGTAGTTCTGGTGGGTGTTGAACAGGGGCTCGCTATTGCTGTGGGGTTGGCAATCCTCGAGCAAACTTGGAGGTCAGCGCGGCCTTCAATGGTGGAGATGGGACGCCGCCACGGAACAACTTCCTGGGAACCCTACAACCAACGAGGCGTCGATCGAGTCGATCACATCTTGGCAATTCTCTTCGATCAAGATATCTATTTCGCAAATGCGGGAGTCTTTCGAACAAAACTCCACGAACTGTTGTCGAAGTACCCCAAGACGAAGCACGTAATTGTTGACGCTGTTGCAATTTCCGATATCGACTTCACCGGAATGACCGTGCTCGCTCAAGTCGTGGCGGACTTAGCCCAAGACTCAATCTCGGTGTCATTTGCCCGTACACCTCAGGACGTTCGTTCAAAAATCGAAAGCGCTGAATCGAAGAAATTGCGCCATATTCAGTTTTACGACAGCGTCGATGCAGCAGCTGAAGCCGCAGTCAAATAAGGGGGATTGGCCACCATAAGCGAGTCAAATACGTTCAAGTCTTGAAGAAATTCCGTATTTCAGTGGTAGAATTGGACAATGAAAAGCCAAAAAATTGACAACACTTTGTCAATATCAAATAAGTTCTCGACAGAAAAGCCCATCAAAAGGATTTCAAAGTCGGAACTTCGTGATCCGCAAAACCTCGAATTAGCCACGCATGGTGTGGTGGAAGTTCGCACCGGTGGAGAAATCGATATTGCAATGCTTCCTATATCGCAACTGAAGGAGCTTGAGAAATTCCCCCGGCTCTTTCAGCTCTATCTTCAGGCCACTGCAGCAATGAATCACCCTGACTCCCCAAGAGCGTTGCTAGGCGATGCTGCATTTGTACTTGACCTAGACGTGTCAGATCGAGAAGCTTTCATCCAAAATCTTTCTGAAGTGCTTTTCGACGCGATTCAGTTTGGCAACAGCGAACGAGCCGAGTTCGTTATCGACTCGTATCGAGAGGCGGTTCGCATTCAAAAAGAAAAAGGCGAATTCATCTTTGGAGCGTTGTCACCGAGCCTGGAGAGTGCATTTCGTGATTTTCTGGCTCAGAGTTGAAAATAATTGACCTTCAGCCAAATCAATTTCATTTACTCCAACAATTTAGGTCTCGCGATTTAATAGATTTTTGGTCGATCGAAGCAGAAATTTTTTTGGTCAGCACTGTGCCGACGCAATTGGAGCCAGCTCGGGGAACTCAAGTGTCACTGATTGTTCGTAATGATGGCGAAGTTATTGCCGCCGCTGGATACCGGGAACATCATGCATTAGAGGCGATTCACCTCCAAGTATTTGTAATGTGCCCTCCGTCAAGAAATAAAGGCATAGCTGTTCAGTCATTGACGATGTTTTGCAATCAACTCGCAAAGAGGACCACTGATAAGCCTTACGTGGTGTGGTCCGTTCGAACACAGAACGTTGCAATGTTGAAGACGTCGAGCAAAGTAGGGACTCAAATTGGCAGTTCACCAGACCTCACACACTTCGTATTTGAAAGGAAAAACCTCGGTCCCGAAAAATAGGACCGAGGTTTTTCGAATGAAGTTACTTATTGAACTAGTTGGCGCAATACGAAATTGAGTACGCCACCATTGCGGTAGTACTCAGCCTCGGTCGGCGTATCAATTCGCAGGCGGGCATCGAAAGTGACGTTCTCGCCGTTGGCCCGAGTTGCGGTAACTGAAACCAGTGGGATGGTTTCGCCACGGTTGAGTGGATCGAGGCCCTTAATTGCGTACGCTTCGGTGCCGTCAAGGTCGTAGGTCGCGGCGGACTCGCCTGCCTTGAACTGCAGCGGCAGAACTCCCATGCCAACCAGGTTGGAACGGTGAATTCGCTCGTAGCTCTCAACGAGAACTGCCTTAACGCCCAGCAGGTTGGTGCCCTTGGCAGCCCAGTCTCGGCTGGAGCCACTGCCGTATTCCTTGCCACCCAAGATCATGAGTGGTACGCCTTGCTTCTGGTACTCCGCAGATGCTTCAAAAATCGTGGTCTTCGTACCCTCGGGCAACTTGACAGTGACGCCACCTTCTGAACCTGGGTCCAACTGGTTGCGCAGACGAATGTTGGCGAACGTTCCACGCACCATCACTTCGTAGTTACCGCGGCGGGTGCCGTAGCTGTTGAAGTCTTGCGGTGCAACACCGCGTTCGACGAGGTACTTACCAGCTGGCACCGTCGCGCGAATGTTTCCAGCGGGTGAAATGTGGTCGGTTGTGACCGAGTCACCGAGCTTCGCCAGAACACGCGCACCTTCGATGTCGTGCACGAGGCCTGGCTCCATGGTCAAACCTTCGAAGAATGGGGGGAGCTTCACATACGTTGAAGCGTCATCCCATGCGTAGGTGGTTGAATTCGGTGCCGAGATTGCTTGCCACTGAGCATCGCCACTAAAGGCCGATGCGTAACGTTCGGCGAACATCTCTGGAGTCAGCGACGCGCGCACTGCTTCAGCCACTTCGGCGTCAGTTGGCCACAAGTCCTTCAGGTAGACGTCATTGCCGTCCTTGTCGGTCGCCAGTGGCTCAGTACTGAGGTCAATGTCCACGGTGCCGGCGATTGCGTAGGCCACGACGAGTGGTGGGCTTGCGAGGTAGTTCTGCTTGATGTCAGCGTGGATGCGACCTTCGAAGTTTCGGTTACCAGAAAGCACCGAAACAATTGAGAGGTCGTGCTCGTTGACTGCTTCAGAGATGCCGTCGAGGAGTGGTCCAGTGTTTCCAATGCAAGTGGTGCAACCGTAACCCGCGAGGTAGAAACCCAACTGGTCGAGCGAGTCAACTAGGTTGGCCTTTTCGAGGTAGTCCATGACGACGCGTGAACCGGGGGCGAGTGAGGTCTTGACCCATAGCTTCTTCGTGAGGCCACGCTCGACTGCACGCTTAGCCACGAGTCCGGCGGCGACCAGCACCGATGGGTTCGAGGTATTCGTGCACGAAGTGATAGCGGCCACCGTAACGGCGCCGTCGCGCAACGTCTCAGCGGCGTAGGTGCCGTGTACTTCCTTTGGCTCACGTCCCAGGGCGTCACGGAATGCACCACGTGCGGTCTGCAAGGTCACGCGGTCCTGTGGACGCTTTGGTCCGGCGAGTGATGGAACGACGGTAGCGAGGTCGAGTTCGACGTACTCGGAGTAGACCGGCTCGGCCGCTCCTTCGGTGTGCCAAATTCCCTGGGCCTTCGCGTACGCCTCAACGAGTTCGAGCTGTTCCTGTGGTCGACCAGTGAACTTAAGGAAGTCAACCGTTACTTGGTCAATTGGGAAGATCGCGCACGTGGCACCATACTCCGGTGCCATGTTGGCAATGGTGGCGCGAGTTTCGAGTGAGAGCGACGTCACACCTGGGCCGTACGCCTCGACGAACTTGCCAACAACTCCCTGCTTGCGCAGGAGTTCAGTGATGGTAAGCACGACGTCGGTAGCGGTGACGCCTTCCTTTGTTGCGCCCGACAGACGCAGACCAACGACTGGTGGAATAAGCATCGAGGTGGGTTGACCGAGCATGCCCGCCTCGGCCTCAATACCGCCAACGCCCCAGCCCAGTACGCCAAGACCGTTGATCATGGTCGTGTGTGAGTCGGTGCCCACGACAGTGTCGAGGTAGGCCACACCTTCGTTTTCGAAGACCACGCGAGCGAGGTGTTCGAGGTTGACCTGGTGGCAGATACCCATTCCCGGTGGCACTACGCGGAACTGGTTGAAGGAGTTCTGTGCCCACTTCAAGAACGTGTAACGCTCCTGGTTGCGGTCGTATTCAATGGCGACGTTTTCGTCGTAGCTGGTAGCAGTGCCCGAACGCTCCAAGATAACGGAGTGGTCAATAACCATCTCCACTGGAACGAGTGGGTTGATCTTGTTGGGGTCGCCACCGAGGGCAATGATGGCGTCGCGCATAGCGGCGAGGTCAACAACCGCGGGAACACCAGTGAGGTCCTGCATCAATACACGCTCGGGCGTGAAAGCAATTTCTCTGGCGTCTTCACCAGCAGCCTCGCCGTGACGAGTTGGAGTCTCAGCCCAGCGTGCTACAGCTTCAATGTCCTGCGCGGTGACTTTGTTGCCGTCTTCGTGGCGTAACAAGTTCTCGAGAAGCACCTTGATGGAGTAGGGGAGCTTGTCAACTCCGAGCTCCTTGAGGGCTTGCGCCTGGAGGGAGTAAAACGTTAGCGAACGACCTTGAAGTTCAAGCGTGTTCTTGGCACCGTAGGAATTTAGGGAGGAGGTCATACCCTCTATTCTTGCGCTTTTTTGCGAGTCGCGTAGCGGTGTGTCTCTCGGCCTTGGGCCAAGTGGGAGACTAAATGCTATGACTTCGACCTACGACGTGGTGAGTGCTCGCCTCCAGAAGGCTTTTGACCAACTCGCACCCGGTGCCGACCCGGTGCTTCGCACTTCAGATCGCAGTGATTACCAAGCAAATGGCGTGATGGCACTGGCGAAGCAACTCGGGCGTCCGCCTCGCGAAGTGGCCGGCGACGTCGTTACTAACTTGGAATTCGCAGACATTGGGACCGTCGAAGTAGCGGGGCCTGGATTCATAAATATCACACTCTCGTCACCGTTTCTCGCGAGCCAACTGCATGAACTCCTGGCTGACCCCAATTTGGGGGTGTCAGTTTCAGAAACCCCCCGTCGAATCGTTATTGACTATTCCGCGCCAAATGTCGCCAAGGAAATGCACGTCGGACACCTTCGCTCAACCGTCATTGGTGACGCCCTGGCCCGAATGTATGCATTCCACGGGGACCTCGTCTTTGCGCGCAATCACGTTGGCGACTGGGGAACACCATTTGGCATGTTGATTGAGCACCTGCTCGACTTGGGTGAAAATGAGGCGATCGCCGAGCTCTCAATCGGTGACTTGGACACCTTCTACAAGGGCGCTCGAAACAAATTCGAAGCGGACGACGCATTTAAAGAGCGCAGTCGCAGTCGCGTCGTGTTGTTGCAAAGTGGCGACCCCGAAACCAATCGATTGTGGAAGATTCTGGTTGACCAGTCAGTTACTTACTTCACTGAGGTGTACAAGAAACTCGACGTGCTGCTCACTCCTGATGACGTGTTCGGCGAGTCCTATTACAACGACATGCTCAATGACGTGGTGAGTGACCTCGATAAGGCGGGTCTCCTCGTCGAAAGTGGCGGGGCCCTCTGTGTATTCCCCGAAGGTTTCGTGAATCGTGATGGCGAACCGCTACCCCTCATTGTGCAAAAGAGAGACGAAGGTTTTGGTTACGCCGCTACGGACCTCGCCGCGGTGCGTGACCGCGTTTCGAACGTGAAGGCTGACGAAATTCTCTACGTGGTTGGTGCTCCGCAAGCCCAGCACTTCGAAATGATTTATGCCGTTGCGAAGATGGCCAAATGGTTACCCGAAAACGTACGTTGTGAACACGTGGCCTTCGGCAATGTTCTCGGTCCCGATCGCAAGATGTTCAAATCTCGTTCGGGCGGTACTGTCAAGCTGGTTGGACTACTCGATGAAGCAATTGAACGCGCCGACAGTGCCCTACAGTCTCGTAACACCGATCTTTCGAGTGACGAACGTCACCTACTCGCTACTCAAATAGCTCGCGCCGCCATCAAGTACGCAGACCTTTCAACGGAACGTCAGCGCGATTACATTTTTGACCTCGACCGAATGATCGCCTTCGAAGGTGATACCGGACCCTATTTGCAGTACGCGCACGCCCGTATCCGTTCGATCTTTCGCCGGTCAGGCGAGTCGTTTGTTGTGTCCGGTACTCCGGTTATGGTCACAGAGCCAGCTGAACGTCACTTGGCACTCGGACTGCTCGAATTCAGTGAATCCTTTGACGCCGCCCTGGCCGCGCTGCAGCCCCACAAACTCTGCGTCTACCTATTTGACCTCGCGCAACGATTCACTTCGTTCTACGACGCCTGTCCCGTGCTCAGTTCTGAGGGTGACGTTCGTGCGACTCGACTGGCGCTGTGCGAACTCACGTCGCGGGTGCTCGAAACCGGCCTCGGTGTTCTAGGAATCGACGCACCGCAGCAGATGTAGGTCGTGCGACCCCCACGGCGCCACTGGGCTAGATAGAGTACGAAAACGGACCCGATAGTGGGTTTGGTACTTGGGGGAAATTATGAAAGTCAAAGCAGCGTTCGTTACCGAGAAAAACGGACCGTGGATTACCGACGAAATTGAGATCGACGAGCCACACGCTCACGAAGTTCGAGTCAAGATGGCGTACGCGGGAATGTGCCACTCCGATGAGCACACCCGCACCGGAGACATCACTGCACCACCAGAGGTCCTGGGCTTCTTTGGGGCTACGTCAATGTACCCAGCTATTGGCGGCCACGAAGGATCGGGCATCGTCGAAGCAGTGGGTCCGGGCGTTGAAGGACTCGCGGTGGGCGACCACGTTGCAGTTTCTTTCATTCCGGCGTGCGGAAAGTGCAAGTCGTGCGTCTCGGGAGCTTCCTACGTGTGCGACCTCGGTGCCAACACCTTGGCCGGACCAATGATGAGTGACGGCACGTGGCGCCACCACTGGAATGACCAGAACATGAACCGCATGTGCCAACTGGGAACCTTCTCTGAATACATCGTGGCTCACGAAGCATCACTGGTTCGCATTGAACCTTGGTACGACCTGCGCGCTGCCGCACTGATTTCGTGCGGATTCTCCTCTGGTTGGGGATCAGCAGTAAACCGCGGAGCAGTAAAGCCCGGTGACGTGGTGGCCGTAATTGGTGTTGGTGGTCTCGGTTCTGCCGCAGTGCAAGGAGCCCTTCACGCCGGCGCTCGTGCCGTTATTGCCATTGACACCAATCCCACTAAGGTTGAGCGGGCATTGAAGCTCGGTGCCACTCACGGTGCAGCGTCGGCCCTCGAAGCGGCGTTTAGTTTCCTCGGGGAACTCACGATGGGACAGAACTGTGACGTGATTATTTTGACGCCAGGTCGACTTACCGGAGAACTGGTGGAAGAGGCTCGTTCAATCCTGGCGAAGAATGGCACCATTGTGGCGACCGGTATCGCTCCATTCGATCAGACTGAAGTCACGCTGAACTTGGCAATGTTGACTCTGTGGAATCAGCAAATTCTTGGATCTGTATTTGGCTCAACGGCGCCACGCCTGCAGATTCCTCTGCTACTTCGCCTGCACCATGAAGGCAAGATCAACATTGACGACCTCGTAACGAAGGAGTACACGATTGACGAAGTCAACCAGGGCTACCTCGACCTCGAAGCCGGACTCAACGTCCGAGGTGTTGTGAAGTTCTAACTTCGTTACTTCTCAAGTCCTAAGACATCACGAAGTCCGATTGTGGACTTCGTGATGTCTGGCTTTAGAGGAATAATCGATTTGTGTTTAAGAGCTCCTCGAAAGACACCAACGCTGTAAGCCGCGTCGTCGGCAATGGCGAGCGGAATGTCCCGGGGATCAACCTTCGTTCCCTTGAATCGCCACAGTGTGCCAGTGAAAAACACGAGCAGAGCCTTGCTGCGCAGTTTCGGATGTAGCGCCAGAAGGAGCAACAGCGGGCCGAATGTTCGCACGGTACTGCGCGCGAGTGGACCGCCGGCACCAGTGATTCCCTTGGTAACAACTGAGCTCGCTACCGAACGTCGGTCGTCATCGTTGCCTTCCAAACGAGCCTGCATTTGCTCGCGAGCCACGTGAATGATTCGAGCGCCCAGGAGTGGTTGACCGAAGAGAAAGGCCAGCCAGGAAGCAATCGTCCAGCGGTCTGCACGCAGTGGCGACAGTCTCTTTCCATGTTTCTTCGCTAGCGCGGCGCTTGACTCTCCATACGAAACTCGTTGGCGCCACCACGAGCCCCACCGCGTTCTCGCTCGGTGCGTAACTACAACGTCGGCGTCGTAGCGAACCAAGTGTCCAGCGTCACTTTGTCGCCAAATGAAGTCCACGTCTTCGCCAACCCGCAGCGACTCATCGAATCCTTCACCAAAGGTGCTGCGACGCACCATCAAACAGGCACTCGGTAAGTATCCGACGCGTGCACCTGGTACGACGAGTGAACTGGTAGCGCCCATGTCCAAGGGTGAATACGTAATCTCGAACTGGTTCCTGAGCCCCTTGCCGCCAGATCCAATTACTCGAGGGGCACATACTGAAACCAATGGGTCGCGAAAAGCGCTCAGTAGCCTGCGTGCAGTGTCGGCGACGTTTTCAATTGAGATGTCCATATCGATGAACCAAATGAACTCTCTGGTCGTGGCACGAGCTCCGACATTGCGTGCTCCCGCCGGTCCAAGATTCTTCTCGAGTTGAATGAACTGCACGCCGTAGGAGTTGGATACTTCGCGAATCAGTACTGGGTTCGACGATGCGTCGTCAACCACCGTGACGTGAGCACCACTGAGCTGTGAGAGGAGCGACTGCAAACACGTGACGTCATCTTTCATCGGGATGACAATGTCCACGTCGTCCAGACTGAGCTCGGGAGGGAAGTGAGGATGAACAAAGCCCTGGTTAATGAGGGTCCGAGCGAGGCGGCTCTGGCCCGCTGCAACAACACCGTGGTCGCGGAAGTTTTCTACGGCGCTCGCGGCCCCACCAGCGAGCTTCAAAAGTCGCCACGGTGAACCGCCCATTATGTAGCGATGGTTGAGAAGGGTGGCTCCGGGATCGAGCGACACTCGAGTGCCCGGTGCAATAAATCCCGGGTCACTGGAGGCGGGAACCTTCTCTAATTCGTTCATCTACTGAGTTTGTCACGGGTGCCACCTACTGGGCACCTCCGACAGGGCAGAATAGGTTGGTACGAAGGAGGGCATATGCCAACTGACACACTTGTTGCACCAGACGACGAAGTAGTTGAATTCATTGATGTTGAAGAAGTCCTCGTCGAGGAAGTTTCCATCGACGGCCTCTGCGGCGTTTACTAATCCCGTGACGTCTACGCACGTCGCTACCTTCGATCCTGCATTGCCGTGGAGTCTGAGTGAGCAAGTCTCGCTTCGAGACGAAGCATTTGGTGCCTTGGCCTATCACCACGGCAATCGGAAGTTGGTCTTCTTGAAATCACCACAATTGGTGTCGGTGGTTCGTTCCCTGGCTGAAATGCCGTCGGCCAATGACGCAATTTCGGCCCACGTTCCCGCTGAGCAACACACCCGTTACGTCGACGCACTCGCGTCGCTTCTTCGATCGGACCTACTGAGTGCCCGCTAACTCGTCATTACGCAATCGCTTCGAGAGAGGCCTCGCCGCACCCATTTGTCTCACTTGGGAGTTGACGTACGCCTGCAACCTCGCATGCACCCACTGTTTGTCATCTTCAGGTCGCCGCGATCCTGAGGAGCTTACGACCGAACAAGCCAAAGCGTTAATTGATGAAATTGCTGAGATGCAGATTTTCTACATCAACATTGGTGGCGGTGAACCAATGATTCGTCGAGATTTCTTTGAATTAATTGAGTACGCCGTATCACGAAAAGTCGGAGTGAAGTTCTCGACGAACGGCACTCGTATTGACAAAGGGGCCGCAAAGAAACTCGCGTCCATTGACTACCTGGACATTCAAGTGTCCATTGACGGAGCGGACGCGGCAACGTCGGACAAGGTTCGTGGCGAAGGCTCGTACGACCAGGCCATCACCGCGATGGAGAACCTGGCCGAAGCTGGATTTGGTGAATTCAAGATCTCCGTTGTGATGACGAGAGAGAGTATTGAACAGCTCGATGAGTTTGACGCACTGGCCAAACGATTTGGTGCGCAACTTCGACTCACTCGGCTGCGCCCCTCTGGTCGTGGTGTTGACACGTGGGACGAAATGCACCCCACACTTGAACAGAATCGCCGCCTGTACAAGTGGCTCCTCGGTCGTCCCGATGTTCTCACGGGTGACTCGTTCTTTCACCTTTCGGCACTTGGAGACTCACTCGACGGTCTAAATCTTTGTGGAGCGGGTCGCGTGGTCTGCCTCATTGACCCCGTTGGCGATGTCTACGCGTGTCCCTTTGTCATTCACGACGAGTTTCTCGCGGGAAATGTCAAGGCCGAGGGATTCGCCAAAGTATGGAGCGAGAGCGACCTCTTTCGTTCGCTTCGCGAACCAGGAAACCCCGGCGCCTGCACGTCGTGCGGTTCCTACGACGCGTGTCGCGGTGGATGCATGGCCGCCAAGTTCTTTACTGGACTCGAAATGTCCGACCCCGACCCCGAATGCGTCTTTGGTCACGGCGAAACAGCACTCGCCTCAAAGAGAGTGGAAATCATTCCGCGCTCGTCGGTCGATCACTCGAAACGAATCCCCGTCACCATCAGTACTCGTTGACCAGGGCTGACGGATTAGCAGGTAATCTGCCAGTACGTCGTAATCGGGGGATCTGTGGCTTCAAAGTGGTTTGAGACAGTGGCGGTGGCGCAACGCCGAGCCGAAAAGCGCTTGCCGAAGTCGGTCTATGGTGCATTGATTGCCGGGTCCGAAAAGGGATTGTCGTCGAAAGACAATCTGGAATCATTTGACCAGTTAGGACTCTCACCCCACATCGCCGGCAATAAGTCCGAACGTGGAATGGCGACACGAGTCATGGGCCAAGACATTTCGATGCCCGTTCTCATTTCACCCACCGGCGTACAAGCAGTTCACCCGCAAGGTGAGGTGGCAATTGCCCGCGCCGCCGCTAATCGTGGCGTGGCGATGGGGCTTAGTTCATTTGCGAGCCGATCACTCGAAGAGGTCTGCGCCGTCAACAATCAAGTGTTCTTTCAGATGTACTGGTCCGGCGGACGTGACGTTATGTTGCAGCGACTCAGTCGCGCGAAGGAAGCCGGGGCCAAAGGCATCATTGTCACGCTCGACTGGTCGTTCTCAAATGGTCGTGACTGGGGGAGCCCCTGGATTCCCGACAAAATCAATGCCAAAGCAGTGGTCAAACTCGCACCCGAAGTGCTCGCACGTCCTCGCTGGCTGTGGTCATTCGCCAAGACTGGACACTTGCCGAACCTGACTACGCCAAACATGGCAGTCCCTGGTGAGAAGCCACCAACATTCTTTGGTGCTTACTACGAATGGATGCAAACGCCACTACCAACGTGGGATGACATTGCGTGGCTTCGCTCGCAGTGGGATGGCGCATTTATGGTCAAGGGTGTTGGCCGCATTGACGACGCGAAGCGTGTTGTTGACTTAGGCGCAACAGCACTTTCGGTGTCGAACCACGGGGGTAACAATCTCGACGGAACGCCGGCTCCAATTCGCATGCTCCCGCACATTGTGGACGCGGTGGGCAACGACATTGAAGTATTGCTCGATGGAGGAATTCGGCGAGGGAGTGATGTCGTGAAGGCACTCGCCCTCGGTGCGAAGTCGGTCATGATTGGCCGTGCGTACTTATGGGGTCTCGCCGCCGAAGGTCAGGCCGGCGTGGAAAATGTTCTCGACATTCTTCGCGGAGGCATTGACTCGACGCTGCTGGGGCTCGGCAAGGGCAATATCTCGGAACTCACGCGTGATGATGTCGTTGCTCCCGATGGATTCTTTCGAAAGCTGGGCAGTTGAGTCGCGTCGCGATAGTCACTGGCGCTGCACGCGGTATTGGCGCCGCCACTGTTGATGCGCTCGTCAACGACGGATACCAAGTTGTGGCTGTCGACCGTTGTCGAGACATGCCAAATGTTCCCTACGCTCTCGCAACTCCGGCCGACCTTGATGCTGTGGTTGCCCGACACGGTGACTCGGTGCTCGGTCTCGTGGGTGATGTTCGAAGTGCGTCGGACATGGCCCTCGCAGTTGAAACAGCCATTCGCCACTTTGGCCGCCTCGACGTGGTCGTCGCGGCCGCCGGCATCATTGTTGGTGGTGATGCCTTATGGAACACCAGCGACGCTGCCTGGGACGCCGTGTGGTCCGTCAACGTTCTCGGAGTTCGCAGACTGATTGACGCCGCCGCGCCAGTACTCCTCCAAAACGACCCATCAACTGGTGGTCGAATTATTGCGATCGCCTCAGCCGCAGGTACGAAGGGACATGACAAGTTGGCCGCATACGGCGCCGCCAAGCATGCGGTGGTTGGCATGATTCGAGGCGTGGCCATGGACCTGCAGGGTTCGTCAGTAACGGCGAATGCCTTGAGTCCAGGTTCAACCAGAACTGCCATGTTGGAAGCATCAGCGACCATCTACGGCCTCGAAAGCGTGGAAGAGTTTGCGGTCCATCAGCCAGTCAGTCGCCTCCTCGAGCCGAGAGAGATTGCTGCAGCTATTACCTGGATTGCATCACCACAGAGTTCGGCGCTGACCGGGGCCAACATTGCTGTCGACGGCGGAATGACGATTACCTAGGGAATCTCTTGTTTGTCGCGTGAAATTAGGGAGATAGTATACCCCCTGGGGTATGCAATACTGGGAGCATGCGTACGACTCCCATTGAACAAGACCACGTAGCCAACGAAGCCGGTGCCTTAGGACGCCTGGGTTTCTGGAGTGTGCGCAATCGTCGAAAGGTGTTCTTAGCGTGGATAGCGCTGATCATTGCTTTGGGCTTCTACGCGCCAAACGTCGAAAAGGCGCTGAGTGGCGCTGGATGGCAAGCGAACGGTTCGCAGTCGGTGCAAGAGCGGATGTTGGCCCAGCGCTTCTTCCACGGGAATGACAGCGCAGCCATTCAGGTCGTCATCACTTCACCACATGGCTTCAATTCAGGGGCGGGCAAGCGCGTTGTTGCCAATGTTGAGCGTCTCCTTCACTCGACGAAAGGCATTTCTATTGTCATAGCGCCGATCAAGGGCGTTAGCCTGAGCGCCGATGGTCACACCGCCATTGTTATGGGTGGGGCGGGCGTCTCGACCAATCAAATGGTTCGTGTTGCCGACGCCATTACGACGCCACTCGAATCTCTAGGCACCGATGGCGTACAGGTCCGTGCTACTGGTTCTTCAGTGCTCTGGTCGGACTTTAACGCGGCCAACCACTCGGCGATGATGAAGTCAGAGATGCTGTCGTGGCCCGTGACGCTTGCCATTTTGGTACTCGCCTTTGGCTCGTTAGTAGCCGCCGGACTACCGCTGCTATTAACTATGGCCGGCCTGCTGAGCGCCGCTGGCATGCTCGATCTGCTCACCAAAATCACTCCTATTTCCGTGTGGGCCATGAACTTTGCGATGATGTTCGCATTGGCGTTGGGTATTGACTACGCCCTCTTTATCGTGGTGCGCTTTCGCGGAGCGCACTTCGGCCGGAGTCGAGACGTCGCCCATTCAGTTGCCGAAACAATGGATTCAGCTGGCAAGGCCGTTCTGTTCTCGGGTCTCACCGTGTTGATTTCGCTCTCCAGCGTGATGCTGGTGCCATCACCAGCTTTCAAATCAATGGCCGGCGGCATTATGTTGGCGGTTGCCTTCGTCTTGGCCGCATCGCTGACCCTGCTTCCAGCTGTCTTGGGTGCGCTCGGCGACCGGGTCGACAACGTGAGCCTGCCCTGGGTCCACTCGGGCGAACACCGCTCCAAGAAGTTCGCTGCTTGGGGTGAACTACTTTGGCGTCGACCCTTGGTGTTCGGTGCCATTTCACTGGCACTGCTGGTGGCGCTCGCTGCGCCAGTCATTGGGCTTAAAACGGCCATGCCTTCAATAAAAGTTGTACCAACTTCGTCCTCATCGCGGTCAGGCTATGAAGCGGTCCAGCATTCGTTTGGCGTAGGTGCGCCCGGCGCCCTGCAGGTGATCGTGCCAGAAACAGCGCTTTGGCACGCCCAACTGGTGTTGCAGAACACGCCGGGTATTGCAGCGTCAACGCCACCACAGGTGAACGCTTCGTCAATGCTGGCCCTGATTAACGCCATCCCTACCGTTGACCCGTCGTCGCCAAAGTTAGGAGCACTCATCACCCAACTTCGAGCCTCACTGCCCGCTGGGAGCTTCGTCGGTGGCGCACCCGCAGAAAACTACGACCTCCAGCAGGCGCTTTCGTCAAAGACACCCGTTGTCATCGCGATGGTACTGGTCCTTGGCTTCCTCGTGTTACTCGTGGCTCTTCGGGCATTGCTGCTTGCCCTGATGGGTGCTGTCACTAGCCTCCTCGCGACAGCTGGCGCTTTCGGGGTTTCTCGACTCATTTTTCAAAATGGCGATCTTCACAACCTCTTGCACTTCGCACCACAAGGATTCCTTGACGCGTGGGGGCCAGTGTTTTTCTTCGCCATGATTTTTGCGATTTCTATGGACTACACCGTCTTCTTGCTCTCGAGTTCAAAAGAACACTGGGAGCGCAGTGGTGACGCCAAAGACGCGATGGTGAATGGACTCGCTCACTCCGGTCGTGTGATCTTCTCAGCTGCGGCGGTAATGGTTGCGGTGTTCTTTACCTTTTCGCTCTCGGGGCCATTGCCACCGAAGGAGATGGGAATCATCTTGGGTGTCGCGGTGCTACTCGATGCGTTCGTCGTCCGACTCGTCTTACTGCCGGTGCTGTTGCGCTTGACCGGAAACGCGGCGTGGTGGCTTCCCAAGTGGCTTGATCGCGTGCTACCTAACGTCAGTTTCGCGCACGGCGAGTAACAAGGTCTTAATACCCTATGGGGTATCGCTCATTATTCACTAAAGTCAAAAACAAGCAGTAGTACAAAGGAGTACAAAGTGGCACGAGTAGTAGTACTAGGGGCTGGAATATCTGGCCATACGGCAGCACTTCATCTTCGAAGGATGTTGAACCGTTCGCACGAGGTGATTGTGGTTTCGCCCAACTCCAAGTGGAACTGGATTCCTTCGAATATCTGGGTCGGAGTTGGAAAAATGGACACCGATCAAGTCACGTTTCCACTAGCGCCGATCTACAAGCGAAAGGGCATTCAGTTTCACCAGGCTCTCGCCACCGAGCTATTCCCCGAGGGCTCTGATGTGCTTGAGGCTCCGCACGTTGGCGTTACGTACACCGACCCAACGCGTCAAGGCGAAACCGCCACCATCGCGTACGACTACCTCATCAATGCCACGGGCCCACGGCTCAATTTTGCCGCCACGCCGGGTCTAGGTCCGGACGGACACACCGTTTCCGTGTGCACACCGTCACACGCCATCGAAGCCAATGTGAAGTTACAAGAAGTGATCCAGAAAATGAAGAACGGGCACCGCCAGAGTCTGGTGGTTGGTGTTGGCCACGGAACCTGCACGTGCGAAGGCGCCGCCTTTGAATACGCCTTCAACGTTGAACAGGAGCTTCGCAATGCCGGTGTTCGTGACATGGCTGATTTGACCTATTTCACTAATGAAAATGAACTTGGCGACTTCGGAGTCGGCGGCATGAGCTTCGGGCAACAGGGGTTCTTGACGACGAGCAAGCTATGGACTGAGTCAATTTTCCGTGAACGAAATGTCAAAGCAGTACTCGGCGCCCACCCGGAGAAAATTGAAGAGGGGGTCATTCACTACGAGCAGCTGGACGGTTCAAAAAACGATCTCTCGTTTGACTTTGCCATGCTGCTGCCGCCATTTCGGGGTGTTGATTTAAAGGTGTATGACCGCTCGGGTGCGGATATTTCAAGTGAGGTGTACGCACCGAGTGGCTTTATGAAGGTTGATGCGAACTACTCGCCAAAACCCTTTGAAGAGTGGAGCGCTGAAGACTGGCCCGAGACGTACGAAAGTGCACGGCTCGCCAACGTCTTTGGCGTAGGAATTGCGTTTGCTCCTCCTCACCAGATTTCCAAGCCTCGTACGAGTCCTAATGGAACGGTAATTACGCCAGCTCCACCACGCACAGGTATGCCGTCAGGCGTTATGGGAAAGACTGCGGCCCTCACAATTTATGACCGCATCAAGATGGGCTCATCCGCCACAGCCCACAAAGCCTCGATGGCCACTATGGGCGCGGCGTGCGTAGCGTCTGCGGGCACTGGTTTTAAGAAGGGTTCGGCCGCATCAATGACGATGTATCCGGTAGTGCCGGACTGGAAAGAGTTCCCGCAAACTGGTCGAAGTGTTAAGGACACGACTGGAGAGCTAGGGCTAGCCGGTCACTGGTTGAAGTACATGCTTCACATCTTGTTTATCTATAAGGCCAAGGCCCGCCCCTTCTGGTTCCTTATCCCCGAGTAAAGAAAGGCTTGATCTACACATGGATACAGGTAACGCAAACATTGCGGTAGCACCGCTGCCGGACCAGCGAACCCTTAAGAGGCGTCAGAGCATTCCGCTACAAGCGTGGCGGTTCGTACTGATGAATCTTCGAATTGTCCTAATGGTGCTTAAAGGCAGCCACTAGGTTCGTCACTGGTAATCACCAACCAGTTCGAAAGGGTCAACCATGTCTACAAAAACTACTGATCACGTGCTGCAAAACGAAGAGCAAATCGAAGCAATTATGAAGCGTTTGAAGCGAGCACATGGTCAAATGGGCGCGGTGATTCGCATGCTTGAAGAGTCGCGCCCGTGCGAAGACATTGTTACGCAGATGGCGGCCGTTTCCAAGGCCATTAATACCGCTGCGTTCACATTGATCTCGTCGAGTCTTAAAGAGTGCCTCGAGGACCCCTCGAGTAACTCCGAAGAAATCACCAACAAGTTGCAGAAGCTCTTTTTGAGCTTGGCATAAACGAAAAGGAATCACTATGTGTCGACAAGTCACATGTTCGAAGTGTGGAAAAAAGACATGGGCTGGATGTGGCCAGCACATCGAGCAAGCACTGCAGGGTGTGCCAGTCAGTCGGCGATGCACCTGTCGTAGCGAAATCTCTGCCGAAAAGAAGAGTGGACTTTTCGCACGTTTGCTTGGTCGCTAAAAAGGGAACTTAGCCCCTAGCCGTTTTCCCCAGTCTTCGAAATTAGAACTCTAAGGTCTCAACTATGAATGCATTATTGGCCGGAATTTCAACACTGTCGTTAGCTCGTTGGCAGTTTGCGATCACTACCGTTTTCCACTTCCTCTTCGTCCCGCTGACCATTGGGCTCGGATTGCTGGTAGCGATTTTGCAAACTGCCGCGTACCGGACCGGAGACCTGGCATACGACCGCATGACCAGGTTCTTCGGTCGACTCTTCCTGGTGAACTTCGCCATCGGCGTGGTGACTGGAATTGTGCAGGAGTTCCAATTTGGTATGGACTGGTCTCGGTACTCAGTCTTCGTGGGCAACATTTTTGGTGCGCCGCTCGCCATTGAAGGACTCCTGGCATTCTTCATGGAATCTACGTTCCTCGGGATTTGGATCTTTGGTCGCAACAGGGTTTCGAAGCGAATCCACTTGGCGTCAATCTGGCTCGCCAGCCTCGGCACCATTTTGTCGGCAGCATTCATCATGGCCGCCAATTCGTGGATGCAGCACCCCGTTGGCTACACCATTGATAAGTCCACTGGCCAAGCCGTTATGACGAACTTCTGGGCAGTGCTCACGAACTCGACCTTCATTGCTGCCTACGGTCACGTGTTGTTCTCGGCATTTCTCACTGGTGGCATGTTCTTGTTGGCAGTTTCGGCGTACCACATGCGTAAGGGCAACGATAAAGATGCCTTCTCCAAGGTTGCGCGCATTGCCATTGTCTTTACTGTGCTGACCGCTCTGGCCACCATGTTCCTCGGTGACAACCAGGCGAAAGAGATGGAAGTCCAGCAGCCCATGAAGATGGCCGCCGCTGAAGCGCTCTATCACACTGCAAGTGGCGCAAGCTTCTCGTTGATCACAATTGGTGACTTGGATGACAAGCCAATCTTCCAGATTCGCGTTCCACACATCTTGAGCGTGCTCGCGACAAATACCTGGAACGGCAAGGTGCAGGGAATTGACGAACTGCAGAAGCAGGCAACCGCGAAGTACGGAGCCGCAAGTTACGTTCCCGTTGTGTGGATTTGCTACTGGTCGTTCCGCATCATGGTTGGTAGTGGAATTCTCTTGTTCCTTATCGGTGGTGTCGGCCTCTGGTTAGTGCGCAAGCGCCGACTGGAAAAGTCACGCTTGTATCTACGACTCGCAACGTGGGGTGTGTTCCTCCCATTCATCGCGAACTCCTTTGGTTGGATCTTCACTGAAGTTGGTCGTCAGCCTTGGGTGGTCTATGGACTGCTCAGCACGTCAAAGGCGGTATCACTTCTTTCTCCCGGCTACGTTGCGGCGTCACTCATTGGATTCACGGCGATTTACAGCTTCCTCGCCGTCATCGAAATTGGCTTGATGTTGAAGATTGCCAAGGAACCACCAGTTGTTCAGACCCTCGAAGAGTCAGAACACGCACCGGAACTTATTTACTAGGAGCATCGACGTGTTAGCACTACTTTCAACTTCACCTTCCGGTCTAGAGCAACTCTGGTTTGCCCTGATTGGCGTGCTCTGGTTGGGCTACTTCTTTCTTGAAGGCTTTGACTTCGGTGTTGGTACCTTGTTGCCAATCTTGGGCAAGACCGATGTGGAACGTCGAGTCATAATCAACACCATTGGTCCAGTATGGGACGGCAACGAAGTGTGGCTCCTCACCGCAGGTGGCGCAACGTTTGCGGCATTTCCACTCTGGTACGCCACGGTCTTCAGCGGCTTCTACTTGGCATTGTTCTTGATTCTCGCCGCTCTGATCTTTCGCGGCATGGCCTTTGAATTCAGACACCAACGTGACGACGCAACGTGGGTCAAGTGGTGGGACCGTGCGATTTTCTGGGGATCGGCGCTGCCAGCGTTGCTGTGGGGTGTTGCGTTCGCTGACTTTATTCACGGTGTGCCAATCGCTGCCCACGCCGCCTGGACTGGCACGTTCTTCGATCTCGTGAAGCCTTACGCATTGTTGGGAGGCCTCTCGACGCTGTCACTCTTCACGTTGCACGGAACGACGTACCTGGGCCTGAAGACCGTAGGTGATGTTCGCAACAAGGCGCACGCCTTTGGTCAGCGGATTGCTCCGGTGACTTTCATTATTGTCACGGGTTTCTTGTTCTGGACCTACCTCAGCGCTCACTCGATGCACCACTCCGGCCTCGTACCACCGCTTCTCCCGGTGATTGGAGTTGTTGTTCTCGGTGGAGTGGGGTGGCTCATCCGTGACCGCCTGGAAGGTTGGGCCTTTCTGGCCACCGCGTTAGTGATCGTTGCCTTCTTCACCACACTGCTCTTGAACCTGTACCCCAACGTGCTCGTTTCATCAGTCACTCCACACTTTGACCTGACAATTGCGGGTTCGGCATCACACCCTTACACGCTCAAGGTCATGAGCTGGGTGGCGCTGATTTTCACGCCGTTCGTTCTGTTGTACCAGACCTGGACGTACATTATTTTTAAGAAGCGTGTTGGACACTCACACAACGTCTCGAGCGACGCAACCGTTCACTAATACATGAGTACAGCCGAAAGCCCTTCGGCACTACTTCGTCGACTGCGGCGCGTCTCACCACTGGTGGGACGCGCAGTTGTCGTTTCAGTTCTTACCGGTCTCATCATGACTGGTGCGGTGCTGGTGCAGGCCGTTGCGGTGGCTCACCTACTCAGTGGGATTTTCCATTCGCGGACGTTTTCATTGACACATTGGTCAGTGAACTTTCTTGCGGCCACAGCGGTCCGAGCACTTGCGCTGGGGGTGAGCGAGCCCGCCACTGCCCGTATTGCTCGACCAATACGCCGTGACTTACGAGAACAATTGCTTACCCGCGGTCTCTATGAGTCGCGAGGTCAGAACGTCGAAGAAAGCGTGCAGCTGGCCACGCGAGGTATTGAAGCCATTGAGTTCTACGTTGCCAAATACGTCCCCGCTCTCTTGCTTGGCTCGCTCGCTCCCGTACTGCTATTGGCGTGGTTGGTGTGGACAGATCTGTGGAGCTTTTCGATTGTTCTGATCTCCCTTGGTCTCCTGCCAATCTTCATGATTTTGCTGGGGTTGGAAGCAAAAGACAAAATGCAAGAACGTTGGGAGCAGCAACAACAGCTCGCTAACTACTTTGGCGACGTCATTCGTGGGATGACCGTGTTGAAGGCGTTCACGAGGTCCAACGATGCGGTGCAAAATTTGCAAGAAGTGGGTGACTCCCTTCGAACGAACACGATGGCGACGCTCCGAGTGGCGTTTCTCTCAAGTTTTGCCCTCGAGCTTCTCTCTTCCCTGGCTACAGCACTCGTCGCGTTGGTACTGGGGCTACGACTGCTGAATGGTTCATTGGGATTGAATGTTGCACTCGCAGTTCTATTAGTGACGCCGGAAGTGTTTCTGCCGCTACGTCGTTCCGCAGCTCAATTCCACGCATCGTCCGACGGCATCGCTGCCGCTACAGAAGTACTGGCCCAGCTAGAAGTACCACGAGTCGATGGTGATGTCATTGTGGACAATGTTGCGCCCCGTCTTTCGTTTCGCAATGTAACCCTGACGCCGGACGGTCGATTGAGTCGTGGAGCACGTTGTGACGGTATCGTTCCCGCTGGAGCACTGGTGAACCTCTTGGGCCCGTCAGGATCAGGAAAGTCGTCACTACTTCGAGCAGTCGCCGGACTGGACTCGTCTTTTCGTGGCGACATTGAGGTGAACGGAACGCCGGTCAACGAGCTCCGAGCAACGGACTGGCACCAGCGGATTGGTTGGCTCCCACAGGATGCTTGGCTACCGGGAGACACGGTGCGAGAGGTGCTCGCCCTGGGTGACGACTCCATCACCGACGATGCCATGAGGGCAGTCTTGGAGCAAGTGTCACTCCCCATGGACCTGGACCGCGCCGTTGGCGAAGGAGCCAGGGGAGTCTCGGCGGGGCAGCGACGACGATTGGCACTCGCACGTTGTTTGCTTCGACGGCCAGTGCTGCTGCTTCTCGATGAACCCACTGCCCACCTTGACGACGAGAGTCGACGCGTGGTTGAAGACATCATCCACTCACTGCCTATGACGCGTCTCGTGGCCACGCATCGACCGTTTACCTGTGACGACACCATTGCAATGAGTTGGTTATGACGACAACCACATCGTCGCTTATTCGCGATGCCCTGACGAAGGACCGCACCGCAATTCGCCGGGCCCTCTGGTCGGGCGTCTTTGTGGCGCTCTCGACCATTGGCCTTTCGGGAACGTCAGCGTGGCTGATTGTCCGTGCGGCGCAACATCCAGTAGTGCTGTCGCTCACGGTGCCCATGGGGCTCGTCCAACTCTTTGCACTCTCGAAGGCCGCCGGCCGGTACCTTGAGCGAACGCAGACGCACCAAGCTGCTCTGTCGGTCATGGGGACCTTGCGAGCTCGACTCGCCATTACTTTGCAAATGCTGCTGCCGGCTGGCGTTGGCCCGAAGAGCTCCGCCGTCGTGGAATCGGTCCTGGGTGACGTCGAACGAGTACAGGACCTCTTAACGGCGGTGGCCGGACCATTAGTGACGAGTGCACTGGCCGGCGTCGTGACGGTATTCGTAGCAATGGCGGTGGTGCCACTGGCGGGCGTGGTGCTGCTCGGTGGTTTGGTGCTTACGGGGGGAGCGATTGGTCTGGTGGCCGCACACATTGGCGGTGCCACCGAAGACCAACTCCAACGTTCTCGCGAGGCCCTAAGTGCCATCTTCTCGAGCGTGGCGCACGCGGGGGAGGAGTTTCTGCTGCTGGGGGCAGAAGCGACTCTGCGCAAGCGAGTGGCACTACTCGAAGATGAGTTTGATGTGGCGAACGCACGTCGCGCCTCAATGATTGGTGCTCTCAACGCTCTCGCGACACTCGTGAGTGGAGTAACGGTCGCGTGCGTTATTGCGCTGAGCGCGAAGGCGTATCAGACGCACCACGTCGCACAAGCCCTCATTGCGGTGCCAGCGCTGTTGAGCGTGACGGCACTTGAACTGCTCGGCGGCATTGCGCCTTTGTTGATCAGCCTGCGGCGCGATCGTGGGGCGATTGCTCGACTCGAAGACCTTCGACGTTATCCAGCTCCGGTTCGTGATGTCTTGACGAAGGAAGACCCGCTTGGTGACGACGTAGAAAGTCGTGGGCTTGGCTTTGCGTATGGCCCAACGCGAGTGTTGCGTGACATTTCCTTTGTCACGTCGCCAGGTGACGTACTGCTGATTAGAGGAGCTAGTGGTGAGGGCAAGACAACGCTGGCCCAACTGCTGGTGAAATTCCTAGAAGCTACTAGCGGTGACGTACTGCTGGGCTCGAAACCTTACGCCGAGCTGCACGCTGACGATGTTCGACGCAGTGTTGGTTTTGTCGACGACGAGCCCCACGTCTTTCAGACCTCTTTGGCGAGAAATCTCCGGATCGCTAATCCTTTGGCCACCGATGCCCAGCTCCTCGATGCCCTTGAAGTAGCGGGACTGAGCGAGTTCTTTGCGAGCCTCGACGATGGGCTCGATCAAGCCCTTGGCGGTCGCACGACTGGTCTATCGGGGGGAGAGCAGCGTCGACTCGGTATTGCCCGACAGGTGCTGGCCCCGCAACGCACCGTGATCTTGGACGAACCCACAGAGGGGCTCGACGAAGAAACAGCCCACGAACTACTGCGACGACTAACGCAGCGATACCGAGATGGCGTGTTGGTCCTTATCTCACACCGTGAACTCGACGCCCAGTTCGCCAACCGGGTCTTTGAACTTCACGAAACCCGCCTCCGCGAAACGTTCCAACGCAAGTAATTCCAAGCCTTTAGCCGGCACCCGGTCGAACGAATGAACTTGGGATAAGGTCGAAGTGCCTCGCGTCAGCGAAGTTGGTGAGATTCCAACGCTGTCCCGCAACTGTAAGCGGCATTCGAAAGAGTGTCGTAGAGCCAGGTCGCCTTGCGCGAGGAGATGTTTCAGATCAGCTCTCGAGGTAAGGAGCGGTCGTTGGGGATTTTTCTCCGTCGTCCACCTAACTCGACGAACACATAGGAGAAAAATGAAAAAGTCCCTACGGTTCGTCGCTGCACTTTCACTAAGTGCACTGACGTTTCCCCTATTCAGCTCGGCACTGGCTTCTGCCAGTTCTATGCAAAACAACTGCATTGTGTCGCTTTCGCCATCGGCGAGTGCCACGCTCTTCGCCATTGGTGCAGGACCTCAAGTTGGTGCAGTGGATGAAAATTCCACGTATCCTGCCGCCGCCGCTTCATTGGCTGCCAAGGACAAAATCAATGCCATCAGCCCCAGTGTTGAGTCAATAGCCGGCATCTGTCCTTCGCGCTTCGCGAGCGCCAAGCCCAGCACGGTAATCATCTCGTATGACGCCAATGGTTTGAGTGCGAAATTAAAGGCACTGGGCATCACCGTGATTTCCCAAAATGCACCCACAACAATTGCCGGCGCCGAAGCGCAGATGCTGGCCGTTGGAAAACTGACTGGTCAGGTGGCGGGAGCTCAGAAACTCGTGAACTCACTGAACGCAACTATCACGAAGGACGTGGCGTCAGTCGCCAGTCACAGTGCGAAGTCACTTCGGGTCTTCTACGAAGTTGGCACGAAGCCGTACTACTCGCTCACGAGTTCAACATTTATTGGCTCGCTGCTTGCCAAATTGGGCGTAACGAACATTGCCGATGCTGATTCAACTTCTGCCGACGCCGGATATCCTTCGCTCAGCACTGAATACATTGTGAAGGCCAACCCGAACTTGATTTTCACAGCTGACGGGTCGTCCGTGTCATCCGTGGAGTCGCGAGCCGGGTTCTCTAACGTCAGCGCCGTGAAGTCCAAGCAGATTTTCGCGCTTAATGCCAATGTGGCTTCCGAATGGGGACCACAGCTCGGTGAATTGATGAATCAGCTCACCGCTGCCGTGAAGTCAGCGCTCGCATCATCAGCAATGACGAAGTAAGTACGTGTCGGTAGTTCCCAACGCAAGTCGCCGTGTACTGGCGGTATACGCCGCGGTCATTTTGGCCCTGGTGGTATCGGTCGTGTGCGGACTTGCGGTGGGACCTACGGCGATTTCGACATCGAGAATTCTTGGCTCGCTCTTCGCACACGTCGGTATTGGACACAGCACCCTCAATTCACTGCAGTCGACGGTGGTCTGGCAACTTCGAGCACCCCGAATGGTGCTGGGTCTTCTCGCTGGAGCGATGTTGGGAGTGGCGGGCGGCTCGTACCAAGGAATTTTTCGCAACCCACTGGCTGATCCCTATTTGTTGGGCGTGGCCGCTGGTGCTGGCTTAGGAGCGACCTTCGCAATTATGGACGTCGGTCACGGAATTACAACACCAACGTGGACACCACTTATTGCATTCATTGGGGCTCTGAGCGCGGTGGCAATGACCTGGACGATCGGTGGCCGAGGACTTCGTTCGTCGACGGGGACCTTGATTCTCGCCGGCGTTGCCGTGTCGGCCCTTCTCACTTCGGCACAGACGTATCTCCAGCAGCAAGCATCCGCTTCTTCAATTGCCCGTGTGTACATCTGGCTTCTCGGGTCACTGGCGAATGCGAGCTGGAGCAACGTGACCTTAATACTGCCGTACGTAGTGGCGTGTGCCACGGTGTGCCTGTTTGCGGGTCAAGCGCTCGACGTAATGAGTGTTGGAGAAGAAGAAGCCAAGACCCTCGGTCTGCCTGTTCGACGAGTTAGGTTCGTGGTGATTTTGGCGAGCTCACTTGGCACCGCCGCCGTTGTGTCGGTGGTCGGCCTGATTGGCTTCGTCGGCATCATTGTTCCTCACATCATTCGACTTCTGGTGGGATCGTCGTATCGCCGAATACTGCCGTTGTCAGTGATTTTTGGCGCCGCCTTTTTGGTGCTCTGTGACACTGCAGCTCGCACCGTGCTGTCACCGTCTGAACTGCCACTCGGTGTTGTAACGGCAATTATTGGTGCTCCAATCTTCGTGGTGATTTTGGCGTTTCGAAGGACGACGAGCGTATGAGTGCGATTGAAATTTCGAACATCGCGGTGGGTGCGGGAGACCGTGAACTTGTTTGCGACGTGTCGCTTTCCGTCGAATCCGGTTCATGGCTGACGGTGATTGGTCCAAACGGAGCAGGAAAGACAACGCTGGTCGAAAGCGTGGCCGGACTTCGAAAGCTGTCGAAAGGTGCAATCTCGATCTCGGGACAACCACTCGCTGGCCTGAACGAACGTGAGCGCGCCCGTTTGGTCGCTCTCGTGCCTCAGCATCCACAAGTTCCCTTGGGGATGAAGGTACGAGATTACGTGGCACTTGGACGAACGGCCTATCACGGCGTACTTCGCTCAATGGGGGCCCAGGACCGGGCCATTGTCGAGTCAGTTCTTGAGCGGCTGGCTCTCGGGGAATTTGCCAACCGCGACATCGCCACGTTGTCTGGAGGTGAGCGTCAACGGACCGTACTAGCACGAGCTCTGGCACAGTCGACAATGGTTATCATTCTCGACGAACCAACCACTGGTCTCGACCTTCGCCACCAAATGGACTTACTTGAACTGCTAAAGACCGAAGTTGCTGACTGCGGTCTTAGTGTGCTCGCAACGCTGCACGACTTGACGTTGGCCGGACAGTTCGCCGACCGACTGGTACTGCTGAACGAAGGAAGAGTTGTGCTCGACGGTCCTTCGCGTGATGTGATTCGTCACGAGTCACTATCGAAGTGTTACGAAATGGATCTACGCGTTGTCGACATCGATGGAGCCGACGTTGTTGTTCCAGTCCGCTGAGATTGGTGAGTTACTTCGCAGTATCCATTTTCTTACTCGCAGGTTAGAAAAGTAACAAAGTGCGACGGGTAGACTGAACCGCATGTCAACGAAGGGAACTAACGTGCGACGCACGCGAATCGTAGCCACTATCGGACCAGCTTCAGAGAGTGAGGAAGTCCTTAAGGGCCTCGTAGCCGCCGGGGTGGACGTATTCCGTCTCTCAATGGCGCACGGTGACATTCCTTCAAACATCGAACGCCTTCGTCGCGTCCGGGCCATTGCACCGGACTGCGCAATTATGGTTGACATTCCCGGACCGAAGATTCGCGCTGGATCGTTCGGCACGTCTCCAGTAATGCTGGCTATGGGTCACGAACTCGAGCTCGTCGAGGCCTTCGGCGAGACGTCAACGGCCGACCGTATTGCCGTTGAGCGCCTCGACATCCTGGCTCAACTCAAGAGCGGTGACAAGGTTCACATCGGTGACGGTGGAACCTCACTCGAAGTTGTCAGCGTTGGAAAAAAGGTAATGGCGAAGGTCGTCTCCGCCGGTGCGGTAATGGGTAAGCCAGGGCTTTCACTTCCTTCTTCCATTCTTAACGACCGTCTGCCAACTGACGCTGACCGCGAGCGTATTGAAGCGCTTCGTCACGAACAGTTTGAAATTCTTGCCGTGTCGTTCGTTCGTTCGGCATTTGACATGGTTTCGGTTCGCACCGTACTTTCACGCGACGACATTATGTTGATGGCCAAGATTGAAACCGGCGAAGGTGTCGAGAATCTCGACGAGATTATTGCCGCTTCGGACGCAATTATGGTGGCCCGTGGTGACCTCGGTGTGCGTATGCCAATCGAAGATGTACCACACCTGCAGAAGAAGATTGTCCGTCACGGCATCCGTTATGCCCGCCCCGTTATTGTGGCAACCCAAATGCTCGAATCAATGA